>ERZ802830.2863-NODE-2863-length-15189-cov-18.6195_pt1 | contig 15189 bp, 11 predicted proteins | sample MGYA00345654_ERZ802830 | MGnify/ENA primary metagenome ERZ802830 (study PRJEB30503, sample SAMEA104212375) | marine metagenome | biome: Westerlies Biome; feature: [SRF] surface water layer (ENVO:00010504) within the epipelagic zone...; material: water... | reverse complement strand
TTTTCAGCAATATTTGGTTCTGTTGCTTTCTCTGCATGCGTTGGATTATTTTTTGGGATTTGGCCAGCTAGAAAGGCAGCACAATTAGATCCAGCCGTTGCACTGCGCTACGAATAATTCATGAAAGTCATACAACTTCTTCCTGAGCTAAAAATTGGAGGAGTTGAGCGCGGCACGATAGATTTATCTCAACATCTAAGTAAATTAGGTCATGAGTCTGCTGTGATCTCAAATGGTGGAAGCTTGGTAAGTCTTTTGGATCAGCACGGAGCTAAACATTTCAACCTTCCTATAGCTAAGAAGAATCTTAAAGCGTTATCTCAAATTAAAAATTTAAGAAATATATACGCCGAATTTCAACCAGATATAGTTCATGTTCGCTCAAGATTTCCTGCTTGGATAAATTATTACGCATTACGGAAACTTAAGGGTAAAAAGCCAATAGTTGTCTCAACATTTCACGGTTTATACAGCAAACCTTTTTACAGCAAATCCATGTCATATGCAGATGAGATCATTGCTATTTCAAAAACTGTACAAAATTACATACATCAAAACTACACCATTGATTCAAAAAACTTACATTTAATTTATAGAGGATGTGACCTTGAGGAGTTTAATATCAATCCCCTATCTGATGCATGGAAAGATTTATGGTACAAAGAATTCCCACAAACTAAAGATAAAATCCTTCTAACCTTGCCTGGCAGAATTACCAGCTGGAAAGGAATTGAAGCTTTTATCAACCTATTTGATCATTTAGATACAGCAAAATTTCACGGCATTATCCCAGGGCCAGTGGCACAAAATAAAATGAATTACTTTGCGTCTTTAGAAAAACTAATTAAAGAAAAGAATCTTTCAGATCATCTTACTTTTTGTGGAGCACGATCTGATATTGCAGAAATATATAAAGTTTCAGATATAGTTTTTAACTTATCATCAAAACCTGAACCATTTGGTAGAACCATTATTGAAGCTGCTGCATGCGGCACTCACGTTATGGGTTGGAATAGGGGTGGGGTAAAAGAATCAATTGAATCGATCAATGGTTTTGGCTTGGTTGAATATGGAAATATTGAGATGCTAGCAAAAAAAATTGATGAAATCTTAGCTCAAGCTCCACCTCAATCTCTTCCTGAACAATTTACAAAGGAGCATTTGGTAAGTTCAACTCTTAATATTTATAAGCTTGCATTAAGCAAATCAGTGTAAATATCTTTTATTTTTTCTGCAGCATTTGTAATTGAATAGCCTTCCACTAACGCCATCTTCACTGCTTCTAAATTCATTTGAGGCAACATAGGAACCATCTCTTCAAGAAGAGATTGTAAACTTTCTTGATCATTAGGTTCTGAAAGAAGTTCATTGACTATCAAATCTTCCATTATGCCAACTCTTGAACCGACTACTGGAATTTCATGATTGATTGCCTCCAAAAGGACTCTTGGGCCTCCCTCTCTAAGGCTTGATATTATAAGTCCACTAGCATTTTTGTATTTTTCTTCTATAGAGTTGTAGTCACAGTCTGTAATAATGCTAATTTTTTTTTCTAGGTCAAGAGTGGAGATGAGTTTAAGCAAATATTCTTCCTCCGGGCCAGAGCCAATAATTTCTAGGGCTTGATTTATATTCACCCAACTCTTTATAAGCAGATCGAAACCTTTGACTGGCTCTAGTCTTCCCACTGCGATAATTGGACCATTGCGAGTTGATGCTTGGCCTGAATGAGAGGGATTGTACCAATTTGGTATGTACTTACCATTTGAGATTTCCTTTATCAGGCTCCTATTGACGCCAATCACAGCATCCATGTTTGTGAATGCTTTATTATTTTTTTTGTGTCCATGAATGGTTGCAACTATCTTGACCTTGCTGAAGTGTCTAATCCCTTTTCCAATGGTGCTAGCTTTTGCTCCATGACAGTGCAAGATAGATATATTGTTTTCTTGTAGGTATTTGATTAATTTATAGGTATTAAGTGGAGAATATCTAGATCCCATGTTCAAGGAAACTGTTTGCACATCTTTCATTTGTTCATGAATATCTGCATCACAAATAATTACCTGTTCTGATATGTCTGCCATCTTTGATGCCAGTTCATAAACATGCTGCTCAATTCCTGCAAAAACCTTGCTTGATATCAAATGGGCTATTTTCATTTTTGAATGTTGATGAAATTAATAATTGAATAAGCTAACTTTTCAACTTCTGCCAGAGGCTCAATGTATTCTGATGGATTCTCAATTTTAGAAACATTAATCCCACCTTTCTTTTTGACCAAACTCACAACACCGACTTGTTTTGATTGGACAAGTTTGTTCATTGACTCTCTAATTTTTCTTGAACCAAAAATTCTTCTATAGGAAGGAGTTTCTATCTGAATCAAGTAAGTCTTTCCGGGTGTTGATAGTGACTCAAATGTCAGATTTACACTATCGGGAGTAACAAATTTTAAAGCAGCTTGCCGTAAGCTTTTTTGAAAACTTTTTGATTCCATTGAATTGAAGTCGATGAACTGGGCATTGGAATGTTTCCTTAGCTCCTCTTCAATTTTTAAATTGATGCTATCGGGAGTTCTTCTAGAGTTAAAAATTTTAAACTCATAACTTTGATACATGCTTAATATAAATTGCAGTTGCCCTAACAGTAGATCGCCATCAAATTTGTAATGTTTGCTTGTTCCCCCAATAGCTATCATTGCTTGATTTTTATCGATGGTAGAATAAGAGGGTTGAGCGAGAGAGCCAATAAAGGTCGTAACATTTTTAGGCAAAGCTCTGTTACTAAAGTCATGTTGCGGCGCACAAACCATATCAAATGATTTAAGTTTTCTTGAGGGGCGCAAGATGGCAATTGCAATTGCTTGCATATTAAAATTTTTAATCAGGAATTTTTTTGAGTTTAAAATATTTTCATACACACCATGACCTGCTCCGATAAGTATGATTTTTTGATTAGTTTTAGGCGGCTCTTTAAATATAGATTCTATATTTTTTAATCTAAATTTTTTTTCTAAGCAATCGATATGAGTTAGTACAAATTTTGCGTCTTTTTTAAGCTCATTCAGCAAAGCATCAACCTGTTTGATATGTCCAGTTTTTGAATCTTTAAACCAGTAGATGTGCATTAAAAATTACTTTTTGTTGGTGTAATGTTAAAACTATATCGTTTATAGTAAATTTTTAATACCTTCTAATTTTATGAGTGAAATAAATCAAATGGCAATAGATCTAATATCTCAATACGGAGATGACGCAGTGTCCATTGCTATGCTCAGAGCTGCTGAATATGCAGCTAGTTTTAATACTGAAGAATGGATTATTTGGGAGGCTGTTATAAATGAGATTAATGAGATTTCATCCAATACAAAGCTTCAATAGAAATTTTAGTTAAGGAGCAAGCGGGCATGGCCAGCCCGCTCTAATTGGCTTTAGGGAAAATTTCAGAGGAAAATTTTAACCAACTTATTTATATGACAATCCTATCGAGAGAAAGTTCATAATTAATTTGTATTAAATTCATTTTTTACTTTGGCGCTAATAACAACCTTTTATGCATCAGATAGGAATAAAAACAATAAGCAATAAAATATAGCTCCAATACCTAAGCCAAAACCTAAAGGAAGTTGTTTTTCCTTTTTTTTCTTTAAAAAATACAGACTTAAAGTGATGCTTGATCCCATTAACAGAATTGGGCCAATCGAGGATGCTCCAAACACTGATCCTATGCCCCCAAGTAATAAAAAATCTCCAGATCCAATGCCATCAGTTGATCTTATAATTTTATGTAATTGATTGATGCAAAATAAAATTCCATATCCAAAAATTAAACCCAGCAAGGCATCAATTGGCAAAGTGAAAAATTCAACAAATATATTTAAACCAAGTCCAGCAATGATTAGAAAAATGCTAATTGGTTGAGACAAAAGAAGAGTTTCCATATCCATCATTGATTGAACATATAGGCTAATAACAATAGAAACGATCAACCAAGTTATTGGATCCAATAAATTCATTGTATGAAAAATAAACAAAACAAATACGGCAAACACGATTTCATTAATCAAATAATTAATTCTTATTTTTACATTACATTTTAAACATTTGCCTTTGTTGAGTAGAAAGCTAACAAACGGAATGAGTTGAAAAAAATCTAAAGTAGCCTTGCATTGAGGGCAGAATGATCTAGGTTTTGAGAGGGTAATTAGATGATCATCGACTGGAAGTCTGTGAATCAACATTGAAGCGAAGCTACCTAAACAACCACCAAAAATTATAAGAAAGAAATAAGTAAATATTAATTCCATTAGTTAGCTGATTATTTCTTTCTAGAAATCACATAACAAAAAATTAAAAGACCAATAGTAGGAATGGCATACAATGTAACAATGAGAGCTTTATCTAGCATATTATTAGTGACCTTTTGCTTTGGAATCGGGCCTTCTTGTATCTCCAAACCCGTAAAATAAATTTTCTTTTATTTGAAGACTTTCCAGAGAAGTTCTAGGACCCGAAATCAATATTTTTTGGCCATAAGACTCTATTTGTTTTCCAGCATTCATATCAAAACCTTTTTCAAGAAATAAAATATCTGGCCCCCATTGTTGGTGCACTCTTGGAGCAATTGTTGCGTCTGATATTTCCATCTCAAATACAAGTGTATTTAACAGAAATTGCAAAACAGCGGTAATTATTACTGAACCTCCAGGAGAGCCAGTTGCTAATATTGGCTCATCTTCCTCAAAGACGAGAGTAGGGGTCATGGAGCTCAGAGGCCTTTTAAATGGCTCGATTTTATTTGCCTCGCCACCAAGTAAGCCAAATTGATTTGGAACTCCAGGAGCTGATACAAAATCATCCATTTCATTATTCATAAGGATGCCTGTGCCCTCAATGACTACTCCTGACCCATAGCCTGAATTTAGGGTATAGGTGTTTGATGTTACGTTGCCAAATTTGTCGGCTATGGAAAAATGGGTGGTATCTTCACTTTCATGAGGTATTAAGTTTCCTGGAAGAATTTCAGATGAGGGAGTGATTTCATTTAAAGCGATTTTATTATAAATTTTTTCTGAATAACTCTTGCTTATTAATTGAGCGACAGGCACTTGAAAATAATCGGGATCGGCAAGATATTTTGATCTATCAGCATATGCATATTTCATGACCTCAGATAAGAGCGCTCCATATGAGGCAGAATTATGCCCAAGTTCTTTCAGGTTAAACTTTTCTAAAATATTTAACATTTGAATGATATGGATGCCTCCTGATGAGGGAGGCCCCATTGTAATGATCTCATATTTATCAAAATTGCCTTTGATTGGTTTGCGCCAAATTGGACGATAGTTTTTAAGATCATAAGATGAAATTAAGCCATTTTTATTTTTCATATCCTGAGCAATTTTTTTTGCAATTTCACCCTCATAGAAACCCTTTACGCCCTTATTTGCAATAATGCTAAGTGTGTTTGCGAGATCCTTTTGAATTAGTCTTGAATCGAGCGCTACTGGATAATCCTCATAAAAAATGTCTTTAAAATTTTGATAGTTACTTAGTTTTTTATATCTTCTATTTAAGGCATCCACCATAAATGGAGACATGATAAATCCTTCTTCAGCTAATTTAATCGCTGGCTCAATTAATTTTTTCCATGAAATGCTGCCAAACTTCTTATGCACTTCCCACATTCCATAAACCGTTCCAGGGACACCTATAGATAGAATTCCTTCCCTAGCTCTTTTTTTATTAACGGACCCATCATCGTTTAAAAACATATCCTTTGATGCAAGCTTTGGAGCCATTTCCCTATAGTCTATGCTGAAGTTTTCATTAGCTTCTTTATCGTACATAACCATAAATCCACCACCGCCAATATTACCGGCTCTTGGCAGAACAACAGCTAAGGCAAAGGCTACTGCAATGGATGCATCATAAGCATTACCTCCATCTTTAAGAATTTTTGCTCCTACATCTGTAGCAAGGTAGTGTTGAGTAACTACCATTCCATTTCGATTAACTGAAGGGTGAATAAGTGATTTAGAGTTAAAAATTGAGGAGTCAACAAACGTAGAAAAGATTAACAAAGAAGTAATTATTTTTTTCATATTTATGTCAATAATCCGCCATCAACTCTTAAATCAATTCCATTAATGTGAATTGCATCTTCTGACGCTAAAAAAGCAATAGTGCTCGCAATATCATCTGGCGATCTATTAACCCCATCTAGCGGCATAATCTTTTTTAACAATCTTGTATCAATATCTTTTGGCATATGTGGATTAGATGACATTGGAGTTTCAATAGACGCAGGGCACACGCAATTAATATTTAAGCCTCTCATTCCATATTCAACAGCTAGAGTCTTTGAAAAGGCACTTATTCCTCCTTTTGATGCGCTATATGCTGCAGTCCATGCATGGGCTCCTATTGCAGCTGTTGAAGAGACATTCACAATTGCTCCTTTGCTCTCTAACAATAGGGGTAAGGCATATCTGCACATAAAAAAAGTGCCTGTGAGGTTTATATCTAAAATCTTATTCCAATTGTCTAATTCAACTTCATGAGAATTATCAAAACGAAGAACCCCAGCAACATTAATGAGAGCATCTAACTTTTTATGAGTATTTAATAAATCTTGAAAAAACCTTTCTATTTTTTCTTGAGAAGCTATGTCAACAACATGTGATGAAGATTCATTGTTTTTAAGCATGGATTGAGTAGATTCTAATTGGTCCTCATTAATATCAACCATTAAAAGCTTAGCTCCTTCAGCATCTAATCTTAATGCGGTTGACCTTCCTATGCCTGAGCCTGCCCCTGTTACAACTACAATTTTATTTTTAAATCTTTGCATAAATTATCCCTATAAACTTATGATTGAAACTCTTTGGCATAAGACTTAGCCCACTTATAGTTTGCTTTTCCATTTGGAGCTCTCTTGACCTCATCAGTAAATAATATCTGTTTTGGTAACTTGTAACCTGCTATTTTTTTTCTTGTATTCTCAATGAGGACCAATTCATCTAGGACTTTATTATCAACCGTAGAGACAACAGCAACGATTCTTTGCCCAAACTTTTCATCTGGCATTCCAACCACTAAGCAATCAAATACATCATTATGAGTTTTAATCGCTTCCTCAACCTCTTCAGGATAAATTTTTTCTCCTGCTGAGTTTATACAATTGCTTCCTCGGCCCAAAAGTGTGATTGTTCCGTCACTTTCAAGCTTCGCATAGTCTCCTGGGAAACTATATCTTGTACCATTAATTTCTTTGAATGTTTCAGCAGATTTTTTTTCATCTTTGTAATAACCTGTTGGCACTAAACCAGATGTTCCAATTAAACCTATTTTATCTGATCCAGGCTCAAGGATTTCTCCATCATCAGCCAAGATAATTACCCCTGGATTAATTGCAAACTTTGCAGTTTCAGAAGGATTTTCTCTTGTTGTGACCGAGCTTCCAATTCCACCCTCAGTAGAGCCCATGGTATCCATTAAACTCATATTGTGATGACTTAGAAGACCTTGCTTTACTTCTGCGCTCCACATCACTCCGCTGGAAATAATTACCTTAACCGAACCTATGTCATAAGGATTGTTTGAATTTTTAGCTCGATCTAGAGAATCTAACATAGGCTTAGCAAACGCATCTCCAACAATTACAATATTTGTAGCTTTTTTGTCTTGCACCTGAGCCCATAATTTATCAGGATCAAATCCAAGATTCGATGTTGTAATGACTGTGCCACCAAGTAACAGAGGAAGAAAGGCACCCAGCCACATGCCAGTTCCATGCATCAACGGACAACCTACAAGACTTTTGATAAATTCATCATTTGTTTTTGAAGCAAGAATTGATGCTTCAAGATCACTTAAATCCTCTGGGACGTCGTATCCCATGGCCTTCAGTGTTCTAAATAAGAACGTTAAAAACTCACCTTGTTTGTACATTACTCCTTTTGGCATACCAGTTGTGCCCCCTGTGTAGAGCATGTAAATTGTTTCAGGATCTCTCTCAATCCTCTCCATTGGAGGGTAATCATTAAGAATTTCTTCATACCTTATACAATCACTAAAATGTGATTTATTTCCATCAGCGACCTCTATCCAGGCTTTTATGTTTGGCAATGATTTTGCGATTTGTTTTATTCTTGAGCTGTAACACGCGTGATAGAAGACTGCTTCAGCATCAGAGTTATCTAATAAATAAATTAATTCTTCCTCAACGTAACGATAGTTAACATTAATAGGAACTCCGCCAATTTTAAAAATAGCATTTTGCCCAATTAGATATTCGTTTGAGTTGTTTAAGTAAAGTCCTGCTTTTGCGTTTGCTCCAAGACCAGCATTTATCAGAGCAGAGGCTACTTTGCTAGACCTAGAGTCATAAGATTTCCAAGAGACAACATCTTCGCCACAAATTAGTGCATCATTGTCTGGCACTAAATCAGCAATCATCTCCCATACTGATGCAAAATTTAAGTTCATATTCCCCCCTTACTTTAGATTTTGACCTATCCTTCTTCCAGAAAATATACAGTCCGCTATAGACAGGCCAGATACATAAATGTTTGAACATATTCCAACTGCAGTTCTACCTGCTGCATAAAGGCCTTTGATTTCCTCTTTATTTTGATTAAGAACTTCCCCTGTTTCTTCGTTAACCATTAACCCTCCAAGCGTTAATGTGGTTAATGGAGCTAATTTTGAATCGATTGAGATATCCATAATATAAAAAGGGCCATTAAGTTCTTTTACATCATTAGCCCCTTTTCCAAACTTGCAGGAAGACCCAGCTTTGGCAGACTCGTTGTACTCATCAACTTCTGAGATGAGATTATCTGGGGGTAGACCATAAATCTTTGAAATATCTATTAGATTTTTTCTTTTTTTAGCATTGAAATACATTAACATTTTTGCCATATCTCTTTGAAACGGCAGGGCTTCATTTGATTGTATTTTAGCTTCCTCAAACAGCTTCGCATCTATGATTAAATATGCCTTGCCTTCATTATGTTCACACATGGCATCACCTAAGGTAGCGCCATACACCATTTCGTTGCAGAATCTTCTGCCATCTTTGTTTACCACTATGCCATTTGCAAATGCCAAAGGTGGATTTAAAAACCTCCATGCCGTGACTCTATTCATATGATCACTCTTACCTCCAACACTTTGTCCAAGTCGAATTCCACAACCTTGATCGTTTGAAGTGCCAAGAGGCATTCCATTGAAATACTTAGGGGCATATTCTTTTACCATTTGACGGTTGTAAATAAATCCGCCGGTTGAAAGACAAACACCTTTTTTTGCTCTTATATATTTGACTTGCCTATGATGTTGCTCAATTTTTTGAGCTTTTTTTATAAAAAAATTACCTATCAATTGAAGAAATTTTGAGCCGGGATAGGATGGAGGAAGAAGCATTTGAAACATTTCTCCTCTATCTGTTAGTTTTTTATGTTTTTCGGCTAAATTTCCAGAAGGAAGCATCAATACTTTTATTCCAGCAACAACTCCCTCAGCAGTTATCACAAGGGATCTTGCTTCAGTTTGTGGGAATATTTTTAAACCTTTTTTTATTGCTGATTTTTTTAAAGGATAGAAGATAGTTCCCCCCACTCCAATTGGTCTAAATGGACCTTCCTCATAACCCCTATGTCCTCTGGGAGCAGGAATTGCATTTTGCATGTAACTTGGAACCAAAGAGTTATCAGAATGATATAAATAGTATCCAGCGCCAGGATAGCTAGTTTTAATTTTGTAGTATGAAGACTCAAACTGTACGCCATTATCCATTAACCATTGCGTATTTTCTGCTGAGGTTTCACAAAACTTTTTAAGCGTAGACTTTTTAATAATATCTCCAGTCTCTTGAATGAGATAATTAAACATATTCTCAGGAGTATCTTCTACCCCAGCCGCATGCTGAATTGGAGTTCCGCCACCTGCGTAAAACACACCACCACTTTTAGCAGTAGAACCGCCACCATTGGTTTTATCAATTCCAATAACTGAAAGCTGTTGATCTAAAGCCTCGTTTGCCGCAGCAATACCAGCTCCGCCTAACCCTGCAACAACAAGATCAGCTTCATCATCCCAACCAAATAAATTAGGATCACTTATAATTTGAGGAGCCTCAACTTTTGAAAGCCAAAGCTCATCATTTGGATTAATTTCAGTTTCCAGCATTTAAATCAGCAGTTTTGCCTCCGTCTACTATTAAGCTAGCGCCCGTTATAAAAGATGCATCTGAGCTCAGCAAAAAGGTTATGGGGTGTGCAACCTCAACTGGATCGGCAATTCTTTTCATTGGGATTGTGTTGATTGTTGCTTTCATTAAATCTTCATTGGGTATAGCTCTCTCGGTCGCTGGTGTTAAGACTGCTCCAGGAATTACACAATTTACTCTTACATGAGGTGCTGCTTCAATAGCTGTTGCTTTAGTGAAGTTTATCAAGCCAGCTTTTGCGGCACCATATGCAGACATGTAAGCGACGCCTTTTAAACCCACAACTGATGCCACATTCACAATCGCACCTTTTTTTGAATTTTGCATCCATGGTAAAACCGTTTTTGTGGTCAAGAAAACAGCATCAAGATTTGCCTTAAAATTAGTTCTCCAAGCAGCAAGATCAAGATCAATAATTTTTCCTGTATGGATAGAAGGAGCATTATTTACAAGAGCATCAATTTTACCGAATGATTTGTAGACGTCTTTTAGGGAGTCTGTGATCTCTGATTCAAGGCTCACATCAATATTATGTTTGACAACCTTTGAGGAAATTTTCAATAGGTTTTTATTTGCTTTATCAAGATTGTTTTTATTTCTTCCAGTGATGATAACTGTCGCACCTTTCTTAAGACATAACTCAGCTGTGGCGAAGCCAATTCCAGAACTTGCGCCTGTAATATATACAACTTCATTTTCCAACATACTTTTTAATGCTCCCACAATTCATTAAATATCTATATTAAAACCAAGTGACATATACCAATAATCATCCATAAATTTTATGTGATAAGGATCCGATTTGTAACCCAATGTAAGTCCTAATCCAATATCTCTAAAAGAGGTGAAGTATTCTCCTTTAGCGTGAATCTCTCTTCCGCTTGGATCAAGATTAAAATTTATTGAATTAAAAAGCACATTTTTTTCTTTTGTTCTGAAAGTGGGAACATTGAGATGCAGTTTTCCTGATTCTATACGGATAGGTTGGTCAATTGTAAAAATGAAGCTGTCACCATTATTAAAAATTGAAGACTTAAGGTAACCAATTCCAAACGACGATGAGTAGAGATCAGACAGAGACTTAATCATGCCAAGCTCATTTTCAATATTATTTGATTTGCCCAAATAAAATGATCCAAAAAATTTACCTCCAAACAAATTAATTGAATCAGAGATACCTACAAATGAAGTGAGTTGATTATTACTGCCATTCAATGCTCCTGACCCACTTAATCCTAAGCTTGCATCATTCTCCCTCATTAATCCCAGTTGAATAAAGGGCATGTTAAATTTAGGCTGCATTTCCATGATTGCAACTGTACTGGAGTTTCTTTCACCAAAAATTTCGTTTGTTTGAAATTTATTTCTTCCTGTTGAAATTGCAACTGCAAAATCGAAGTGTTTATTATTTTTAAACACAGAGCCAAAAGTGGTTCCCGCAGCAGTAAAGTTTAGCCATGGATTACTGAACTTAGATCTTAGGCTATTTTTAACTCTCAACTCGGGATCTTTAAATACTCCCAAGGACCAGCTTCCATTTAGTCCGTAGCTCACAAATGAGTCATTAGAATAATTATATAAGGAAAAAAATTGATTTTTATCTGCTCTTGCATTTAGTAAATGAGATGGCGTAACTAATTCATGTGAAATGTTTTGTGTGCTCATTGAGCCTACCTCGAATTCAATATCCTCTGAATATATTCTTTGAGAAATTGGAGTTTGCATATTACCAAACCCATCCATGTTTATTATTTGATTTCTATAATCAGTGGCAAGACTTTTTAATGATCTTCTAAAAGGTGCATCCAATTCATCAAAAAATATCACTGAATGATTCCCGATGCCATTTAGAATTGCATCGCCAAAAGAGGGGCTTGTTAATTGCATGTTTGAAAAAATTGCTGGGCTCATTGGTCCAGATAAAGTAAGTGACATCATTGCACTGACTTGACCAACAGGTTGTGTTGCCGCATTTAAGTCCATAAGTCCTTGACCATAAATAGCTTTATCTGAATAAATACCATTTTTATTTGCAGTAGCGAAAAGTCTTGTGACAATTTCTTGACTACCAAGTTGTCCTTCAAAATGATCGGCTATGACTGCAAGGCCACCAGATACAAATGGTGCTGCAAAAGATGTGCCGCTGGTAACGGCATAACAAGAATTGTCTTGAATGCAGTTGTTGTAGCTATCATCATTTATATTACCAACATATATTCCGGTATCTGAAGCTGAGGTTGGATAGGCGGCAGTAATGCTTCCACCTGGTGCAGAGATACAATAATCTTGAGCAACACCACATCTGCTTGAGAAATCACTTATTTGTCCATTCTCATTAACGGATGCTACCGCAATTGAATGACCTTGAATTTCAGGAATATAATGAGCCATGCCGGGTAAGAGTTCTGGGCTAGAAAAGTCAACGCCTTGATCTGCATAACCTCCTGCATTACCTGCTGCCCAAACATAAATTGTTTTTTCTGCATCGGGAGTTCCAATCTGTGACATCTCTGTAATAGTGTTCGGAAAAGCATAGCGAACTTGCGCTTCGGTATAGTCAATTATGTTGCCTGAGTAGCCATAACTGTTATTTACAATATCAACTTCTAGATCATTATAAATTTCAAATAGCTGACTAAAAAAATTATCAATTCCAGTAAAATCAGGAGCTCCAGTTACGTTACCAGACCCATCATCATCCCCAAGATCTACTGGATCATAGTCTGGATCTGGTTCAGCAAGCTGAATTGCTACAAATAATACATTCGCATCAAAGGCAACACCGTGCATTGGAGTAAGCTCCAATTTATCTTGCTGACCAGCAGCCACTGAGGCCACCATGGTGCCATGCCTTTTTTGTCTAGTATTTGGAGTGTAATTAGCATAACTCAAAGCGCTATCATCAGATAACCTACTTGCACTAATTTCAACATGCGAATCGTCTAACCCAGAATCAGTAATTCCTATGGTGACACCTGATCCTGTTGCACCTCTGGCATATGCTGAGGAAGCATTGATCATGTTTAAACCCCATTGACTTTGATACTCATAATAACCCTCGAACCTGTCTTTAAGTTGATCAAAAGAAAGGCTGGGAGGAGGAGTTGGCGGAGTTGGAGTCTCAGATACTACGAGGGCATTATTTGAACCACCGCCTCCACCTCCACCACAGGAAACAATTGCAAATAAAGTAAGTGCCAGAGTTCTGTTTTGTTTCATAATAGTTTAGGATGCTTTGAGAAAACCAAATATAAATAATGTCTGACAAATATAACGAAGTTTTTGCAAATCTAACAGCACAAGATCAAATATTTGCCTATGAAGAGGTGGTTCACTCATCTGGTATTACTTATAGAGAATTCAAAAATACCCCAAAAACATTGGCAGGTTTTTTTGAATTTGGCCTGTTATTTCCAGAATGGGAGTTCATTGTTTTTAATGATGAAAGATATAGCTATCAGGATATTCACAAGAAAGCAGCTCAAACTGCTAATGCCCTAAAGCAGGCCGGTGTTCAAAAGGGAGATCGTGTGGCTATATGCATGGCTAATAATCCTGAATATATTATTTCGTTTATGGCTGTGACCTCAATGGGGGCAGTTTGTGTGCTTTTAAATTCTTGGTGGGTTCCTGATGAGGTTATTTATGGGTTAGAGAATTCGCAATCAAAAGTTCTTTTGGCTGATGAGAAAAGACTTAGAGGACTCGATAAATTAACTGAATTAAAAAAAATTGTTGTTAGACCTGATACAAATCCCAACGGATATGAAGAGTTCAATAATTTTATAGAGGAACAACCTGACAGTTTTCAAGATTTAAGTCTTGATACCCATGACAACGCCACAATTTTTTATACCTCTGGCTCTACTGGATACCCTAAAGGAGTTCTCTCAAGTCACAGAAATATCCTTGCTACCTTATTTAGCTGGGCCTTGGTCACCACCCTAAAAAGAGAGGTAGAAGATTCTAAGGCTAATTTAGATCAAGATGACTCAAGTCCTAAAAATCAATCAGCAATCCTTCATTGCGTCCCTTTATTTCATGTCACAGGCAGTCACTCAGGTTTTTTGATGAGTATTATTGCAGGAAGAAAGATGGTCATGATGTCTAAGTGGGATCCGGGGGCAGCACTTCAATTAATTCAAGATGAAAAGATTGGTGCAATTACCGGTGTTCCTACACAAACATGGGACCTTTTAACTCATCCTGACAGAGATAACTATGACCTTTCAAGCTTTAAAGAATTAAGTGGCGGTGGCGCCCCAAGACCACCGGAGCATGTCAAAAAATTAAAAGATGGCTTTAAAGATAGCCAACCATCTATAGGATATGGGTTAACTGAAACTAATGCAGCTGGAACATTGAACTTAGGTAAAGATTATCTTTCTCACCCTGGAAGTTGTGGTAAGGCTGTACCACCGGTAACAGATGTTGCAGTTATTGATGAAAATTGGAATTTTCTTGATGAGGAAAAGGCTGTTGGAGAAATTGTTATTAAAAGTCCAGCAAACATGGTGGGTTACTGGATGAATCAAGAAGCCACCGATGAGGTTTTTAACGATGATGGTTGGTTTAAATCTGGAGATCTGGGGTACATAGATGATGGCTTTGTTTATATCGTAGACAGGGTAAAAGATATGGTAATCAGAGGAGGGGAAAATATTTCGTGTATTGAAGTTGAGACAGCAATTTATGCTCATCCATCTGTGCAAGAAGCGGCAGTATTTGGTATTCCCGAAGAGCGCCTCGGTGAAACATTGTGTGTTGCAATCTGCCTAAAACCTTCAATGGAATTATCAGAACAAGAATTAAAAGATTTTTTACACGACAAACTAGCTGCGTTTAAAATTCCATCATTTATGCAAATAAGCCATGAAGAACTTCCAAGAGTTGCTTCAGGTAAATTCTCTAAAACACAATTGCGCGACATTTTTGTGTCCAATGGGAAGAATT
>ERZ802830.2861-NODE-2861-length-15196-cov-18.3983_pt1 | contig 15196 bp, 14 predicted proteins | sample MGYA00345654_ERZ802830 | MGnify/ENA primary metagenome ERZ802830 (study PRJEB30503, sample SAMEA104212375) | marine metagenome | biome: Westerlies Biome; feature: [SRF] surface water layer (ENVO:00010504) within the epipelagic zone...; material: water... | reverse complement strand
CCAACGTATCCATCAGGCCCTGCATATCGGCAGGTATGGGGGCGGCAAAATGCAGCGCTTGGTCATTGAGCGGATGGCGAAAATCCAGCTTGCATGCGTGCAGCGCCTGTCGAGGGTACTGCTGCAACAAAGCCACGGTCTCGGTGCTTGCGCCACGCGGTACGATACGTCGACAACCATAGGTGGTATCCCCCACCAAGGCATGACCAATACTCTGCATATGCACACGTATTTGGTGGGTTCGGCCGCTGCCGAGGGTCAGATCAACGGCGCTGTGAGCGCGATATCTCTCGCGTACACGAACCTGAGTCTGGGCGGGCTTACCGTCGTCACGCACCGCTTGGCGGGTGCGCAGTTTGGGGTCCCGGCCAATGGGTTGATCAATATCCTGTCCCGCCACCATGACACCTTCACAAACGGCGACGTAACGCCGCCGCACGAGTCGCTCACTGATGGCATGCACCAGCCGCTGGTAAGCCAGCGGACTTGCCGCCACCACCATGATGCCGCTGGTGTCTTTGTCTAGTCGGTGCACGATGCCCGCCCGCGCAAGTTGGTTGAGACTGGGGCGATGGTGCAGCAAGGCATTGACCAGTGTGCCGTCGGCGTTGCCCGCCCCTGGATGCACCACGAGGCCTGCGGGCTTATTCACCACGAGCATGTCCTCGTCTTCAAACAGGACTTCCAGCGCGATGTCTTGGGCACCATGCCAGTTTTCGCGATTGAGGCGCCTGGCATTGAGCGCCAATCGCTCGCCACCAAAGACTTTGTGCTTGGGTTTCACTACCTCACCATCGATGGTGAGGGCGCCCTCACCCAGCCAACGGGTGAGTTCCGCGCGGGAATAGTCAGACAACAGCGCAGCAGCCGCTTTATCAACGCGCTCGCCTGCCAACGCAGCGGGTATATTGACTTCTTCGCGAATGCTCGACGGCTCTTGATCACTCATAACGGTTGCAACCCTACCGAATTTCGTAAGAATAGCGACTTCGTCGGCCATGCACTGCTCCATGGGTAGCTATGTGTTAGGCGCCTTCGTTTCTTGTCATTATCCCAAGCAGAGAGGCTCTACCTTGTTCCACTTCAACGCCCGTTCGTGGCACCTCCTGCGCCATCCAGTGCAAAAGCAAAGCCGGAAGTCCTCGATGCATTTGCTGACCCTCGTGCTCCTAAGCGTTATTGCCAGCGGCTGCAGCAGCATTCCTTTTTTTGGCAAAGACGATGAAAACGCAGATATAGAGGCCATTGAAACGACTGAGGAGCGCGTATACAGCCAGGCACAGCGCGCACTACGAAGCTCGAATTTCTCCGTAGCCATCGAGCAACTGGAGTTGTTAGAGGCACGTTTTCCCTTCGGCCGATTCGCCGAGCAGGCGCAACTAGAACTGATTTATGCGCACTATTTGACCCAAGATATGGAGAGTGCGCGCGCCAATGCAGATCGTTTTATTCGCCTGCATCCAACCCATCCCAATGTTGATTACGCCTTTTACTTAAAAGGACTGTCAGCCTACAAATTTGAAGACGGCCTATTAGACCGCCTGTTCTCTGCCCAACCGGCCAGCCGAGATATGGCGCCATTACGCGAGTCTTACTCCGAGCTTGCCGTGCTGCTAAACGAATTCCCTAATTCTCAATATGCCTCCGACGCCCGCCAGCGCATGCTGCAGCTACGAGAATTGCTGGCGCGATCGGAGATTTTTGCTGCAGATTACTACTTGCGGCGCGGTGCCTTTGTCGCCGCGGCCAATCGCGGTGTCTATGTCATCGACAACTACCCTGACACTGTCGCTCGTGCCGACGCTCTGGCGGTAATGGTCGAGGCCTACTACAAGCTGGGTCGCACCGAAGAGGCAAACCGTTCTTTGCGGGTCTTGGCACTCAACCATCCGGACTACCCGGAGTTTGATGCCAACGGCAACCTCGTGCTGGAAGAGCGCATTCGCAACCGAGATCGTTCCTGGACCAACATCATGACCATGGGCTTGTTGGATCGACCAGATATCCCACCGCCAATTACGATCGAATATCCTGACAATGCCGCCGAGCCGAAGTCAGGCGACGAGCCGTCGCAGTCGAATGAGGACCGCTCTGCAGAAAAGAAGAAGGGCAGCATTTTTCGCTTCCTACCCTTTATCGATTGATACCGCCGATGTAGCGCAATTCACAAGCAGGCGGATAGACGCCTGCTGACCTCGATATGCGCCTTGGCTTACGTCAGCCTAAGCCTTGCGACCCCAACCAAAGCCTTATGCTAGGCGCAGTACAACTTTCGCTACTGCGCCACCAGCATGCTTACTCGATATCCGCGCGCTCTTTGCACGTATGCCCACACTCGCGACCACAGCAAAAAGGCAGGTTTCACGCTGATCGAAGCGCTGGTCACCGTGAGTATGCTCGCGCTGTTCACCGCGCTGATGATGCCAAGCCTGCATCGAGTCAATCCAGCGCTGAACTTAGAGCAACGCGCCAATGCTCTGCGCTCGTTAATCAAGCAGGCACGGACATTGGCGATCGCTCACGACAAGCGGGTTTTCCTGTGCGGCGCAGCACCGGACGCAGAGACGTCTATGGACATCGATAGCCCCTGCGATCTAGCCGGTAGTTGGCAGCACGGTGTACTGGTGGTCATTGACCAAGACGGCGACGAGGAACCCAGTACCGGCGATGTGGTAACGCTGTATCAACCGGCGGGCAGCCGAGAATCGGTGCTGAGCTGGCGCGGCTTTCGCGGCAAAAGTCGCGTCGATTTTTTGCCCAACGGTATGACCCATTGGCAAAACGGTCGTTTCACCCTGTGCGCCGTGGGCGATAAGACGCTGCGGCGCGATGTCATCATCAATGCTGCTGGCCGCAGCTACATCAGTCGTGACAATGCCGGGGGGTGCTGACACGAGGCTGCTGGGATCAGAAATCTAGCTGGCAGCGTCTTCAGCCAGCGGTGCTTCAACGGATAAGATGGAAACATCAAAGGTAATGTCACTACCGCTGAGTGGATGATTAAAGTCCACCTGCACCGTGTCTTCATAAACTGCCTTGACGACCCCGGGCAGCTCTCCATCTGGAGCTTGGAACGACACGACTAATCCAGGCTCTAAAGGCTCTTCGCTGGTGAATTCGGCGAACAAAGTCTTGGCCAGCAGGCGCACATTGGCCTCCACGCGCTCACCAAATGCTTGTTCCGCAGGCACGATCAATTGCGCATCGTCACCGGCACTCAATCCCAGCAGCGCAGATTCAAAGCCTGGCAGCAGATTGCCGTCACCGAGCGTCAGCGCGGCAGGCTTGCCACGTCGAGTGGTGTCGATTTCTTCGCCGCCAGGCATCAACAGCGCGAAATGCAGGCTAATACGCGACCCCATTTGAATCTTTTGCTTAGAGCCTTCAGAAGAGGCGATCAGGTCGGCCATGAGATATCGGATTCCGTTTTGCGCAAGCCGGCAGTCTGCGGCGTTTTTGAGTGAATGCAAGATGGCGAGGGCGCCGAAACTTAACCCTGAGCAGGCCGCCGCTTCCTGGCACTAATTGGCTTGAGCCGAACGACTCTCCTGAATCATCAGAGCAATCCAAAGCACCACGCCGCAAAATAGCGCCGAATCAGCAATATTGAACGCCGGAAAGATGTGCTGCTGGTAGTGCACCAAAATGAAGTCAACAACATAACCATCCACCGCGCGATCATAGAGATTGCCCAGGGCACCGCCCATGATCAGACCATAGACCATGCCCATCCAGCGCTCGGCCATGGTGAGACGGGAGAGTTCTCGCAGAACGTAGGCGCAAAAAGCGAAGCCAATCACCAAAAAGAACCAGCGCTGCCAGCCCCCCGCGTCGGCTAGGAAGGAAAATGCCGCGCCGGTGTTGTGCCACCGCACCCAAGCGAAAAATGACAGCACCTGAATCCGCTCACCGTAAAAAAGCTCCGTGACGACGACCCACTTCGTGACTTGATCGGCAGCAAAAACACAAAGCACCAGTAAGAGCCAGCGCCAGCGCCATGGGTCTAAGGCGGTAAGCCTTGATGCCTCATCACTTGTTGGTGTGGACGCAGTCATAGGGTCTTCGTCAGTCCTGTGCGCCGAAGTAATTCCGGGCCTGTCCAATGTCTTGGGCGATCTGTGATTTCAGCGCATCGATGGATTCAAAGGCTTGCTCGTCCCGCAGTTTTTGCTTGAACGTGACCTTGATGAGATCGCCGTAGAGGTTGCCTGCATAGTCGAAGACATGCACCTCTAACAACGGCTCCTTACCGTCGACAGTTGGCCTGACACCAATATTCGCGATGCCTTGTCGCAGGTCATCACCGATGCCTTCAACGGTTACGCAGTAAACGCCTTCGAGGGCCGCGCGATAGCGCTGCAGCCGAATATTTGCAGTGGGTACATCCAACTGCCGACCAAGCTGGCGCCCATACACCACCCGCCCCATGATGAAATACTCGTGGCCTAACAGCATTGTTGCTTCGTTAAAGTCTCCAGATGCCAGCGTATCTCGAATCAGAGTGCTGCTGACCCGCGCCTCACCCTGCAACAGGGTAGACATGGCACTGACGCTATAGCCGTGGGTCTTGCCAAACTTTTCGAATAAGGCGAAGTCGCCCTCACGACCGCGTCCAAAACGAAAATCATCGCCAATGACCACATGTTTGGCGCCGACTTGATCCACCATGAAGTCCTTGGCAAACCACTGTGCTTCGATATTCGCGGTGCGTTCGTTAAAGGGCAGACAGAGCAGCCGATCAAGGGGTGTCTGGCTGAGCAGATACACTTTTTCACGGAAGCGCGTGAGGCGCGCTGGCAGCTTAGTGCCGGCAAAAAATTCTCGCGGCTGGGGCTCGAATGTCATCAGCATACTCGGCACACCCAACGCCTTGGCCTGATCGCACAGCGCGTCAATCAGCTGACGATGTCCGCGGTGCACGCCATCAAAATTGCCGATGGTGAGCACGCAGCCCTGATGCCGAGGGCGCAGGTTATGCAGTCCGTTGATGATTTCCATTGCCAATTATAGGCCCATGGTCTGTTAATAGTCAGTTGGCAAGCACACTGTCTTTGTCACCGTCTTACCCAAGTAGGCTATGGGGAAGAGTCTTTTGTGGGGTTTGTGGCGTGTTGCGGTGCCTGCAAAAAATGGCGAGGACGCACCCCCAGCAACAACAGTATCGCCAAATAACCTGCCAGCCCCACAACACAGACGAGCGCTACCTGCACACCGCGTTCGACACTTGGCAACGCCAGCCACTGCTGTGTGGTCAGTTCTGCGCCATTCAGCCAAATCATGCCGAAGATAAGTCCTGCGGCTAGACCACCACAGGCCAATGCGGTTCTTAGCATGACGAAAACCAGTGTGGCGTCGAGGCGAACCCAGCCGCGGCGTTGTAAGCCATGGTAGAGCAATCCTGCATGCGTCCAGGCTGACAGCGCCGTGGCCAGCGCCAGACCCACATGCCCAAGAGACTGGAATGTTGCCAAGCTACCGACAAGATTGACCACCACCGCGACAACGGCGTAGCGAAATGGGGTTTGGGTGTCCTGATGGGCAAAGAACGCGGGAGCCAGCACTTTAACCAGTACGAATCCCGGTAGCGCGATGGCGAACATTTGCAGTGCCAGACCCGCCATTTCAATGTCGTAGGCGGTCATAGCGCTGCCAGCAAAACTCATATACAAAAATGCCAGCAATGGCTCGGCGAGCAAATACAAAGCAACCGCCGCAGGCAGCCCTAACATCAGGCCCAAACCAAACCCCCAGTTCACCGTGCGCAGAAAGCCACCCTCATCGCCCTCGGTCACCAGCCGAGACAGGTGAGGCAACATCACCGTACCAAGCGCGACGGCGATAAGGCCTACCGGGAGCTCTAACAGCCGATCTGCGTAATAGAGCCACGCGATACTGCCGGTGGCCAATGTAGAGGCGATCATAGTGTTGACCAAGGCGTTGATTTGCCCCACCGATGCAGAGAAAACCGCTGGTACCAACAAGCGCCCCACCTGTTTCACCCCAGGGTGGCTGGTGGCCACCACCGGTTTTGGCAGCAGGTGTAGACGCGCCAATGACGGTAGCTGGATCAGCCATTGAACTATGCCTGCCACCAGTACTCCCCACGCCAAAATGACGATGGGTGGGCTATCCAGTTGACCAACCAGAGCCAGTATCGCTGCCAACGTCAGACAAACATTGAGCATAACTGGTGTAAATGCCGGCAAAGCGAACCGGCCGTGGGCGTTCTGCAAAGCTCCGGCGTAGGCGGTGAGTGAGATAAGTCCCAAGTAAGGAAAGGTGATGCGCACCAGCTCGGTTAGCTGCGCAAAACGCTCTGGCTGATCGAGAAACCCCGGCGCGAAGACAGCAGCCAGGGGCCCTGCCAGCGCCAAACCAGCGAAAACAACGAGGATCAGGGTCAGCGCGAATACTCCAGATAGCGGCGCCAAAAATAGGCGCAGCTCGGCATGGCCCTTGGCTTTGTATTCCACCAATACCGGCACGAAGGCCTGATTAAACGCGCCTTCTGCAAACAGGCGACGAAAAAAATTGGGGATACGAAAGGCGACGAAGAAAAGATCCGCGGCAGCAGATGCGCCAAAGAGATAGGCGAGAACGACGTCGCGCACCAGTCCGCTAATACGCGATAACGCGGTCATGCCGGCCACGGTTCCCGCACGACGATTCAGCGGTGCTTGTTCCGCATCTTCAGGCTCGCGGCCCCCGGCTCCAACCTTGCTCATTTGATCGTCGATTTACCCTTCCTCTGGCAGCGCTCTAGCGAGAGCCTCCACCACTTCACGGTTGACATCTCTACGGCACGGCGGCATATTCCCGCCTCATTTTTTCGGTCCCCGAGAGGAGCTACCTTGGCTAACAGTCCACAGGCACGCAAGCGCGCCAAGCAATCTGAAAAGCGCCGAGCGCACAACGCCAGTCAACGATCCATGGTCCGCACCTACATCAAGCGGGTTCACGGTGCTGTTGAAGCCAATGACAGCGAAGCTGCGGGGACTGCGCTGTCTCAGGCGGTGCCGATCATAGACAAAATGGTCTCCAAGGGCATCATGCACAAAAATCAGGCGGCCCGGCAAAAGTCTCGGCTCAACAAGCGCGTGAAATCGCTTTCTGCCTAGTTACCCGATAGCTGCGTCTCGGGTTATCACCCTTCGGCGCCGTCGCCACTCGATACAATCTGTCGAGTGGCTGTCTTATATCAGCACCAAGTTATCCCGATGGACTACCTCTTCCTCAGCAGCGTAGCCAATGGCTTGACGATAGTCGCCGCTTGCCAGCCCCTTAATCGCTGCCACCTCGGCGACCCCATAGTTGCTTAAACCTTGCGCAACGATTTCGTTGTTCTGATCCAAACAGCGCACGACGTCGCCACGACGAAAGTCGCCACGCACACTCAGGACACCCGCGGCGAGCAGGCTAACCCCATGCTGTCGAAGGGCATGCACGGCGCCATTATCGATAACGATATCGCCCTTCGCCCGCAATTGACCGGCAATCCAACGCTTGCGCGCGGTCATCGGTGATACCTCTGCCTGCAACCAAGTGCCCAGGTTTTCGCCGTTGAGTAAGCGCGTCAAAATTTGCGGCTCCTGACCTGAGGCAATCAGGGTATGGGCCCCAGAGCGGGCGGCTAGGCGCGCGGCCCGCAACTTAGTGACCATGCCGCCACTGCCGATTGTGCCGGCTCCCTCGCCGACCAAGTTTGTGAGCGTCTCGTCGGTCGCGAGCGCCGACTCAATGCGCTCGGCGGTTACGTCCACGCGAGGATCTGCGCTAAGCAAACCCGCCACATCGGTCAAAATTACCAGCAGGTCGGCTTCGATTAAATTGGCGACCAGTGCACCCAAGGTGTCGTTATCGCCAAAACGGATCTCGTCGGTTGCGACGGTATCGTTTTCATTAATGATGGGAACAACGGACATATCGGTAAGGGTTTTGAGTGTCGCCCGGGCATTGAGGTAGCGCTGACGGTCGGCCAGATCATCATGGGTTAGCAGAATCATCGCAGAACCGCAGCCGTGCGCCTTAAGGCCTTCTTCGTATGCCTGCATCAGGCCAATCTGCCCAACCGCAGCAGCGGCCTGAAGCCGGTGCACCTCGTCAGGCCGGCTGCGCCAGCCCAACCGCTTGCAACCCTCGGCGATCGACCCTGAGGACACCAAGATCACTTCTTTGCCCGCTGCCATAAGCTGAGCAATTTCTTGGCAGTACTGGCCTATCTCGCGTCGCGCCAAACCGGTTTCTAAGCTGGTCAGCAAGGAACTGCCGACTTTTACGACAATGCGTTTGGCTTGGGCTAAGTCCGAGCGCCGGAGCGTGGCTTCATTCTCGGACATAGATCACCTCAGTTTCAGGCTCATCCCAATCCCCGGAGACATCTTCGTTAGCTCCATCGATGCCGTCATCAGTGCCTTCTTCGTCATCACCCCGCCGTTTGGCCCGCATGCGCTGGGAGTGCAGATAAACGTCATCACTAATACGCCGCTCTAATTCGACAAGGTAAGAGGCGACGTCTGGATCATCCAAGGCGCCCTGCTGCTGTTCCTGCAAAAACTGCATTAAATCGCGGGTCAAGGGAGTCAAGCCTATGTCGCCAAGAGCAGAAAGCGCATAAATGGGACGTTCGGGGAAGGTTTCCGCCATTTCCGCAAGTAGAGGCTCGAGCGTGTCTTCATCCAGTTGGTCTACCTTGGAAAGGCCTATCCAAATGGGCCGCTCCATCAGGGCTTCACTGTACTCGGCAAGCTCCTGTTCAATCGCCAAGGCATTGTCGATGGGATCGCTTTGATCCTCTGGTGCGACATCGACCAAGTGCAGCAATACCTTTGTGCGCGACAAATGCCGTAAGAACTGTGCCCCAAGGCCTGCCCCTTGAGCAGCCCCGACGATGAGCCCAGGTATATCTGCCATCACAAAACTGGCGTCTGCGGCAATCCGCACAACGCCCAAACTCGGCGCTAAGGTCGTGAATGGATAATCGGCCACCTTCGGGTTCGCCGCCGATACCTGACCGATCAACGTCGACTTGCCCGCGTTGGGCAATCCCAGCAGTCCAACATCTGCCAACAGTTTAAGCTGCAGACGCAGGCGTCGAATATCACCAAGCTTGCCCGGCGTCGTTTTGCGGGGCGCACGATTCGTGCTGGATTTAAACGTGGCGTTGCCAAGCCCTCGCGCGCCACCTTCTGCCACCAACAAAACTTGTTCCGGGGCACTGAGATCGCCAAGCACTTCTTGGGTTTCCTCGTCTACCACCGTGGTACCCATGGGCACCTTGACGTAGATATCTTCGCCACCAGCCCCGGTTTTATTGCGGCTGCCACCACCGTGACCATTGCGTGCCTGATACGCTGGCTGATAACGAAAATCGATGAGGGTATTGAGCGCTTCATCTGCCACCAAAAACACATTGCCGCCGTCGCCGCCGTTGCCGCCGTCTGGACCACCGCGCTCAACATATTTCTCACGACGAAAACTCAGGCAGCCGTTGCCGCCCTTGCCGGCTTGCACTCGAATACTCGCTTCATCGATAAATTGCATAGGTCACCTTTAACGGGAACCGCTCAGTGTTTTGTTTTGGTTCACCGCGATCATACCCAGTCATCAAGTCATTTGATGCCACATGAAGCGCGCGCAGCGGGTTGCTCTGCACGGCACGATGGCTGCTTGGCTCAGTGCAGATACAAAAAACCCCGCATCTGCGGGGTTTCTTACTCATTGTTGCCGCCGGTATCGAGTGTGCTGGGACGAGAAAAATCTCGTGCCCGCATTGTCTCTTAGCCCAGCGGTACCACGTTGATGGTTTTGCGGCGCAAATGACCCTTCACCGTAAACTCTACGTGACCGTCGGCCTTCGCAAACAGCGTATGGTCCCGACCACATCCGACATTTGCTCCCGGATGGAACTTGGTACCCCGTTGGCGCACGATAATGTTTCCAGCAACCACGTGTTGGCCGCCAAATTTCTTCACGCCGAGTCTTTTCGACTCCGAATCGCGACCGTTGCGGGTACTGCCGCCTGCTTTCTTATGTGCCATGCGTTTTCTACTTAACTTTGTCTGTTTTCAATTGAGCGGTTGTCGTCTTGGCCCGACAGGCTGTCAAACAACGGGTACTCGTTTCACTTTTTTTTTACGGCTGTCTCTTTTTGTTGTTATGGGTTAAGCCGAGATACCGGTGATTTTGACTTCCGTAAACCACTGGCGGTGTCCTTGGCGACGCAAAAAATCTTTGCGACGCTTGAATTTGATGATTTTCACTTTCTTTGCGCGATCAGAGCGCACGACCTCGCCAGTGACCTTGCCGGCTTCGACAAAGGGGGCGCCGACGTTAACGTCATCGCCGTTGGCAACCAACAGTACCTTGTCGAACACCACTTCTTCACCGGGTTCGGCGGTGAGAAGTTCTAGCTTGACCACATCACCTTCGCTGACGCGATGCTGTTTGCCACCACTTTGAAATACTGCAAACATTTTTGCTCTCCAAGTTACGCGGCTATGCGCGCAAGCGATTTGTCCATAATGCCAATATCGGGGCCTAGTGTGAGCAAGGCGAACACCGATTTTTAAGAGGCGCAAATTCTACGGGTAGAGTTGTTCGAATACAATGCATTAGACGCCGATAGACGCACCAAGCAAATCAAACCCAGCATCCTAGGAACCCGCCGCCGGTTCAAAGACGAACCCAGCAAAATCCGCTTCAGCGGTAGCTGTGAGCTGATCGAAATACTGCGACCCTGCTAAATGCCCCAAGAACTGCCTGGGCTTACCTGGGATATTGGCCCCGAGATACCAAGAATTTGTCTTTGGGTAGAGGGTTTTGTTGGCGATGGCTTGAATTTGCGCATCCCAAGCTTGCTCGGCCGCTGGCGTGGTTTCTACCGTGCCATGCCCGTTCCCGTCGAGATGACGAATGCACTGCCCTACCCACTGCACCTGTAGCTCCGCACCCAACGGCATGGTGAAAAACACGCCTGGCGAACCGGGGCCGTGAATCATGAACATGTTGGGGAATCCCGCCACACTGACGCCAAGGTGGGTATCAAAGCGCTCGGCCCATTTTTGCTGCAGCGGCAAGCCATTGCGGCCTCGCGGGTTTAAATTAAGCATCGACCCACTGACCGCGTCATATCCGGTTGCCAGTACCAGCATATCCAGTGGGATTTCCTGACTCTGCGTGCTGACACGGTCTGCCGCGAATGACTCTATTGGATCTCTGCGCAGATCAACCAGGCTGACGTTGTCTCGGTTATAGGTCTCGAAATAGCCGTTATCGAGAATGATTCGCTTCGTGCCGATGTGATAATCCGGCATCAGTTTTTCAGCAGTGGCCGCATCTTTCACGGTTTGGCGAATTTTGCCCCGCACAAAGTCTGAAATCTCGTTATTAAGATCGGCATCAACAATGGCGCCCACATAGCTGTTGATCATGAGATTCATGCCGCCAAGGGCCCACATCTCTTCATAGCGCGCTTGTCGCTCTGCAGCGGTTGCCTCGTTGGCACGCAGCTTCGAGGTAGCGAATGGCCAGCCACCGCGACGTCGCATGGACATGCGGTGATTTTGCCAATCCGCTTGATAGGCGCTGCGCTCGGCATCAGTCATGGGTCGATTGCGTGCAGGCAGTGCATATTGGGGGGTGCGCTGAAACACCGTGACATGTTCTGCGGTCTTGGCGATTTCGGGTATGGCCTGAATACCGGACGAACCCGTGCCCATGACGCCAACACGTTTACCTGCAAATGACACAGGATGATGCGGCCAGCGACCCGTGTGATAACACTCACCGGCAAACTCATCGATGCCTGGGTAGTCAGGCCGGTGTGCCACAAACAGCGCACCGACCGCGCAGACTAAAAACCGTGCCGAGTACATGGTCCCGTCGCGAGTCTGCACCATCCATCGCTGTGCGCGCTCATCGAAAAAGGCATCATCCACCCAGGTTTCAAACGCTATGTCACGGCGCAGATCAAAGCGATCGGCGACATGCTCCAAGTATGTCCGGACTTGGGCGCTGGTGCTTTGCGTTTCACTCCACGACCATTCTTGCGCCAACTCAGCTGAGAATGTGTAGGCATAAAACGGTGTACTCGGCGCATCAACTCGCGCACCGGGGTAGCGGTTGTACCACCACGTACCACCCACATCACTGGCGCCGTCAAATCCGCGCACTCGCAACCCCAGTTCATCACGCAGGTGGTGTAGCGCATACATGCCGCCCACTCCAGCGCCAATGACGATGGCGTCGAATGACGTCACCGAGGTCTGTTGATCTTGTTCGTATTGAGTCTGCATTTTCTCCCCCGCCCTGCCGCATGCGTTGATAGCAACAGATTACTTCCCGAGCGTCGTGTGGCAAGCAATAAAGACTGTGCGGTGATCACTGCGTATTGCTGGTTGACTCCATCAAGCTGCCGACCTTGTGCACTTGCGTCTCAAAAATTTGCCAACGACGATGCATAACGATCCAGTTATACTGTCCGCCGCCGTTTGATGAGATTCGATAGCCCCGAAACCTTCTAGCGACAACCCTTGCCTTCACAGGCCAATAGACAACGAACAAGGCAACATTGGTCAGCGACGCACATGCAGCCACCCAAGTCATCTTCGGTTTTTTTGCGCCATGCTTTGCTGCCCCTAATGCAGCAAATGCCGAGCACACGTCGGGTATCGCGCTCGTGAACAGGGCCGCTGAAGTCAAGGCCAATGGCCCATCTACGGGTTCGCTGGATGAGCTGTATCGTTTGGTCGCTGGCGAATTCGATCAGATCAATACGTTGATTCCCAATCAGCTCACCTCTGATGTCGACATGGTCGAAGAGATTGGCCATTACATTGTCGAGAGCGGCGGCAAACGCCTGCGCCCCATGCTGGTACTGCTGAGCAGCCAAGCACTTGGCTTTAAGGGCGACGACCACATCAGCTTGGCCGCCATCATTGAGTTTCTGCATACCGCGACACTGCTGCACGATGATGTGGTGGACAGTTCTGCCCTGCGGCGCGGACGCGCAACGGCTAACGACAAATGGGGCAATGCGCCGAGCGTTTTAGTCGGCGACTTTCTCTACTCACGTGCCTTTCAGCTGATGGTTGAGCTGGCTGATCTGAAGGTGATGGCTGTACTCGCCAATGCGACCAATACCATCGCCGAAGGCGAGGTTATGCAGCTGGCCAATATTGGCAACTGCGAGATGAGCGAATCAAACTATCGCGAGGTCATCCGCTGCAAAACAGCCCTGCTATTCGAGGCGGCAGCCCACACTGGCGCGCTGCTGGCCGCTGGCCAGCCCAGTGATGGCCAAACCGTTGAGGCCTTGAGGCGCTTTGGGCTGCATTTTGGGTTGGCATACCAGCTGATCGACGATTGGCTGGACTATGCTGGTGACAGTGAGCTGATGGGCAAGAATGTTGGCGATGACTTGGCTGAGGGCAAACTTACCCTACCCTTGATTACGGCGCTGAAGACGGCGGCTGAGCCAGAACAGCAGGTAATTCGGGAAGCGATCCGTGATCGCGCCTGTGATCGCATCGATCACATTCATCGTATCGTGCGTGATTGCGGCGCACTGGACTACACGCGGCAAGCAGCGGTCAACGAAGGCAATCAAGCCATCGCGCAGCTAGATGCCCTACCACGCAATGCCTATACCGAGGCCATGCGCACGCTGACTCACTATTCTCTCTCTCGACTGAGCTAACCCTAATCCCGCATCTATCACTGCAGACCTTGAGCACCCAGCAGACATGACCCCGGGCATTGAAGATCTCTGGTTTGTTCCACTGGGTGGATGTGGCGAGATTGGTATGAACCTAAACCTGTTTGGTCACGATGGGCGCTGGCTCATGGTGGACTGCGGGGTAACCTTTGAAGAAACCCCACAAGGCAATGAAGTGCAGATGCCGGACCCACACTTCATTAGCGAGCGCGCCGAGTCTCTCGTTGGCATCGTCGCGACCCATGCCCACATGGATCATATCGGGGCGCTGCCTTACCTTGCTGATCAATTTAACTGTCCGATCTATACGACGCCATTTACTGCAGCTGTGCTGGCACCCAAGCTACGGGAAGGCCGCAGCAATGCCGTCGTGAAAGTGGTGCAGCAAGGTCAGTCGCTGGCACTGGGTCCTTTTAATCTAACCTGGTTGCCGATTACCCACTCCACACCGGAAACGCACGGACTTTTTATTGAGACCCCTGCAGGCAACATTGTTCATACGGCAGACTGGAAGATTGACCCAACCCCTGTGGTAGGCCAAGGCTTTGATCAACCGCTATGGCAAGCCCTAACCGATCAAGGCGTCGACGCAGTGGTTTGTGACTCGACGAACGCGATGAATCTTGGACACTCGTTGTCAGAGGCAGATCTTTTTGAGGGCTTGCTGGATGTTATCGAGGGCACCTCGGGACGGGTTGCCGTCGGCTGCTTCGCGAGCAATATCGCGCGGCTGCAAACCATGGGGCGCATCGCCACTGCCACCGGTAGGTACTTGTGTTTGCAAGGTCGGTCCCTAATCGCCATGACAGCCGCCGCCAAATCCTGTGGCTACCTGTCCCGAGACTTTGACCCCATTCCGCCCAGCGACCTGGGTTATCTGCCACCCGACGAGGTGATGATTTTAGCCACCGGCAGTCAGGGTGAGCCTGGCGCGGCGCTGACACGCCTGGCGGCCAACCGCCACCCCACCCTCGAGCTGGCGCCCGGAGACCGTGTGATTTTCAGCGCTAAGGCCATTCCAGGTAACGAGGCGCGCATTGCAGCCATGGAAACCGGACTGCGTGGATTGGGCGTGGAGGTCATACACGCAGATCAAAGCAATTTACCGCTGCATGCATCGGGCCATCCGAACGCCGACGAGTTAACCCATATGTATCGATGGCTGGCGCCGCACATTGCAATTCCCGTTCACGGTGAGGTCGCACACATGCGCGCCAATGCCGAGCTGGCAAAACGAGCGGGTATTAATCGGCAGTTGGTGGGAGAAAATGGTGATTTATTTCGTATCGCTCCCGTGCCTAGCATCATGCGATCAGCCATCGACACAGGTCGACTGTGTGAGGAGCGCGGCCGCTTGGTCAGAGTTTCCTGAGGACTTTGGCGTGGTTTTTTTCAACGGCGAGGGTTGAGAGGTTGGAAGGTCGGAAGGTTTGACGTTCGCTAGTTACTCTTCGCTACCTCATCCTCAGGGGCGGCAAAAAG
>ERZ802830.2860-NODE-2860-length-15204-cov-8.2919_pt1 | contig 15204 bp, 19 predicted proteins | sample MGYA00345654_ERZ802830 | MGnify/ENA primary metagenome ERZ802830 (study PRJEB30503, sample SAMEA104212375) | marine metagenome | biome: Westerlies Biome; feature: [SRF] surface water layer (ENVO:00010504) within the epipelagic zone...; material: water... | reverse complement strand
CAAAGGGCTACTTACGCAGCCAGTTGTGCACCGTAGTTGTCGTCATTGGCAACTATTAAGTTACAGCTTTGGATTAACGTGATTGGCTGTCATCACGGCATGCACCGCAGGTTTCGTGACCGTCGTCGAATCCATAACGCCCCCGAGGTGTTGAGTATACATCAAGCGCTGATGAGCCATAGCGAAACAGTTCGCGTACACTCCGCGCATGGAAATTCTGTCCCCCATTGTCAGGGCGGCCTTCAAAGATATGTTGCCGCTGTTTTTGCCTGCCCTGCCGTTTGCGCTGCTCTTTGGCGTCATGGTGGTTGAGTCTGGTGTGCCCCATCTATTGGGCTGGTCCAGTTCCATCATCATGTTCGGAGGTTCAGCCCAAATGACGTTGATTACCTTAGTGGGAGAGGGTGCTGCGGTTTCCGCAGCAATAACAACAACCCTCATCGTGACAGCGCGGCATATTCTTTACTCTGTTACCCTCGCGCCGCGCTTTCAGGTGCAGCCCAGGTGGTTTCGTTGGTTAGGGCCTTACGTATTGATTGATCAGGTCTTCGCGCTCACGCAGGTGCGGGACCTGTCAGATGACACTGACTTCAGGCACTACTACCTCGCGGCGGGTTTTACCTTCTGGTTCATGTGGGCTGTTTTCACGGGCCTGGGCATTATTCTCGCTCCCATCATTCCCGCATCCATCGGCATTGAGATTGCGATTACCCTGATGTTTCTGGGGTTATTGCTCATGGCCATTAAACGAAAAAGTCAGGTCGTGACCGCCGCTGTAAGCGCGGCCATCGCACTCTGGTTTGCACATTTAGAGAATCAGGTGGGACTCATCATTGCCGTGTTGGTTTCGCTGGCTGTTGCCACAATCAACGAATGGAGAAGGGCGTGAGTCTGTTCTGGGGCATTGTGTTGGCCGGCATCGGTGCCTACACCATGCGCGCATCGTTTGTGGTATTGCTCTCGGGTGTGACGTTTCCCGATCGAGTCATTCGTATTCTTGATCACGTAGGACCGGCGGTTATGGCGGCACTGGTTGTCACAACCCTCACGGGATCTGATGGTCGGCTGGAAGCAGGCCCCATCGAGTTCCTGACCCTGGCCGTCATGGCGGGCGTGACCTTGTGGCGAAACGATTTATTGATCGGATTGTTTACGGCGCTTGTCGTATTCTTTGCGAGCAACAGCCTCTGTGGCTGAGGGTAAAAAAAAGAGGAAAGGCTATGACCAAGCGACCAAATCCGCTGGATCGCTACGCACTCGACATTGCACCGGGCAAGCTCACCTGGATAGGCGTGCGGCCTAAGCGCCGCGAGCCGCTGCAGTCGGTGTCAGCAACCAAGGCTGTAGCGACACTGGGGCTTGAGGGTGACCACCGTATGGGTAAAACGCCGGGCTCGGGCCGTCAGGTGTCTATCATTTCGGAAGAGTTCATTGCGCAGGCGGCCCATTTTCTAGGGCGTGATGCTATTGACCCCGGACTGCTCCGGCGCAATCTGGTGGTAAAGGGTGTCAATCTCAATGCACTGCGTAGGCAACGGTTCCGCATTGGCTCGGCGGTTTTTGAGGCGACTCAGCTGTGTCATCCCTGTGCACGCATGGAAGAGAATCTCGGCAAAGGCGGTGTGGCGGCGATGCTCGGCCATGGGGGGCTCTGCGCGAAGATTATTGAGTCAGGTGATATCGCCATTGGCGACAAGATCTCAGTGCTTCCGGCAGTGGAGGAGTGATGGACGACCCCTACGCATTTAAGCTCGACCGGCAGTTGGAACAGGACACAGTCCTGGTAGCGGACTGGCACCTTTGCCAGGTGCGATTGATGAATGACAGTCGTTACCCATGGGTTATCTTGATTCCAAAGGTCGAGGATGTCTCTGAGATTCATCAGCTGGCAGATGAGCAACAGCAGCTCCTGCTCGGCGAGTCTGTCCGACTATCGAAAGCGCTGGAGCAACTGTTCGCACCCCACAAGCTCAATGTGGCCGCGCTTGGCAACATGGTTCGTCAGTTGCACATTCACCACATCGTTCGTTTTGAAGATGACGCCTCGTTCCCCCGACCCGTCTGGGGTGTTGGTGATGCTGTGCCTTATGAGGCAGAGGCGTTAAACGAGACCGTGAATGGGTTGCAGATAGCGCTGGATCTGCTCTGACTCAGTGTCAAATGCCCTGTGTGCGGGGGTGCGTGAAGCGATGTCTCGACTGAATCGACCGCATTTCTCAACTAATGGTTAGGATTTTTGCGGTCTGGTAAAAGCCATTTTTCGCAAAATACAATTGATTAGGCGGCTTGTGCCTCAGCTTCCTCGAGAAAAATATTGCGACAATTTTCATTGCGCCGCAGGCGCTGAACGAAAAACTTAGCATGACCTAAAGAGTTGAAAAAAACGCTCTGTGGCGTGGTGTTTTCAAACCATTAGGCCCTGTAAATCATAGCCTTTCTCCTTTGTTCAGCTAATCGTCAAAGCACTGTATTTTCTGAAAAAAGGGCCCTAATCACTGGGCCCAAACCCAGAAAAAGTCACAATGACTGAGCGCACTTACTTATCGCTCGGGATTAATATTCGCAAAATGAAATTACTTTTGCAAAATAAGATTCGCAATTTGCGGAAATTTCTCATCCACGGCATCGACGGGATTTGATATGCCTCCCGTAGTAATGTTGAAACGACAAAAACACGCCGGTTGGCGTTAAGGAAAAAGAGATGAAGCAGCTATATTCAGTACTTGTTTTGGCGGTGGGCGTGGTTGCAATGCCGGCTCTCGCAGATGGGCACGGTGACCATCGTAAAGGCGGCGAGCGGATGGGTAAGGCCGTAAAGCAGATGGATGCCAATAACGATGGCGCCATTAGCTTTGATGAGTTTCGAATGCCTGAGGGTCGTGATGCGCCAGAGATGCGCATGGATGCCAATGGCGATGGCGAAATAACCCGTGAGGAAGTCAGTAATGTCGCGACTCAGCGCACCGAAGAGGCACTCGCTCGTTTCGATGACATGGATGCTGATGGTGACGGTGTTGTTACGCAGAGCGAGCGTCGTCGTTCTGCCTTTAATCGCATGGACGGCAATGGTGACGGTCAGATCACCAAAAACGAGTTCAAGGAGGCCCGAAAAGATCGGCTCCGTATGATGCGAGAGCAGGGACGCCAGCGAGGTCACGGGAACGGGGACCGAAAGGGAATGCACAAAGGGCATTCCGAGTCGCATTAACGGAATCCTTAAACTGACCGTAACCACTGATCCCTGTGCAAGCAGATGAAGCTAAATTGGTTGCTCTTGTTCGCAAGGGTGACCAACGCGCATACACTGATCTTGTGGTTCGACACCTTCCAGCCATTGAGGTCTACGCCAAGCGCATTGTGAATGACGACACTTTGGCACAAGACATTGCGCAGGATGTGATGGTGGTGCTTTGGCAGCGTTCGGGTGACTTTAATCCGGACAAGGCAAGGCTGACGACGTGGTTACACCGCATCGCTCACAACCGGTGTATCGACATCATGCGAAAGCGTCAGCGTGAGGTGAACTGGGATGCGTCAGACTCCGAGTATCCCGTCGTCGAGTCTGAGAATGCAACAGATCTGCAGCCCATCGATGTCGCATTGATGCGACTACCCGAGAGTCAGCGAACTGCCCTGGTACTGACTTACTACCAAAACCTATCGAACCGAGACGTGGCGGAGATCCTGAATTCATCGGTTCGAGCTGTGGAGTCCCTGTTGGTTAGGGCGCGCGGCAATTTGAAAAAACAGCTGGAGACACAGCTATGAACCCAAACGAAAAATCCCATAAGCGAGCATTGAACATCATTGCTGCCTACGGCGCTGAGCACAGTGCGTGGCCTGAAGAAGAGCGAGGCGCAACGCTCAATGCTTTGCAATCGAGTGATCAGCTAACAGAAATGTTGAGTGAGGCAGCGTCGCTAGACAGTCTTCTTCAGCGCTCAGCGCGAGTAGCGACATTGGACGGAGCCTACCTCGCACAGCAAATTGCGCATCGCGTGCCACAGCAATTAACGCTATCGCAGCGACTCAGTAGACGCCTTGAGGTCGTGGCAGAGTCACTGTCTTCAGATGCTTGGAAGCCGGCGTTGGCAGCAAGTCTTACCTTGAGTGCCGGCCTCGCAGTGGGATCGACAACTTACGAGCCTGTTGAGGATTGGTCACAGGCAGAGCACTACAGCTTCACGGTCGTGGGCGAGGAGTATTGATATGAGTCACAAAGCATTGATTGGCCTCGTCGTTGTATCGATTGCCCTGAATTTATTGCTGGCAGGCCTGATTGGCGGTCATATGCTGCGCGAGGGGCGGCCCAGCCCTCCGCCATTGGCCTGGGCGTTCAAAGAGGTGCCGCCAAGCGTAAAGGAAAAAGTAAGACCTATGCTGCAAGAGCACGGGCGCGAGGTCATGGCAGCTCGCCGTGATGTTCGTCAGTCAGAGCGTGCCCTACGAAGGTTACTTCAGTCGGAAAGGTTGACCCGTGAGGAGTTGGAAGCGGGTCTTGCCTCGATGAGGCAATCGACCAGCGATTATCATGAGCTCGTTCATGCAATCGGAATTGATGTGTTGCTATCGCTTGATGCAAAGGAGCGTATGAAAGCGGTGCCTTACCTGTTTACACAGTCCGGTCGCCAGCGCGGTGCGAGGCAGGGTGGGCAAGACGGTCCTGGCACGCGTCCGCCAATGCCACCACCAGACGCGAACTAGGTGCGATTGGCGATTAGGCACAAGCACGGAGACGCCTCAGTCATGACGAGTGAGTTTAACTTCCTCGCTTAAAGCCACTTTTACGCAAAATTTTGGATGAGCGCGCGGTCTCATTCCCCTACCATAGCGACGCCTGGGGGAGAGGCGCGTTCATGGACTCATTATTTGAATTACTTTCACCACTGCAGCTCATTGCTGTGGGTGGTACCGCTTTGGCGGCAGCTCTGTTGAGAGCTTTTACGGGCTTCGGGTTCGCCATGATTGCGGTTCCTGTGTTCTCACTCTTGCTCCTGCCGAACGAGGCCGTGGTCTTGGCGGCAACCCTGACCATCGCCGTGAGCTCCACCAGCTACAAAGAGTGGTGGGGTAAATTTCCTGTCGATCAGTTCACGCCTATGATTTTGGGGTCGCTGGCCGGCACCGCTGTGGGTGTGTACCTCCTTAGCGGCATGTCCCGATCCGAGTTTCAGCTGTGGATTGGGCTCTCTGTCATCGGTGCAACACTCGGTACAGCGCTGATAAAACCATCCAATACAGTGTCGGTACCCAAGTCTGTAACCGCAGGAACAGGTATAGCCTCGGGGCTGATGAACGGGGCCTTTGCCATTCCGGGACCGCCGGTGGTGGTGTACGCCATGGCAGTGATCTCAGACCCAGCCGCGGCCCGCGCGTTTCTGATGGCGTTCTTCTTTGCGTCAAACGTGCTAGCCGTGGTGATGTTCACGGTTGCAGATATGGTGACGGCAACGCCTTTATTGCTGTTAGTGCTAGCCTTTCCAATGAGCTTCATTGGAGATCAATTGGGGCATCGCGCCTTTCACCGGTTTGGTGGTAACTCATATCGCCCAGTCGCGCTTGTTGTTGCGCTGGCTTTGGGTGGCTGGAATACCTACGCGGGTCTGCAATAACGTTACTGTTTGACGTTTTCTCGAACGATGCGGGCTTTGTCGCGCTGCCAATCACGCTGTTTTTCTGTATCGCGTTTGTCGTGTTGCTTCTTACCTTGAGCAATCGCAACTTTCGCTTTCACCAGGTGACCCTTCCAGTAGAGTGCGGTGCAGACACAGGTCTGGCCTTTCTGTGTGAGGGCCTGATTGATTTTGGCAAGTTCTTTCTTGTGTAGCAGGAGCTTTCGTGACCGCGTTTTCTCGACGACGTAATGCGTGGATACGGTGTCGAGTGGCGTGATCTGCGATCCCAGGAGAAAGGCCTCACCCTTGGTCATCACCACAAAGGAGTCGGTCAATTGTACCTGGCCAGCTCGCAGTGCTTTCACTTCCCAGCCCATAAGCGACACGCCCGCCTCGAACGTATCGAGCAGGTGATATTCGAACCGTGCACGCTTGTTTTGCGCTATGGTGTTGTCCGATGGTTTTTTCGTTTTACCTTTGCCCATCGCCGCATTATACGCATCGGGTTTGTCACTGTCTGATGTTTTAGCGGCAAGAGTTATCAGTGGAAGACAGTCGTGGACAGTAACGTTCAACAACCCTGGCGAGGACGCACAACGCTGATCTTTGCTCTGCTCGCGGTATCGCTTGGGCTCGGTAATGTCTTGCGTCTCCCGTATGTCATCGGCGAGCAGGGGGGCGGCGCCTTTCTGTTGGTCTATGTCACCGTCCTTGCCCTGGTTGTGGGTCCCGTTCTCATTGCAGAACTCACCATGGGTAGCATTGGTCGTAGCTCGCCCATGGGCTCGATTCAGTGGGTTGCTTCGCTGGCAGGGCGAGACACGCGATGGCGTTGGATTGGCGCACTTCAGGCAGTGTTGGCCTTTCTGATTGCTACCTTGTTGTTGGTGCCACTGGTGCTGGGTGCGGAGGCCAGTCTCTATCTTTACAACGGTGATTGGGACTCCGCGAGCGCAAGTGAAATCATCACCACGCTGTCAGCCATCGACAGAGCGGATCACCTGCGTGTGCTGGGCTTACTGATTGCGCTTGTTGTCGTTGCTGCCTTGCCGGGACCACAGGTGGTCCTGTTACTGGCCGGCTGGATCCTCATGCCACTCATTCTGCTGATGACCTACTCTGCATTGGGGTACGCCTTTGAGGTTGGGGATATCTCAGCTGCAAACGAATGGATTTTTAAGTATCGACCCGAACAGCTCACTCAATCAGGCGCAGTGACAGCGGCATTGGCAGCTCTGTCGAGTCTTGGCGTTGGCGTGGGTGTGGGCCTGGTGTTTGGGAGCCGGTCCCCTGCGGGGCTGCCATTGGTTCGGTCTGTTATTGCAGTCGGTATTCTGGACACCGCGGCCATGCTGGTCCTTGCCATCGTTGTGGTCGCAGTCACTGCCGCTGTCGACGTGGAAATGACCCAGGGACTGGCGCTGCTCGTCGTTTCCATTCCATATGCCTTCGCCAACCTCCCTACGGGCGAGCTCTTCGGCCTGCTAGTCATGATGTCCATCATGCTGGCGAGTCTCGCCGCCCTGATTACCTTGATCGAGCCCATGGTGTCGATCCTTCGTCGAGAAATGGACGTTCCAAGGCCAATTGCCATGGCCTTGGTTGCCGTTGCGCTGTGGCTCTCTGCCTCGTTTGCCCTTGCAAACCCGACAGCGCGCCTGACCATCGATTCGTGGTTGGTGCCTGTCATGGTGCCGCTGGTGCTTGGTCTAACCGCTGTGTTCGCCGCCTGGCGCGTGCCAAGGCCCATTCTGCGTGGCGAGAAATACCGCGAGCGTTTTACCGTGTTCTATCTTTGGTTCATCATTACGCGCTGGGTCACTCCCGCGCTATGTTTTGCACTGAGCATTTTCGCGATTATGCGAGTTGCCCTGTAATCAATGATTGGTTTTCCGGTCATACGCGGCTGAGGTGCACGAGGCTGAGGTAAGCGAAGTACTCATTACGAGACAGCTTAAAAAAATTAGAAAGAGATATCGTGGCAACCACTATTCAAAAGACGGCATTACTCATGCACTCAGCGCAGACCATGTTTGATCTGGTCGCTGATATTGCGCGGTATCCTGAGTTTTTGCCCGGCTGCAGCGGTGCCGAAATCCTCGAGACCACTGATTCGGGTGTGGTGGCACGGCTCGACTTATCAAAGGCGGGCGTGAAGCAATCCTTCGTAACGCGCAACACCAATGTCGCGCCATTCTCGATTCGGCTAGCGCTGGAGGATGGCCCCTTTGACGCTCTTGGCGGTGAATGGCGCTTCGATGCCCTCAGTGAGGACGCATGCCGGGTATCGCTCGATCTAACATTCCAATTACGCTCGGGTCTGCTTAAGATGGCGGCGAGCCGGCTTTTCGAGAGCGTCGCTAATGATATGGTCGACGCCATGGTAAAGCGGGCCAATCAGCTGAGTCAGGAGTAAATCAGCAGTGGCTCTCTGCAACCGACAAAGGGTGTTAAGCGGTCTATGTCCGAGATGATCAACGTCGAAGTCGCCTATGCATTGCCTGATAAGCAGCGCATCGAAAAGCTGTCTGTCGCTCAAGGAACTACGGCGCTCGAGGCGGTAGAGCAGGCCAATATGGGGCGCTTCTTTGATGACTTACCGGACCTAACGACGGCCAAGCTGGGCGTCTTTGGCAAGGCAGTACCGGCGACTCACGCACTTTCAGAAGGTGAGCGGGTAGAGATTTACAGAGAGCTGTTGGTAGACCCTAAAGCCGTTAGGCGAGCAAGAGCGGAGAAGGCAAAAGCCGAGCGCGCTTAACCCTCGGTCTCGGCGTCTTCTTCAGGCCAGTTTTCGCCGACAAGATCGCCTTCAACGTCTACCAGCACATCGCCCTCAAAAACCACAGTGAGCTGGGAGCGAGATAAGTTTTCGTTGCCCAGGCGAACCACGTGCACGTAATCCCAGCGATCGGCGTTAAACGTATCCTCAATGATGGGTGTCCCCAGCACAAAGCGTACCTGGCGTCGTGTCATCTGCGGCTTTAGTTGGTCGACCATCTCTTGGTCCACAATGTTGCCTTGTTCAACGTTAATTCGATAAACGCCGGGGAAGCCAATATTGCTGCAAGCACCGAGTGTGGTGAGTGACAGTAAAAGAGACAAACTGAGTGTGAGACGCGATCGAGATTGCAAGGCAGACTTTCCTGTTGTGTGACCGGCTGGCATCATACCCCCATTCACCGCCTTCGAGGAAATACTGTGACCAGTCAAAATGTGGATTTGAAGAGAGCAGGCCTAAAAGTTACGCTCCCACGCCTCAATATCTTGTCGATCTTGAGTGAGTCGGCCGATGAGGGAGCACACCTGAGTGCTGAAGACGTCTATCAACGTCTGCGCGATGCGGGTGACGATGTTGGTTTGGCAACGGTGTATCGCGTTCTCACGCAGTTTGAGACAGCGGGCCTGGTTGAACGACATAACTTTGAGTCTGGCCATTCCGTTTTTGAGCTGGCGACCGACGATCACCACGATCACATGGTCGATGTTGATACGAATGAAGTGATCGAGTTTGTCGATGAAGAGATCGAGGCCAGACAGCATGCGATTGCGGCGGAGCGGGGCTTCGAGATTATCGATCACTCGTTGGTGTTGTACGTCCGCAAAAAACGGTAAGCAGGATTAGGTTGCGGCCAGTAACTCGCGCGCATTCTCTCGGGTCGCATCAGTGATGACAGCCCCACCCAGCATCCGGCTGAGTTCCTCCACGCGCTCCTCGCTCGACAGATACTGAAGGCTAGTCGTGACGACGCGATCGCCCGCCTTACTCACCTGAATGTGTTGATGGCCTTTTGCAGCGACTTGCGGCAGGTGGGTGACGCACAGGACTTGCACGTTGTCAGCGAGTGTTCTGAGTAGTGTGCCAACGACATCAGCTACCGCACCGCCAACACCCACATCAACCTCATCGAAAATCATGGTAGGCGCGGTGGCCTTGTCAGCTACTGCCACTTGAAGGGCGAGTGATATGCGAGAGAGTTCGCCCCCCGACGCCACTTTGTTGAGAGGGCCCGGCTGACTTCCGGGGTTGGTGGCAATCCAGATTTCGACCTCTTCCAGGCCACGTGGATCGAGCTTTTCTGCGTCGATATCGATGAAACCGACATCGACCTTACATCGCTCCATCACAAGTTGTGCGAGTAGCTGCATGGTTCGCTCGGCTAACCGACTTGCCCCTTGTTTTCGCTTTTCGGTCAGCGCTCGAGCGTTGTCCGTCCAGCGGGCATGACGAGCCTCAATCTCTGACGCCAGGTCATCGAGCCGTTGACTACCGTGTTCGAGATTTTGAAGTTCAGTACTGAGCGTTTCAAGGTGTCCCGTGAGTTCTTCCGGTCGAATACGGTGCTTTCGAGCCAGGCTATAGGCCGTATCGAGTCGACCCTCGACCTCATTTAGACGCTGCGGATCGAGCTCGACACCATCGAGAAAACGCCGCAGTTCCGACGCAGCCTCATCCAGTTGAATCTGTGACGACGAGACCAGCTCGCGGCTCTCATCAATTTTACTGCCGAGCCGATCATCACTGAGTTGCGAGACAGACGAGCGCAACTGATCGCTCAGGCCCGCGCATTGCTCTGCAATGGCGTGCACGGTTTCCATAATCCAGGTCGCATTACTAAGGAGCTTTTGATCGGACTCCAGAGTCTCTAGTTCGGTATCGCCAAAACCGAGCTCAGATAACTCGTCAATCTGGTAGTTGAGCAGGTCCCGTCGTTCAGCGATCTCGTTACTGGATGAACGCAGTGCCTCCAACTCGTGTTTCAGCGCGCGGATAGAGTTCGCTTCCTCCGCGATGGACGTTGCATCCTCGGTTGTTCCCGAAAATGCATCCAGTAACTCGCGCTGTACTGATCGCCGCAACAGTGACTGATGAGCATGCTGGCTGTGCAGGTCAACCAGCAGTTCGCCCAGCTCCTTGCACTGAGCGAGCGTTGCGGGACTGCCGTTGATAAAGGCTCGGGATCGCCCGCCCGCGGTAACCGTCCGGCGGATGAGGCATTCATGGCCCTCTAGCAGGGCTGCTCGATCGAGCCACGCCTGCGCCTCAGGGAGTTTTTCTACTGAGAATAACGCTGATATCTCCGCACGGTCAGCGCCCGCCCTCACGGCTTTGGCGTCAGCCCGGTCTCCAATACACAAACCCAGCGCATCGAGCATGATCGACTTGCCCGCACCGGTCTCACCCGTGACGCAGGTCATACCCGTGTGCAGCTCGATATCGAGGCGCTGAACAATGGCATAGTCGCGGATGGAAAGATCTGTAAGCATGGTGACCGTGTTCTCTTAACAACCCCGTTATAGCTCAGGTCTTCTCGATTCGGAACACCACAAGTCGATAAACCGCACATCATTTTCGCGCTTTTCGCCCCGAAGGGTCTGTGCTACAACTCAAAACAAGGAGATCAACATGTCACCGGACGGTCTTTCACCACGCGCGGCGTCGTTGCTGCGGACGTTGGTGGATATGCACATACGCGAAGGTCAGCCCGTGGGCTCGAGAGCATTGCACGTTGAGAGCGGCATGTCAGTGAGTCCCGCGACCATTCGCAATGTCATGTCGGACCTTGAAGACCGCGGTTTCTTGTCTTCGCCTCACACGTCCGCGGGCCGCGTACCGACGTCACAGGGCTATCGTCTGTTTGTGGACAGCCTGCTTCAGACCAGCCCCATTGATGAGGCGGCCATTCGCGCGTTGAAGCATGAGCTGAATCCGAGTCGCCCGTCTTCAGACCTCATTGCATCAGCATCCAACTTGCTCACACAGGTCACAGCGCAGGCGGGGATTGTCACCGTTCCTCGGCCTACTTCCTCGCAGCTTCGTCAAATAGAGTTCCTGCCTCTATCGGATTCAAGGGTCTTGGTTATTTTGGTAGTCAATGAGCGCGAAGTGCAGAACCGCGTCATTGAGCTGTCGCGGCCATTGACCGAGGCTGAGTTAAAGTCTGCAGCTGACTTTATCAACCAGCGGTACGCGGGGAATGATCTGGCTCAGGTAAAGGAGTTGCTGGTAGCCGAAATGGCCGATGCCAGAGCGCGCATTGACGAGCAAATGGAAGCTGCGCTCCAGGTGGCGAAGGAAGCCATGGACGTGGAGGAGTCGCAGGATGAGTACGTGGTTGCTGGCGAGAGTCGGCTGATTCAGCAAGCGAGTGCCAATGACATGGACAAGCTGCGAGAGTTATTTGATGCCTTTGAGCGCAAACGTGACCTGTTGGAGCTCCTCGATCGTTGCTCGCGTGCTGATGGGGTGCAGATTTTCATCGGCGAGGAGGCTGGCTACGAGGTTTTGGGTGACTACAGTGTCATCACCGCCCCCTATGCCCAGGGCACCCAGCCTGTTGGTGTCCTTGGCGTTATTGGACCCACACGTATGGCCTATGAGCGGGTGATTCCGCTCGTCGATATTACGGCAAGGCTCCTGACTGCGGCGCTATCCCGCTAAAACTTCGGCAAAAAACGTAAATATCCCCAAAAGTTCAGGGCCATTGCCTTGAAAATCTAAATCGACTCCCCATCTTCCCCGTATTGAACAAATTACGGTACCGGAGAAAACGCATGTCGAGTGAACATAACGACATTCCAGAGAACGAATCAGAAGATCAGGTGACGCAGGAAGTCGAGGGCGCTGACACGGATTCTCTCGATATTGAAACGGAAGAGCTATCAGAAGTAGAGGCGCTTCAGGAAGAGGTCGCAATTGCCAAGGACGCGGTGCTTCGAGCACAGGCTGATGCCATTAACGCGCAGCGTCGGGCGGAGCTCGATGTTGAAAAAGCGCGCAAGTTTGCCCTGGAGCGATTCGCTCAGGATCTGCTGCCCGTTGTCGATAATCTCGAGCGCGCACTGGAGGCATCGGCTGGGTCCGATGCCGAGGGAGTTGCAGCTGTGGTTGAAGGCGTCGAGTTAACACTCAAGAGCCTCGTGGACGTGTTGGCGAAAAACGGGATTACCCCTGTCGACCCACACGGTGAGCCCTTTGACCCGCAGGTGGCACAGGCGATGAGCATGATTGAGAACCCCGACGTGGAACCGAATACCGTCATTGCCGTGATGCAGAAGGGTTACACACTCAAAGAGCGACTGCTGCGCCCCGCCATGGTGATGGTTTCTAAGGCCGCCTCGTAAATAAAAGGCATACATATTTCATCGGGACGCTTGAAATTTGAACATAGCGACCCATCTACAAAGACAAGATTAGGCGCCGGGCCAACCTGGCAGTAGGAGAGAAACAAATGGGAAAGATTATTGGTATTGACCTCGGAACGACGAACAGCTGTGTGTCGGTCCTGGAGAGTGGCAAGCCTCGCGTTATTGAGAACGCTGAGGGCGGCCGAACAACACCTTCAATCGTGGCATACGCGGACGACAACGAGGTATTGGTGGGTCAGTCAGCGAAGCGTCAGGCAGTAACCAATCCAACAAACACCTTGTTTGCGGTTAAGCGTTTGATCGGCCGTAGATTTGAGGACGACGTTGTACAGAAAGATATCAAAATGGTGCCGTACAAAATCGTCAAGGCGGATAACGGTGACGCATGGGTTGAGGCAAAGAGCGAGTCAATGGCGCCACCTCAAGTCTCGGCTGAAGTACTTCGTAAGATGAAGAAGACGGCTGAAGAATACCTTGGTGAATCTGTTACGGAAGCGGTCATTACCGTACCCGCCTACTTCAACGACTCTCAGCGGCAGGCAACAAAGGACGCGGGTCGTATTGCAGGTCTTGAAGTAAAGCGAATCATCAACGAGCCAACGGCGGCCGCGCTCGCTTATGGCATGGACAAAGCCCAGGGTGATCGCACCGTGGCGGTCTACGATCTGGGTGGTGGTACGTTTGATATCTCTATCATTGAAATTGCAGAGGTCGACGGTGAGCACCAGTTTGAGGTGCTCGCAACAAACGGCGATACCTTCCTCGGTGGAGAAGATTTCGACCTTCGTTTAATCGAGTTCCTCGCCGAAGAGTTCAAGAGCGAAAATGGAATTGATCTGCACAACGATCCATTGGCATTGCAGCGTCTGAAGGAAGCGGCAGAGAAAGCCAAAATCGAGCTGTCCAGCTCGCAGCAGACAGAGGTCAACCTGCCTTACATCACGGCCGATGCAACAGGTCCAAAGCACTTGGTAGTCAAGCTCACGCGCTCGAAGCTCGAGTCGCTGGTACAAGAGTTGGTGACCCGCTCGCTTGAGCCTCTCAAGGTCGCTCTGAAAGATTCAGGCCTCTCCGCGAGTGAGATTGACGACGTCATTCTGGTGGGTGGTCAGACGCGTATGCCTATGGTTCAGCAGACCGTTGCTGACTTCTTTGGCAAGGAGCCACGAAAGGATGTTAACCCTGACGAAGCGGTAGCGATGGGTGCATCGATTCAGGGTGCGGTACTGGCTGGCGACGTCAAGGACGTACTTCTCCTCGACGTAACGCCGCTGACATTAGGTATCGAAACCATGGGTGGTATTGCGACGCCGCTGATCGAGAAGAACACGACTATTCCCACGAAGAAGTCACAGGTGTTTTCAACCGCGGAAGATAACCAGACGGCAGTAACGATTCACGTTGTTCAGGGAGAGCGCAAGCAGGCAACATCGAACAAGTCGCTGGGTCGCTTCGACCTGGCGGATATCCCGCCAGCGCCGCGCGGTATGCCACAAGTTGAGGTGACATTTGACCTCGACGCGAACGGCATTCTGAATGTATCGGCTAAGGACAAAGCCACGGGCAAGGAGCAGTCGATTCGTATCACTGCCTCGGGTGGTCTGTCTGAGGATGATATCCAGCAAATGGTCGAGGATGCCGAGGCAAACGCTGAGGCAGATAAGAAGTTTGAAGAGCTGGTCACTGCGCGGAACACGGCGGATGGCATGATCAATGCGGCTAAGAAAACGCTCGAGGAAGCGGGCGAGCACGCATCGGATGACGAGCGCTCTGCCATCGAGGCCGCCATCACGGCAGCTGAAGATGCATTGAAGACCGACGACAAGGACGCCATTGAGGCAGCAACCACTGCCTTGACCGAAGCGACCAGTGGCGTTGCTCAGAAGATGTATGCGGCCCAAGCCGAGGCTGGCGAGGCGGGCGCTGAGCAAGCACCGGAGGAAGATGCAGTCGACGGCGATGTGGTCGATGCAGAATTTGAAGAGGTTCGTGAAGACGATAAGCGTTGATCCGGGCGGTTTTAACCGCGCAGGTTCGTGACACTCTAAACGCTGTACGGATTCTGGCTGAGGTTGGAATCCGTTTTTTTTTAAATAGGCTGCCCGTGTATCGGCAGCAGGAAGCACTATGTCAAAGCGTGATTACTATGAAGTGCTGGGTGTTGAGAAGTCTGCATCTGCACAAGACATTAAAAAGGCCTACCGCCGCATTGCGATGAAGTATCACCCGGATCGCAATCCGGACGACGCCAATGCAGACGAGAAATTCAAAGAAGCCTCAGAGGCTTATGAAATTCTCAGCGATGGCGAAAAGCGTCAGGCCTATGACCAGTACGGTCACGCTGGTGTCGACCCGCAAATGGGTGGCGGAGGCTTCCAGGGCGGCAGCTTCAGCGACATTTTCGGCGACGTATTTGGCGATATTTTTGGTGGCGGTGGTG
>ERZ802830.2856-NODE-2856-length-15225-cov-13.0779_pt1 | contig 15225 bp, 12 predicted proteins | sample MGYA00345654_ERZ802830 | MGnify/ENA primary metagenome ERZ802830 (study PRJEB30503, sample SAMEA104212375) | marine metagenome | biome: Westerlies Biome; feature: [SRF] surface water layer (ENVO:00010504) within the epipelagic zone...; material: water... | reverse complement strand
TAACGTCTGAATTTGAAGCGCTTGCAAATGCCTCTAACGGGTTAAGTTCTAATCAAAACAACAAGGGTAGACCAACCATATACTCTGCTTTTGGAATGGCGGCTAAAGCTTTTATACAACAAGGGAACTATGCTTCCGCTAAGCCACATTTAAAATCAATTATTGATAGTGGAAAATTTTCAATGGCGTCAGATTATGCTGAAATATTCAAAGAAGCTAACGATAATGGTCCACATATAGTTTTCTCCATACAATATGACAAATCTGTTGCGGGTCTTGGAAATGCTCAGCCCTCTCAGGTGCCAAAAATGGCTGCAGAAATTCCTTTTCAGGGAGTTACACGTAGACAAATGGTGAGCGAGGACCTTTACAACTCCTATGAAGTAGGAGATAAGAGAAGAGATTTAACCGTTATCAATGGATATACTTCAACCGCTGATGGGGTTTTTGTTGATAATGAACTTTTTTGGGGTAAATATGCAATAAATAACCAACCTGCTACTTTTCAAGAGTGGGGAGTTGATATACCAATTGTAAGATATACTGATATTAAAATGCTTTATGCTGAAACATTAAATAATGATAGCTACCCAAGTGCTGAAGCATTTAGTATTTTAAATGAAGTTAGGACCAGAGCAGGTTTATCTTCATTATCAAGTGCCGATATAACAAGCCAGTCAGCTTTCTTAGATGCAATTATTAAGGAAAGAAGATTTGAATTTGCTGGTGAGAGTAATCGTTGGTGGGATCTTTTAAGAACAGGTAAAGATCAAACAATTCTTTCGGCCTTCGCCCTCCCAGCTTATCCATATAGTGTTGAAAAAAGACTATTTGGTATTCCAGAAGCTGAAATTTTAAAAGTCAATGATCCCTCAATTCTTTCTCAGAATCCAGGATATTAAAACTTAATTTCAATTTTTAAAAAAAGGGGTTAGGTATTTATCTAAACCCTTTTTTCTTGGTCTATTGATATTAAATTTAATCTTCAAGAGAAAAAACCCCCAATTTAATGGGGGATAACCAAAACAATAAAATCAATAAACTTAGTTTAGTTCTAAGTTGAATTTAAACGTATCAATAATACCAAATTTTAGGATTTATTAAGCTTGATTTATACAAATCGAATGAAAGAGTAGACGAAACTGCAAAAAAACTCTTACTTACAAGTAGGGTTAACCATCACTTGACAGTATGAAAAAATCATGGTTAATTGTTTGTCAAGCTATATAGGTGATAAAAAAACCCTTACTAATTGAAAAAAGGATAATAGAATTTGTTAAGAGTTAGTTGTGATTAACCACGCAAAAAAACAACAGTAAATACTTAAATTTTTAATTATCTTTTTTTATTGGTATTCGAGTTTTATTAAATTTTAATTTGCCTTTATTACTCATCTTTAATAACTCGATACTATCAATATCATAAAAAGAATTTTTAGACTTTATGTATTTTGGGCTTGCATCCAATGATGGATGTTTTCTTAAAACAGACTCAAATTTTTTTATGGCAGAAAAGACGTCTTCTCTGTCACTATCTATAAGATTGTTATCCTCATAAAAGTCTGATTTCAATTCTATAATCTCATTAATTTTATTCATCGTATCTATATAGACTTTAAAGTTTTTATCTCGAAATGCTCGGTCACGAAAATTAAAGGCGTTTTTTACTCTACCATTTTCTATTTTCGCTGGATTTGAGCCTAACGCCATTATCCAATCTCTAGGTGATTTATTTTCTAATCCAAAAATTTCTGGGGCGAAAGAGATTCCATCATACTCATAGTTTTTGTCAGGTGATATTTGAGCTAAATCACAAAGAGTTGGTAATAAATCACTAAAGTCTATCAAAGCATGGCTTGTTATGCCCTCGGGAACAATTCCGGGCGCATTTATTACAAAAGGAGCGTTTACTCCATTCTCACTTAACATAGACTTACCCCCCCTTACCATTTTACCGTTTAAATCTCCAACAATGCTTCCTGAAGTTCCATTGTCTGTAGTCCAAATTATAATGGTGTTTTTCCTTATTCCTATTTCATCTAGTGCTTTAACTAAAACATTTAAAATATGGTCTGTATACCTAACCATTGATTTATGTTGTTCTGACTTAGGAGCATTAGGTTCTAATGGAGTAGAAGTAAGTGGACCATGAGGTAAACACATTGGGTAATAAATCATCATCGGTTTCTCTTTGTTTTTTTTCATAAAATCAATTATAAAGTCCGTAAAAATATCTTCTCCAAATTTATTTTTATAAACCTTACTTCCAGATTTTGTATGAATGTACGGATCCCAGTACCTATTATCACTCAATTTAATGTTACCCCCCTCACCGCCTGTCCACATGCAATATTCATCAAATCCAGCTTTTACCATTGCGTCTGGTTCTAACCTAAAATCATTTATTTGCCATTTACCAGCTGCACAAGTCGAGTAACCTGCATTTCGAAGCATTTTAGGAAAACTTGGATTTAAATTAGGATCAAATCTAGCTCCATGTCCCCACCTTGGAACATCAAAATGATTTATCCAACCATGTCTCCAGGGATATTGACCAGTTAATAAAGTAACCCTAGTAGGAGTGCACTGGGGCATTGAATAAACATTTTTAAATGAAAGTCCAGTTGAAATTAGTTTGTCTATTGAAGGAGTTTTTATTTTTGAAGCTCCGTATCCACTAATCCACTCTTTGCCCAAATCATCCAACATTATAAAAAGAATGTTTGGTCTTTTATTAAAATTTTCCTCCTTTTTACAACACGAAAAGATTAATAAAATTAAAATTAATCTTAGAATCATTTAATTAGTTTAAGCCTATTATTATATATTCAAAAACATTTTTTTCCATGACTCCTGATACGGTTTTCCCCAGTGCTCCATCGCATCTCGATTAAACATAGTGCCCTTAACATCGTCTACTTCAAAATTTTGCTTTATTCTTGATGAAACATTTGCGTAGTGAACCATTGCCATTGAAATATTAGCATCTGCTATAGGCGCGTTTAAGGATGACTTACCTCTTATCGTTTCAAAAAAATTCATTACATGAAGGGTAGACATGTCACCGCCGCCACCTAAAGCAACTCCACCTTCCTTGCCTCCACTACTAACTTCTTCGACCAGCTTACCGTTTCTGTCGAAAAGCTTATAATGTCCCCGATTTACAAATACCGAGCCTTCAGTTCCATAAATAATAACTCCACGACCACTTCCATATGTATTGTAAGCATTTCTACTTTTACCGTCCCATTCAATAACTTTATTATCTTCAAAGGAAAATCTAGCAAGCATAGTATCATACATTTCCCAACCATCATTAACAAAATGTCTTTTGTCAGAATCCACCTCAACCATTTTGGGGAAATTTACATTTAGTGCCCAGCGAGCTACATCTAATTCATGAGTGGCATTATTCCCCATTTCAGCTGTTCCGTAATTCCATCCATACCAGTGCCAATTATAGTCCCATGTCTCTGAAGTATATTCCCTGTGAACGGCAGGGCCCTGCCATAAATTCCAATCTAACCCCTTTGGAATAGATGACTTTTTTTGATGTGGGACTTCACCCCTTCCATTACTGTAAAATGCAATCGCTTTATAAGCCTGACCTATTGCACCATTATGAATTTTTTGGATAACCTGTTGGGTATGAGCAGATGAGCGTTGTTGATTTCCCATTTGAACCACTTTACTATATTTATTAGCCGCTTTCACTAAAAGTTCATTCTCCTCCATTGTACAACTACTTGGCTTTTCTACATACACATGCATTCCAGATTTCATAGCCATAATAGCGCCTGGAGTGTGCCAATGGTCAGGCATTGCATTAATCAAAACATCGACTTTATTATCATCCAAAATCTTAAAAAGATCCTGTTCTAGTTTGGGATTATAATTTATGTGATTTTCAAACCTTTTTGCTGCCCGAGTCATTTGACTTTTTTTAGCATCGCATAGATAAGCTAATTTTACATTACTTTCTTTGCGAGCAATAGGTGAATAATATGCTCCTAATCTTCGACCTAAGCCAGCAATAGCAACATGTAATCGGTCATTTGAACCAATAATATTATTATAACTTTGGGCGCTCATTCCCATTGAAGCAGCACTTGCTAAACCAAGACCTCCAAGTGCAGATTTTTTTATAAAATTCCTTCTATTTTGTTTACTCATTTTTTATTTTTAGTTTTTATATTGACAATTATTTAATAACAATATATTGATTTTAAAAAAATATAAATATGAATTTAGTTATAAAAGTATCTTTTAATAATTACGATGAGTGGAAGGCATCATTTGATAATCACGCTGAAAGGGCTAAAGTTTGTGACGAGTTAAGAACTACCGTTGGAAAAATAGATGATCAAAATTGTATTGTAATGCTTTATGATGTTGATATGGAAGGTATGAAAAGTTTAATGGGCTCAGACTTTTTAATTGAATTGTCAGAAAAAATGAATATTAAAAACAACGAGATGCACTCATTTGAACCCTTACCGAGCTAAATAATTTATTTTAACACCCCATGTAAATTTAACAAAGTAGTACTTACTTAATTTTTTTTACATGATCCATTATGATATTTGCATGGATTCTAGAGTTTTCAATAAACCATTTGTTGGTTTTAAGTCCTCCACATACAACCCCTGCTAGGTATACCCCCATTTGATTAGATTGCATAGTAATTGAATTATAAACTGGAGTTTTAAATTCATCTTCCTGAAATTCGACCCCAAGAGATTCTAATAGTTGAAAATTAGGTTTGTAACCTGTCATAGCTAGTACAAAATCATTTTCAATGACAATCTCCTTCTCTGGTATTTTAAATCTTATTTTATCCTTTGTAATTTCCTTTATATCTGCTTTAAAATATGCCTTAATACTTCCTTCTTTTATTCTATTATTAATATCAGGTCGTGCCCAATATTTTACATTTTTTCCTATTTCCTCCTCCCTAATAATCATTGTTACACTTTTGGCTCCTTTTCGGTATAATTCCAAAGCCACATCAACTGCAGAATTTGCAGACCCTATAACTGCCACGTTCATTCCAAAAAAAGTGTGAGGTTCTTTGTAGTAATGCAACACCTTATCCAAATCCTCCCCTGGAACTTCTAATAGATAAGGAATATCATAAAACCCTGTTGATAACACAATTTTTTTTGTTTTGTAAATCCCCTTAGTTGTTTTTAACTCAAATCCAGCATCAAGTTTCTCGATCACTTTTATTTCCTCATATAGCCTAAGAGATAATTCCCAGTGACTTGATACCCTTCTATAATACTCAAGGGCCTCCGCTCTTGTCGGTTTTGGATTGTGCGAGATAAAAGGAACCTCACCAATTTCTAACTTGTCCGAAGTTGAGAAAAAAGTCATATTCATTGGATAATTATAAAGGGAATTAACTAAGCATCCCTTGTCAAAAATTAAATAATCCAAAGAGTTTTTTTTGGCTTCAATTCCACAAGCAAGTCCAATTGGACCTGCACCAATAATAATTACATCCCTCATCAATAATGATTAAAAAATTAACCTCTTAATAAAACAATTTTAATTTTAAATAAAATTAGTAAAACTTTACAAGTGTTATTAAATAAAATTTACCCAAATCTGTATTAAAATTGAATTGTTTGATTTTATATGATTGTTTACTTTAGTTTGAAATTTATTAAGATTATGAAAAAATTAAATTTAATTTATTTACTAATTGGGGCTATTTTTTTTGGATGTCAACTTAACCCCTCATTAAGTAAAAGTAAACTAGACATCGATCGATTATCGTTGATAGACGAAATGATTGAAAAAGCCATAAAAAAAAATAAAATACCAGGAGCAGTCGCATTAATAGCAAAAGATAATGAGGTTGTCTATAAAAAAGCTTTTGGTGTTAAAGATCCTGAAACTGGTGAGAAACTTAAAACAGATGATATATTCAGGATTGCGTCTATGACAAAAGCTATAACCTCCCTGGGAATTATAATGTTATGGGAAAAAGCCATGATTTATAGTCTTGATGACCCAATTGACCTGTATATTCCAGAGTTTAGAACATTAAAAGTTTTAGATGATTTTAATAAAAAAGATTCTACTTACACCTCGAAGCCGACCAATAAAAAAATTACTATACGAAATCTATTAACCCATACATCAGGGATGGGTTATGACGAAATAGGGTCATCTGAAATTAGAGCCATAATTTTTAAAGAAAAACAAAAATTTATGAGAAATAGCGTAATCGCTTTTTCTGATGAAGACGTCACAATTGGAGAAACAGTTAGAAGGCTAGCTAAACTTCCTCTAGAATTTGAGCCAGGAGTAAAATGGAATTATTCAAACAGTATAGATGTTTTAGGTTATTTGATTGAAATAGTTTCTGGTAAGACATTGGATGAATTTTTTAAAGATGAAATTTTCACCCCTTTAGGTATGAATGATACATATTTTTATCTTCCTGAGGGAAAAAACTCAAGATTAGTAAAGGTTCAAACGAAAAAAGAAGAAAAATGGGTTACATTTCGTCACGATCGATACAATGTTAATTATCCTATAGAAGGAGCAAAAAAGTTTTATTCAGGAGGGGCAGGACTTTCAAGTACAGCAGAAGATTATTTTAAATTCTTATCGGTTTTTCTTAATGATGGGAAATATAATGATATACAAATCATCGGTAAAATGACTAATAAGCTCTTACAGCTAGATCAAATCGCTATGATAACTTCTGATAAACATAAAGGTAGTCATGGACTAATATCAACAGTAGTTCGAGAAGAGGACTTAAATAAAGGAAATATAGGTAGCGCAGGTACTCTTCACGGCGGAGGATATTTTAATACTAAATATTTTGCAGATCCTAATGAAAAGGTAATTGGAATTCTTTTGAAGCAAACCAGGAGTATATCTGAACATACATCTAATAAATTTAACCGTTTAGTTTTTAGCTCAATAACCCAATAGTTTTTTACTTTAATTTAGAAACAAAGTATTTGTAATAATTAACGGTTCTAGTCTTCTTTTTTTTCAAACCAGAGCATGACCCTGTTATTATTGAAAAGTGTAAGATTAGTTATACCAAAATTATTATTTGGGCTGTTCATCAAAGGAAGATTCCCATTGAGATCAAGCTCTATACCTTGGGTAACGGCTTCAAGTTGAAATCCTTGATTCTGATATTCTCTAATCAATTTAACAATCGAGGGGTTTTTATCAATTTTTTTTGTAACCTTCTCTCCGTCATCAATCTTATAAATAAGCTGCTTTTTGGATTGTTCCAAAACATCAATAATTATCCATTCTTGAGAATAAGAAAATAAAGAGGTAAGCATCACAAATATTAACAATTGATTTTTCATCTAGATAGATTTTTTGTTTGAATATAAACGATTAAGTGATTTATTTTATGGATTTTTTAAAAAACAATAGTAAAAGTACAAAAGAATCGAAAGATAAATTCTGTTTAAAATTAGTCCTCTACTTTTAATTGTAAAATCAATTATTATTAGTTTTAGGAAATGTTAGAAAAAATTTATTTTGATTTGCGGTGTTAATTATTTAATGTTTGTGAATATTGAATTAAAACATGATAATGGAAAGACATTAGCTTTTGAGAGTTGTTTTAATTTTTAACACAATCAATTAATGAAATGAAAAAAAGTTTTTTGATGCTTTATATTTACTATTATTAAAAGTAAGGTCAATGAAATATAATTTAATTAATATTTTTACAGCCCTATTAATTGTAACTTTTCTTGGTTGCCAATACCAAAATGAAAAATCTCCGAATGTTATTATTATCCTTACTGATGACCAAGGGTGGGGAGATTTAAGTATCAAAGGAAATCAAGACCTCTCTACACCAAATATTGACAAACTAGGAAAAACTGGGGTTCAATTTGATCGTTTCTTCGTTAGTCCTGTCTGCTCTCCGACAAGAGCAGAATTATTAACAGGTCGTTACCATGTTCGAGGAGGAGTTTACAGTACAAGTACTGGAGGAGAACGGCTTGACATTGACGAACAAACTATTGCCCAGGTTTTTAAAAAGGCTGGCTACAGCACAGCAGCTTATGGTAAGTGGCATAACGGCATGCAGGCCCCTTACCATCCCAACAGCAGAGGGTTTGATGACTACTATGGTTTTTGTTCGGGACATTGGGGGAATTATTATAATCCCCTTTTAGAACATAATGGTAATTTAGTTAAAGGCGAAGGTTTTATAATTGATGACCTAACAAACCATGGAATTGATTTCATTAAAAAAAATAAAAATGATCCATTTTTCCTATACTTACCTTTTAATACTCCACACAGCCCAATGCAAGTTCCAGATCTTTTTTGGGAAAAATTTAAAAATAAAACACTAAGCCAAATTGGGAGTAATGGACCCTTCAAAACACAACATCAAATTGATCATACTAGGGCTGCGCTGGCCATGTGTGAAAATATTGACTGGAATGTTGGTAGGATATTAGAACAATTAGAAAAGCAGGGGTTATCTAAAAATACAATTGTAATCTACCTATCTGACAATGGTCCTAATGGCAAACGTTGGAATGCTGAGATGAAAGGTATAAAAGGAACTACTGATGAGGGTGGTGTTAGATCCCCTTTAATTATGAATTGGAAAGGGAAAATTCCACAGGGTAAGATTATCAAAAAAATTACGAGCGTGATTGACTTATTACCTACCCTAAAGGATTTAACTGGGATTAAAGAAAAATCCAAAAAACCTCTAGATGGAATTAGCCTTAAGCCATTAATATTAAATGAAACTCCAAACTGGAAGGATCGTTTAATATATAACTACTGGAAAGGCAGGTTTAGTATTAGAAGTCAAAATTATCGTTTAGACAAGGATAATAAACTTTTCGATATGGTTAACGATCCAAACCAATTGATAGATATTAGTGAAAAACAACCTAAAGTTTTGGGAAAACTTATTCAAGCAAAAAAACAATGGGAAAAAGAAGTTTTAGTTGAACTCCCAAAAAAAGATGTGCGACCTTTTTTTATAGGCCACCCTAGCCTTCAAACTACCCAAATTCCAGCGAGAGATGGGAAAGCTCACGGTGCTATTAAACGTTCAAATAGACACCCCAACTGTACATACTTCACTAATTGGATTAATCTAGAAGACAAAATAACTTGGGAAGTAGAGGTCGCTAAGGCAGGAAGGTTTGAAGTAATAGTTTACTATACCTGTATGAGAGATGCAATTGGATCTGAGTTTGAAATAAGCTTTGGAAGTGATAGTCTTTTAGGTAAAATATCAGAAGAGCACAACCCAAGAGAGTACGGATATGCCAATGATCGTAGTCTAAGAACAGAATCTTATGTGAAAGATTTTAAACCATTAAATATAGGTGTAATTAACCTCCAAAAAGGACCAGGAACCATGAGTTTAAAGGCCATAAAAAAAAACGGGGAGTCACTTATGGATTTTCGACTGATGCTATTTAAACGTATCTAAAATATCCAAAGATTGATTTTTATATTTAATCCATTTATTCTAAAATAAAACCAAATTTTCTATATTGAAACTAAAATTATTACAAAACTAAATAATTAAATAAATTGAAAATAGTTAAGCTAGAAGCGCACGTATTATCCAATAAGCTAAAGCAAAGCTTTTTCTTTTCTCAGTGGGCATATAATGAAAGAAGAATCTGTGTAGTAAAAATTACTACCGACGAAGGTGTATATGGATGGGGTGAGGGCTATGGTCCTGCTGACGTAATTCAAAAAGGGATCGCATTACTCGAACCTCTATTGATGGGAAAAAACCCATTGGAAAATGAATCCCTTTGGTTTGAAATGTACCGAAAAACGCTTGACTTTGCTAGAAGAAGTGTTCTTTTTGCAGCTATCAGCGCCATAGATATTGCTCTTTGGGACATCAAAGGGAAAGCTTTGAATTTACCTGTCAGCACTTTATTAGGTGGACGACACCGAAACAAGGTTGTGCCTTATGCAACTGGACTTTATTTTTCTGATAGCAAAACATTAGTACAAGATTTGGTAGTAGAGGCTAAAGCTTATGTCGATCAAGGATTCAAAGCCATCAAAATGAAAGTTGGACTCTCAATCAAAGCTGATATAGAGCATGTCAAAAATGTAAGAAAGGCAATTGGAAAAGACATTAAACTTATGGTAGACTCAAACCATGCCTATTCGCTTAGAGAAGCGGCAGAATTAGCCAGGAAGATTGAAAGTTATGACATTACCTGGTTTGAAGAGCCTGTCTCACCTGAATTTTATGACCAATATTCTGAGCTAAGAAGTAAAACGTCCATTCCAATCGCCGGAGGAGAATGTGAGTATCTTAGATATGGATTTTTACAATTGCTTCAAAATAAGTCTGTAGATATTGCACAGGTTGAAATTTGTGCTTCGGGGGGTTTGACAGAAGCCAAAAGAATTGGAAGTTTAGCTAGTACTTTTGGAGTTGATTTAATTCCTCATGTATGGGGAACAGGTATTGGTTTTCATGCTGCTTTGCATTTTATTGCCAATATAGAGCCATTACCAGGAAGACTTTTTCCCCCAGATATTTTTATAGAATACGACCGCACCGAAAATGCGATCAGAGACCAACTAACCTTTCCCGTAGTAAAAATGAATAATGGCTACATTGATGTACCCCAGTCCCCAGGTCTGGGAATCGATATAGACACATCTGCACTAAAAGAATTTTCAATATCTCCATAGGCCATGAGTGAAAATAAAACACTTCAGCTAATGTTTCCCGATGGAATGAAAATCAAGCTACATCCAGAAAGCTTTAAAATATGTGAAGGAAAATCATTAATAATCAATGGTAAAAAGATTCCATTTGGTTATTTTATTCGATTCCCTTGGGAAAATGGGAGATAGCTTCCTAACCTATTTTAATTCTAGTTTCTCGATTTTCCCATAATCTTCTCCTCTAACTGCCTCAAAAGACCTTAACATCTCTTCAAGCTTTTCGGGATTAAGGGCTGAGAGATTATTTTGCTGTCCAACATCTTCTGCAAGGTTATATAATTGAAAATTAATATTATTACCTAATTCAATTTGAACCTTATCATTCAGTGCAGGGCCCTCATAGGGAGGAATCATTACCCAATCCCCTTTTTTAAATGCAGTTCTGGAGGTGGCCTCAATTACCATTTCATTTCTTCCTTCATCAGATTGACCCATTAATAATTCAAGTAGAGGTAGACTGTCCTCGGTCCTAACCTCACTCCCCACTAATTGAGCTAATGACGACAAAAAATCCAATTGACTGACCATAGAATCTGAAACTCCAGGTTGTATTTTTCCTTTCCAATAAGTAAAAAATGGTACGTGGGTGCCTGCTTCAAAAAGACTATATTTTCCGCCTCGGTATGGTCCCGAGGGCAGGTGATCCCCATTTTTTACGTCGGAATCATCATAATAACCGTCATTTAAAACAGGTCCATTATCACTAGAAAAAATGATAAGTGTATTCTCCAAAATTCCCTCAGCTTCCAGAGTATTTTTCAATTCACCCAAACACCAATCAGCCTCAACAATAGCGTCTCCTCTGGGGCCCAACTCGGAAAGACCCTCGAATCTAGGGTGGGGAGTTCTTGGCACATGGGGTTGTTGCATAGGATAGTACAAAAAGAAAGGCTTGTCCTTACGGGTTTTAATGTATTTTTGGATCCCATTCAAAAAATGATCTGCCATATCAATATCACTCCACTTGGCTGCATCTCCTCCTCTCATAAAGCCAATTCTAGGAATTCCGTTTACAATACTACTGTTATGACCATGATGCCAATTCATAGTCAATAATTCAGGGTTTTCAAGACCTGTCGGCTCTCCCTCGAAATTCTTTTGATAATTTACTTCAATGGGATCGTTGGGGTCTAAACCCACAACATTTCCGTCCTCTATGTATACTGTAGGTACCCTATCTTGTGTGGCCGCCAAAATATAAGAATAGTCAAAGCCAACCTGATTTGGTCCAGGGCTCACCAATTGATTCCAATTGACATTTCCATTGCCCAAGCCTAAATGCCATTTACCTATGATGGCCGTTTGATAACCTTCCTGTTTCAGCATTTTTGGGAGAGTCATCTGGTCTGTACCAATAATTAATGGTGCAGTGCCAGCAAGAATCTTAGCTCTCTTTTCCCGCCAAGGATAAACTCCTGTCAACAATGCGTATCTGCTTGGAGTACAAGTCGCAGAAGTAGCATACCCGTTATTGAAACGCATTCCAGCCATAGCCATGGCGTCGATATTAGGTGTTTGTAATTTTGAAGCCCCGTTGTAACTCACATCTCCATACCCCAAATCGTCCATATAGACAATAATGATATTGGGTTTTATTTGCGTTTCTTTTTTGTTACAGGATATGAAGCATAATGTAAAAAATAAAAATAAGCCAGTAAATTTAAACTTTAAAAGCATAGTGGTTCCGTTGTTTAGTTGTAGCTCCAAATTAATGATTTATAACTATTTTAGGGAAGTTTATTATTTAAAACATGAAAAAAAATACCTTAAAAATTAAGTTTATCTCAGTCCTTGTAATATTTTTTATCATGCTATTGAGCTGTGAAAATCAATTTCAAAAGGTCTCTGATAAAAAATTACCTAATATAATAGTAATCATGACAGATGATTTGGGTTATAATGATGTAGGATTTAATGGCAGTAAGGAAATACCGACCCCCAATATTGACCGTATAGCCCAAAAAGGAGTAATATTTACTAACGGCTATACACCATATCCAGTCTGTAGTCCAAGCCGAGCAGGTTTTATCACTGGACGCTACCAACAGCGTTTTGGCTATGAAAGAAATGCTCAATACCGCCCCAATGACCCCAATATGGGTTTGCCAAAAACGGAAAAAACTATTCCTGAAGTAATAGGCCAAGTAGGTTATAACTCTGGAGTAATTGGTAAATGGCATTTGGGGGCTCATATTTCAAATCATCCACTCAATCGGGGATTCAATTTTTTTTATGGACACTTGGGTGGAGGCCACCGATATTTTCCCGAGGAACTTACCATTGAGGACAGTTATTCCATTAGTGACGAACCGCTTAGTTACAAAACTTGGATAATGAGGGATCACGAACCAGAAAAAACGGATGAATATTTGACGGATGAGTTTTCAAATGAAGCGGTCAGCTTCATTAAAAAAAACAAACAAGGTCCTTTCTTTTTGTATTTGGCCTACAACGCTCCTCATGGACCCCTTCAAGCGACTCAAAAATATCTCAATCGATTTGACCATATAGAAGATAAAAGAAGAAAAACTTATGCCGCGATGGTAAGTGCAGTAGACGACGGGGTTGGAAGAATTCTTGATCAGCTGGAATCTTTAGATATCGTTGATAATACTATTATTTTCTTTTTTTCAGACAACGGAGGGCCTGAATCAAAAAATGGGTCTAATAATGGCCTACTAAGAGAAGGAAAGTCTTCTATTTATGAAGGAGGAAACCGAGTTCCATTTGCAATGCAATGGACAGGTGAAATTTCACAAATGGTTTATGATTATCCCATATCGAGTTTAGATATATTACCTACGATTGCTGAATTGACTAATGCAACTGTAGAAGAGAATAATCCATTGGATGGAGTTAATATAATTCCATTTCTGAAAGGATCCAAAAAGGGAAGACCTCATACAACTCTTTATGTAAGAAAATTTGATGATGACCTTTATTCTGTTAGAGACGGCGACATGAAATTAGTAACCAAGAAAAAAAATACCGTTAAAGAGCTATATAACCTAGATAAAGATATAGGGGAAGAAAATAACTTAGCAGATTTATTTCCAAAGGAAGTTCAACGTCTAGACTCAATACTTCAAACCTGGGATACTCAATTGATTGATCCAGTTTTCTTAGGGTTAATTCATACTGAGAGGTGGCAAAAAAGACTAAATGAAAATCCTTAAAAATAGATCAAAACCTACTTTATGATTTTTTAATAAATTTGCGTTTACAAAATAGTTAAACATTTAAATTAAATTTTTTTCTTAGAAGGAAACCTGCCATGAGAATTAATGTGATTGATCTAATCGACAAGCTTGATCATACTTTAATAGTAGATCACAGAAAAGATTTATTAAAACCACTTAGAGATTATATTGTACTAAAATCAAAACAGAAGGTTGAAGCCAACCTGAACTTCATATGTACACATAATTCACGTAGAAGTCAATTCACTCAAGTATGGGCTAAGATAATATCTGATTACTATGGGTTTAATATAAACAGTTTTTCAGGTGGAACTGAAGTAACGAATTGTAATACACGAACCATCTCATCTTTCGAGCGTATGGGCTTTAAGGTAAAAAATCCAGCAGGAGAAAATCCACATTACGAATTAACATACCATGAGAAAAGAAAACCCATTATAGTTTACTCAAAAACTTTTGATGATATATCAAATCCGAAAAATAATTTTGCAGCGGTAATGACCTGCACCAATGCAGACGAGAATTGCCCAATTATTCCTGGGGCTGAAAAAAGAATATCCCTTCCGTTTGAAGACCCGAAGATCTTCGATAACTCTGCTCAGGAGTCAGAAAAATATGATGAAAGATCCATACAAATTGCTACGGAAATGAAATATGTTTTTAAGGTTAGATTTCGTTAATTTTTTATAAGCTCTCTGACTTCGGACGATCCATAATACATTCCACCAATTAATTTCACTACCTCATCGGTTAGTTTTGAGGCGTTAATATTTTGAGGTAAATTGAATATAGAACCATCCATAGATTCTAAGTAGTTTTTTTCTTGGTTTAGATATATTGCAGTATGTAAACGATTTCTAATCACATAATCTAGGTGCATGTCAGAATCTTGATAATTTTTCTGAAATTCTTGAAAGTTTTTTATTGTGGTATGGAGGATTCTTATGTTACTACCAAAGTTTAAATCTGACCTTTGCCTTAAAGCGTCATAAAATTTTACATCTTGTTCAATTGCACTTAAAGAATTAATTTTCATAATTTGATTTTCTTGAGCACATGAATTAACACACATAAAAACTAGGCAATAAATGAAAACTTTAGTCTTAAAATCCATCTTTATATGGGGCATTATAAATTTCTTACCCAAATATTCCTAAAGGAGACTGGGTTACCATGGTCTTGGATATAAATATTTTTCTTAAGACTCTTTCCAGGCATATAACCTGAAATCTCATCCCTTCCTAATTTGGGATAACCCCTAAATTCAGTAGTCCCTAAAATTTCTA
>ERZ802830.2855-NODE-2855-length-15226-cov-7.77259_pt1 | contig 15226 bp, 12 predicted proteins | sample MGYA00345654_ERZ802830 | MGnify/ENA primary metagenome ERZ802830 (study PRJEB30503, sample SAMEA104212375) | marine metagenome | biome: Westerlies Biome; feature: [SRF] surface water layer (ENVO:00010504) within the epipelagic zone...; material: water... | reverse complement strand
ACCCCTATAACTCATATTAAACTCGCTGTAATATCTCCTATTGAAGTTCCTTCTCTTGCAATGTTTTTTTTACCTGTACCTGTAATACTCATCACACCTCCAATTGCTTGAACGATAATATCATACGCAGGAGCGTTGTTTAATGGACCTGTCTCACCAAACCCACTAATCTTACTATGAATTAATTTAGGATAATTTTTATTTAGGTATTTCCAACTAAAACCAAATTTCTCTAGAACCCCTGGCTTATAATTATCAATCAATACGTCAGCTTTTTCTAGAAGGTCACTAAAGATTAATTTATCTTCATTTTTTTTTAAATTTAGAACGATACTTTTTTTCCCTCTATTTAGAGAAATGAAATAACAGGATTTTTTATTGATAAATGGGCCGAATTTTCTTGAATCATCTCCATCTGGTTTTTCTATCTTTATTATCTTTGCGCCTAGATCACCTAAAATTGAAGTTGCAAAAGGTCCAGATAGCACACTAGTCATGTCAAGAACTATTACCCCACTAAGTGGCATTTTTTCTTTTTTATTCACCAATTTATTCCCAAAAAACTTGCGATTTTTTACAATTAAAACTAACTTAAAATTATGAATTTTGATCAGTTTAACGAAAAATCAAAGTTATTAATTAATGAAGCTCAAAATAAAGCAATATCATTAAATCATCAACAAATATTACCATTACATTTACTTTATAGTATTTTGGATGATAAAAATGATCTAATTTTAGAACTTTTCAATGAATTAAAAATTGATGTTTATGATATCAAAGAAAACATATCAAGTAATCTTAATATTCTTCCGTCTGTTACGGGAAAAAATCTTAATATTTTTTTTTCGGATGAATTAATAGGTATACTAGATCAATCAAAAAATATTAAGAATGAGTTTAATGATAAATTTATTTCTCCGGAAGTAATACTTTTTACAATTATAGTTTTAAAACCATTTAGTATACAAAATATAATTGAGAAATTTGAATTAAATGCTGTAGAATTTAAGAATATAATATTAAAAATAAGAAAAGGTAAAACAATAGATAACAGCAATACAAACATACAAAACAACAATTTAAAGAAATTTTCAATAGATGTAACAAACCTAGCTAAAACAGGAAAGCTTGACCCCGTTATTGGAAGAGAAGATGAAATAAGAAGAAGTATTCAGGTTCTGTGTCGTAGAACTAAAAATAATCCAATACTAATTGGGGAACCAGGGGTAGGAAAAACTGCTATTGTTGAGGGATTAGCTCATAGAATAATTAATAGTGATGTCCCTGATTCACTCAAAGATAAAAGACTCATCTCCCTTGATTTAGGTGCATTAGTTGCAGGAGCAAAGTTTAGGGGTGAGTTTGAGGAAAGATTAAAGTCTATACTTTTAGAAATTAGTCAGAATCAAGATTCCATTATACTCTTTATTGACGAGATTCATAATCTTGTTGGAGCTGGGAAGGCTGAAGGGGCGATGGATGCATCAAACCTTCTTAAACCGGCCCTTGCAAGAGGTGAATTGCATTGTATTGGAGCTACAACATTGAATGAATATAGGGATAATATTGAAAAAGATGCTGCATTAGCAAGAAGATTTCAGCAAATATTAGTTGAAGAACCATCTAATAAAAATTCAATATCAATTCTCAGAGGATTAAAGGAAAAATATGAAGTACACCATGGCGTAAAGATTCTTGACTCAGCAATCATATCTGCTGTTGAGTTATCACAAAGATATATTAATGATAGATTCTTACCAGACAAAGCAATTGATTTAATGGATGAAGCAGCATCAAGGATTAGGTTGCAAATTGACTCAAAACCAGAAGAATTAGATCAAATTGAAAGGAAATTACTTCAAAATAAAATTGAATTTGAAAGCTTAAAAAAAGAAACTGACAAAAAATCAGAGGAAAGAAGTCAAAAACTAGAAAAAGAAATTATGGAACTGGAAAATAACTTTAAGAAATTTAATGAAAATTGGAAGAATGAGAAAAATAATATTATTGATATTCAAAAGTTGAAAACTGAAATTGAAGAAAACAAAAATAATTTAAATATTTTACAAAGAAATGGAAAACTATCAGAAGCAGGTGAGCTAGCCTATTCAAAAATACCAAACCTGGAAAATAATCTTAAAAAACTAGAGTCGAATAAAAAATCAAAAACAATTCTAAGTAAAGAAGTTACATCTCAAGAGATTGCAGAAGTTATTTCAAAAGCTACAGGAATCCCCATAAAAAAAATGCTTGAAGGTGAAAAAGAAAAAATACTTAATATGGAAAGAGATTTAAAAGAAAGAGTCATCGGACAAAAAGTTGCTATTAGTACTATTTCAAAATGCATCTTAAGATCACGTGCAGGAATTCAAGATCCGAATAGACCTATGGGCATATTTTTATTCTTAGGACCCACCGGTGTCGGTAAAACTGAATTAACAAAAGTATTAGCTGATTATCTTTTTGATAATCACAAATCGCTTCTTAGAATAGATATGTCTGAACTAATGGAGAAACATTCGGTGTCAAAATTAATTGGCCCTCCTCCAGGTTATGTTGGTTTTGAAACAGGTGGACTTCTGACAGAATCAATTAGAAGAAAACCATATCAAGTAATTCTTTTAGATGAAATTGAAAAAGCTCACTCTGATATTTATAATATTTTGTTACAAGTATTTGATGACGGTAGACTTACTGATTCACATGGCCGAACTGTAAACTTTAGAAATACACTAATTATAATGACCTCAAATATTGGTGCAGAGAATATTACTTTTTCTGAGGATCAAAAGAAAGAAATTGAAATTTTTACTCAAGAAAAAATTAAGGACCAAATAAAAGTTCATTTTAAGCCAGAATTTCTTAATAGGTTAGATGATATAATTATATTTAACAGATTAACTAAGGAAGAAATGATTAAAATAATAGATATTCAAATTACGGATCTTGTAAAAAAACTAAATGATAAAAAAATTACAATTTCTTTTGAGAAAAGCGCTAAAGAATGGCTTGTAAATGAAGGGTTTTCTCCTGATTATGGTGCAAGACCGTTAAAAAGAATCATTCAAAACCATATAATAGATGAGTTAGCATCAAGTATATTATCAAATAAAATTACAGATGAAAAATCAATTAATGTTTCTGCAGAGAATAATGAATTGAGGTTTCACTATGAGTAAAATTAATATTGGTTTCGTGGGTTTAGGTATAATGGGAAAACATATAGCTAATTATCTTTTAAAAAATTCAAGTAATTTTTATGTGATTAAAAGAAATTCAAAAAGTACAAAGGATTTTATAAAGACTAACAAGAGAAATTTAGTTGTTTTAGATAATTATAAACAACTTAGTGAATTATCAAATATAATTATAACTTGTGTCGGTGATGATTATGACTTGAAAAGTATTTTTCTAGGGAAAAAGGGAATTATTAATGGACTAAAAAAAAATACCTTAATAATAGACCATACCACATCCTCTGAAAAAATATCAAAAGAAATATATACAAGATGTAGCAAAAAAAAATGTTATTTTTTTGATTCACCAATGAGTGGTGGGGAAGTTGGTGCAAAAGAAGGAAAACTCTCTTTGATGGTTGGTGGCTCTAAAAAAAAATTTAACGATTTAAAAAAAATAACAAAGTACTACTCAAAATCCTGTATTTATATGGGACCAAGTGGCAGCGGTCAATTAACTAAAATGGTTAATCAAATATTTGTTGCGAACATTATTCAAGGTTTAGCTGAAGGTCTTACTTTTGCAAAAGATAAAAAGCTTGATATAAAAAAGCTTTTAAAAGTTACATCAGTTGGTGCAGGACAGTCATGGCAATTAGAAAATAGAGGTTTGACTATGACTAAAAATAAATTCAATTTTGGTTTTATGAATAAATTAATGCTTAAGGATTTAAAATTAGTCTTTGATAATTTAGATGATATTAAAAAACTACCTTTAACAATCCAAATAAAGAGGTACTATCAGAAACTTGTGAAATTAGGCTACAAAGATGAAGATACGTCAAGCCTTATAAGATTGCTTAAGTAAAAAAGAATCTTTATATAATTTTTCTAGTTTATCAGAAATTGAACTTTTTAAATAATTGATTCCATCGCCTGAAATAGATGAAATTCTTATACCGTTACTTTTAAAATTTCTATTACTATGCTCTAACAAATCAATTTTATTATTAACCTCCATAATTCTTGGGTCATCATCTCTAATACCCAACTCAAATAATATCTTTAGAACATCTTTTTTTTGCAATAAATACTCATCATCTGACGAATCCCTAATATGTAAAATTAGATCTGAATTTACTATTTCATCAAGAGTTGATTTAAAAGCATCAATTAAATTGGTTGGCAAGTCTCTAATAAAGCCAACTGTATCAACAAAAACTAAATTAAAATTATTTATTCTAGTTTTTCGGATAGTTGAGTCTAAAGATGCAAAAAGCATATCTTTGGAGAGTACATTTGAGCGTGTTAAAAGGTTGAATAAAGTCGATTTACCGGAGTTTGTATAACCAACTAATGAAATTATTGGTATGTTATTTTTTATTCTTCTATCACGTTGAATATTTCTAATATTATCTATTTTTTTTATTTTTTTTTTAATTCTATTAATTTGTTCAGTAATCTGTCTTTTATCTGATTCAATTTGTTTTTCTCCAGGTCCACCCATAAATCCAGCCCCCCCTCTTTGTCTCTCAAGGTGTGTCCAAGATCTAACTAATCTACTCTTTTGAAACTGAAGACTTGCAAGTTTAACACTTAATTTACCTTCATTAGATTTGGCTCTTGAACCAAATATTTCTAAAATTAAGCCAGTTCTATCGATAACTTTACATTTAAGTGAATTTTCAAGATTTCTTTGTTGGATTGGTGATAAATTAGTATTCAAATATAATAATTGAATTTTGAGATCATAAATTTTATTTTTTAAAATATTAACATATCCCTTATTAATGAAAGTATTAGAATTTATATTTATTAACCCAACTGAACTTGAGTATTTGCAATCCAAATTTATAGCTTCAACGAGATTTATTGCTTCTGAAAGTCTATGAGATTTATTAACTCTATTGTTCTTAAGATAGGGATGAATTACAATAACTTCTTGATTAACCATTTATTTTTTTATTAATGTTATAAGTAAGTATTTTAGTAATCTCACCTATCTTCATCGTATTAATTTTCATATCATTTACTTTTATAACTGGAAGAATCTTGACAGTTGTAGAAGTCAAAAAAGCCTCCTTACAATATTTAATATCATTTAGGGTAAATGCTTTTTCAATAGTTTTTATATTGTGTTCTTTTGCTATTTGAATTATAACATCTCTGGTTACGCCACCTAATATATGCTTAGACTTTGGATATGTTCTTATCGATCCTTTTTTATCAACAATAAATGCATTGGACGTAGTTCCTTCGGTAATATAATTATCTTTTATTTGCCATGTTTCATAATAACCTTGATTGAATGCTATTTGCTTCTCTAAAATATTTGGCAGAAGTGAAATTGATTTTACGTCACACCTTCCCCATCTTAAATCCTCAGATGTTCTTACTTTAACTCCTCTTTTAAATTCCTCAATCTTTCTTAAAGGCAAACAAAATATCACAAGATTTGGCGGGATCTCCTGGGAATACACATGATTTCTTTTTGCCGTTCCTCTTGTAATTTGTATGTATATATATCCACTTTTGATTTTATTTAATTTGATCAACCTTTTAATTATTAATTTTAAAATTTTTTTATTTGATAAAGGTAATGAAATTTTAAGAGAGAATAATGATTTACTTAATCTAGAGTAATGTTTATCAAAAAAAATTAACTTTTCATCTAAATATGCAATTAGTTCATAAACTCCGTCACTAAAATTAAAGCCCCTATCTTCTACTGAAATTTTTGCATTATTTCTTCTTTTAAAGAAACCATTTACGTAATAAGTTTCCATCAAAAAAATTCAATATTTACTTCAGAAAACTTTTCAATTTCTTTAATTGATGTTGGATCTGAAAATAAAATTAATTTATCTTTCACAAATATAGTAGTATTTTCATCTGGAAATATTAATTTATTACCTCTGACAATTCCTCCAAGTACAACACCTTCAGGAATGGGAAGTTCAGAAATTTTTTGATCAGCAAATTTGGTTGTTGGTAATATTTCAATTTCCATAATTTCACCTCTATCATCACCAAAGTCATGAATTTCTTTAACTTTACCTCTTCTTACATATTGTAAAATAGCAGATGTAGTAATATTTCCTGGATTTATCATTACGTCTAAATTGAGTTTTTTGTTTAAATTCCTGTAGTTTTGGTTTCCAACAATTGCTATTGATCTTTTACAACCTAAATCCTTGGCTAGAATTGATGCGAAAATATTTACTTCATCATCATCAGTGACACTAATTATTGCCTCTGCGTCATCAGCTCCTGCTTCTTTTAAAAGATTTATATCAAGAGCATCACCACATAAAATTGTATTCTGACTAGAGAGATTATTGGCAATTTTTTTTGTTATATTGATATTACTATCTATGATCTTACAGCTAATATCCGGATAGTCTTTCTCGAGTAGTTTGATTATATTTAGTCCTATATTACCTGCACCAAGAATAATGATTTTTCTATTTTCTTGGAATTTAATTCCGAAAACTCTTAATGCTCTTAATAAATCGTTATTTCTTATACAAATATAAATATCATCCCCTGGATAAATTTCCATTTTTCCTGATGGAGTAATTAATTCATTATTTCTAAATATTGATAGAATTTTCACATCTAACCCTGAAAAAATTCCTGGTAGCATCCTTAGTGGAGTATTAATAATTGGACATGATTCATCCACAGAAATTCCAATTACTCTTGCAACTTTTTCGCCTAAGTAAAAAGAATCAAATGCCCCAGGTGTATTAAGTTTTCTGATAATATCTTTTGCCACTTCTAACTCAGGAGATATAATAGCATCCACATCAATTTTACCATTTACAAATAGATTATCTAAATATTTTGGTTCTAAATACCCAGACTCTTTAATTCTTGCAACTTTTAAAGGGATTTTAAAAAGATGATTTGCTAATTCACAAGTTACTATATTTGATTCATCTATGTCTGAAACTGCAATAATCATATCAGCCTCATCAGCACCAGCATTTTCTAGAATTTCTGGATGACATGGTTTTCCACATATACTTTTTAAGTCTAAATTTTGATTCAACTTTCTCAAAAGAGGTTCGGACTCATCAATAATAGTTACATCATTATCTTCGTAAACTAGCTGTTTAGCGATATTTGAACCAACTTCACCTGCACCACATACAATTATCTTCATTACTCAATATCCATTTTAATATTCATTGATTTAATCTTTCGATACAGCGCGGTTCTTTCCATTCCAATTTTAGAGGATAATAAAGATACGTTATATTTAAATTTCTTTAAATTGTATATTAAAAATTTCTTTTCAAAAATATCTCTTGCATCTTTAATTGTATGGTTAAAAAGTTGATCGATATCTGTGTTAAAAGCATTTTGATTTAAATTACAAATTTTTATTATTAATTTTTCAAAAATTTCTTTTGATATTATATCTACATTTCTTTTCTCAAACATTATTACCAACCAATCTATAAATTTCTCGAGTTGTGAAAAATTACTAAAAGTACCTACTTCTTTTAGATTTTCAATTAAATCATTAGAAAATTGTTGATTTTTTATGTTTCTTTTCTCAGAAGATTGTTTTATGAAAATTTTTAGAAGGTCATCAAAATCATCTATTCTATCTTCTAAAGTTGGGATATTTATTTGGGTAAAATTTAGTTGTTTTAAAAGTTCTTTTCTAATGATTTTATTAAGATCATCATAATTCTTATGAGATGATGCAATAATTCTTAAATTTAAACTTATTGATGAAAAGGATCCTATTCTGTAATATTTTCGTTCCTCAAGAATCCTTAACAATTTACCTTGAGTTGAAGTTGACATTAAATCTATATTTTTTAAATATAATGTACCATAATTCACTTCTTCGAGCAGGCCTGGTATTTCAATGATTTTATTTTCTTCTTTACCAAAAAACTCATTCTCAAAGTCCTCTTTTCTTTTATTACAGTTAATAATCTTGAAATTCTTGTTGGCTCTATATGATCTATTATGAATAATTGATGCAACAAATTCCTTTCCACTTCCAGCATCCCCTTTAAGTAAAATATTATTATCATTTTTTGCATTTAAATTTATAAAATCATTTAATTCTTTTGAAGGTTGTGATTTTTTAACAAGATCAAGGTTACTTTTTAATTTTTGAAAATTACTTAATTTTCTCTTTAAAAATAATGTTTCCAAAGCTTTTTTTATTTTAAAAACTATAATATCACCATCGAATGGTTTCTCTACAAAGTCATACGCACCTTGTTTAATAGAGTTTACTGCCGTCTCAATATTTCCATGCCCACTAATCATAATGACAGGTATATCTTGATTAATATTTTTTATCTTTTCTAATGTTTGAAAACCGTCAAATTTCGAATTATTAAGCAAAATATCAAGTAATACTAAAGAAAAGTTTTTAGTTCGAAATAATTCTATCCCCTCTTCTGCTGTGTTACTATAACTTGAATTGTAACCTAAATCATTAAGTAAGCCTGATAATTGTTTGCAAATGTCAATCTCATCGTCAATTATTAAAATTTTGTTAAAATTATCCATATTTATACTTTGTATAACTTTATTCTTACACTTGCTCCACCAAAATCGTTACTATTCAGCAAATAAATTTCACCCCCATGATCTTCAATTATTTTTTTACAGATTGCCAAACCTAAACCAGTTCCATCAATTTTGTTTGTAATATAAGGTTCAAATAGTTTATCTCTATTTTCAGGGAAACCATCACCATTATCTTCTATGTAAATATCAATAAAACCCTTCCCATCGGAAACTTTAACTGAAATAAATTTTGCACTCTTAGTTTGAGACTCGTATGAATTTTTAAGAATATTTAAAAAAACTCTACTCAATTGGTTGTAATCACATTTTAATTTTATGTCCTTTATTTCGTTTTTATAATCTATTGTTATATTTTCATCTAGAATTTTGAGCGAATTAATTTGTGATTCAATAATCTCATTTAATCTGTGGTTACTAAATTTACTTTCTGGCATTCTTGCAAAATTTGAGAATTCAGTCACTAAGCTTTGGATATTATTAACTTGTCTTTTTATTGTTTCTGTACAGTCTTTTAAACTTTGATTCTTCTCGTTAGTTATATATTTTTCTAATCTTTGCGCCGACAACTTAATTGGAGTTAACGGGTTCTTTATCTCATGTGCAATGTATCTTGCAACATTTGACCATGCAGCGTGTTTTTGTGCCTCAACTAATTCAGTCACGTCATCTATGCTTAGAATTAGACCTTTAGTTTTCTTTTTTTCTTTTAACTTTGAAATTTTAATATTTATTATTTTTAGTTGATTTTTAATTATCGTCTTTAATTGAACCTCTTTATTAAATTTTTCATCTTTATAAAAATTTTTTAAAATATTTTTGATATCTTTATTTTTAATAAAAAAAGTTTTTTTATTATCATAATTAAAAATTTCTCTACTTTTTTTATTCCAAATGGTTATTTTATTATTTATATCTAGGTGGATGATACCTGTACTCACTTCATTAATAATCTTTTCTGTAAACTTTCTCCTTAAATTAATAATCTCATTAGCTTCAAAAAGTTTATTTTTTTGATGGTTAAGTGTATCTAGCATTTTATTTAAAACCTTTGATAAAATATTAAACTCATTCTTTTCTTCAAAAATTCTAATTCTAGCAGAAAAATCATTTTGAATTATTTTTTCAGAATCAGATATTATTTCCATAATTGGTTCAATTAATTTTCCTGAGAATCTAAGTCCAAACCATATTGATAAAAGAATCATTAAAAAATTTATAGCAAGGAATAATTCGTTAAATTGTTTTTGAAAGTCATCTAACCTTTGGTTTAATGAAAAATATTCTTTAGCAGTAAGGTTAACTGATTCCACTCTAGATAACACATTGGAATCTACATTTTTACCAATATATAAATAAGTTGGAATAACTCTTTGAAGTTTAATCAAAGCCCTTACTTTTGTATTTTCTTCATTAGGAAATACAGCTATGTTACCCTCATCAGCAATTATAAATGACCATAATGGAGGTGCAGACTCTGATTCTATTAAAAAAGTTCCAACTTTAGCAAGAAGTTGACCCGAACTTTCAAATATAATTGCTTCATCTAAACCCTTAATTTCAACAAAGTAATTTATATATTCTGTTAATCTTTCTTTATCGGTAAAAAAAACTATTTTTTCACTACTTATCTCATTTTTTATAAATAATATGTCATTCTTAATATTACTTGTATGCTCGTTAAAATATGATTCTGAAATTTCTTTTGAACCAATTACAACTTTCTTAATTTTATCATTAAACCAAATTTTCAAACCTTGATCAAAAAAAATAAAAGAAAAAACTGTAATCAAGAATGCAGGAATTAATGTAATAAAAATAAAAAGAGAGGTTATTTTTATTTTAAATTTTGATTTAAGTTTTTGTGAATAAAAAATATTAACAATATTTCTTATTGAAATAATGATTAGAATAACCACAAAAAAATAATTTACTTGGATTAATGTTGAAACACTTGTTACTTGTTCAAGATTTGGGATGTTTCCAATAAGCGAAATGAAGATTAAAAAACTTACTACAAAGGAAATAGTAAAAATTGAAAGAAAAAGTATATTGGAAATATTAAATCTAGATATCGTAGTGAATATTTGTTTAATCATTTTTACCAAATTTATTTGGAACCTTATATTTTACCATCTTTGATCTTAAGGTGTTTCTATTGAGACCCAGAATTTTTGATGCTTTAAACTGGTTTCCTTTGCAAAATTTTAAAGTTTTGATAATAACTGGTTTTTCAAACTCACTGATAAACTTTTCATATAAATTCAAATTTTCTTCGTTTTCTCCAATTGAATTATAGAACTCTTCAAAAAAATTTTCTAAGTAACTTTTAAGACTTTGTTTTTTATTTTTATTTTTTGTATTTAAACTATTCTGATTATTGGTACTGTAGCTTAAAAAATTTTCTACAGTGTAACCATCTATTATATTGTCTGAGGAAAGAACACTTACTTTTTTAATAAAATTTTCCAACTCACGAATATTTCCTGGCCAATCATAATTTTTAATTGCATTAACACCACTTTCATCAAAATTTTTAGATTTTTGTGAATATTTTGAGAGAAAATGATTGGCAAGTGATAATATATCACCCTCCCTTAACCTTAATGCTGGCAAATCAATATTTATTACGTTAAGCCTATAATATAAATCCTCTCTAAATTCACCATGATTAATTGAATCAATAAGATTTTTGTTTGTAGCTGATATAATTCTAACATCTATTTTAATTTGTTCTCTACCTCCTACGCGAGAAAATTCACCAAACTGAAGAACTCTAAGTAATCTCGCCTGAATATCAAATGGCATATCACCTATCTCATCTAAAAATAATGTACCTCCAGAAGCTTTTTCAAAAAAACCAATCGTTTGCTTATCTGCACCAGTAAAGGCTCCCTTTTCATATCCAAACAATTCACTTTCAATTAAATTTTTTGGTAATGATGCCATATTTATTACTATAAAAGGAGCATCTGACCTTGAACTAAAGCTATGAATTGTATTAGCGACTAATTCTTTTCCAGTACCAGACTCGCCAGTGATTAAAACAGAAAAATTTGTTTTTGTAGTTTTTGCAATATTTTTATATATATTTTGCATTATAGGGGAACTACCAATCATAGGTAATTTCTTATTAGTATCAAAATCAACATCAAACTTTTTATCAAAACTTTGTTCTTTAAGTGATTGGTTGACAGATATTACAAGGTCATTTAAATCAATTGGTTTTGGAAGATATTCAAAAACTTTTAACTCGTCAGCTTTAATAGCGGTAATAATATTATTTTGTGCTGAAATAACGATTATTTTTTGATCATCATTTTTGTCTTTTATTTTTTTAACGAGCTCAAGACCGTCACCATCAGGCAACATAACATCACAGATAATCAAGTCGAATATTTCTTTGGAAATAAGAACCCAGGCTTCAGAAATTGACGACACACTTTTTACATTTACTGATTTTGAACTAAGTGCTTTCAACATCACAGTTCGTAAAGAGAAATCATCATCTACTATTAATATTTTTTTATTCATTACATCCTTAAATCGGCAAATTAATTACTACTTCAGTTAGGTCATTTTTTGATTTTATACTGATATTTCCTTGATGGTCATTAATTATTTTTTTTACTAAAAATAACCCTATTCCAGATCCTTTTTTTTTTGTTGTATAAAATGGGAAAAAAAGTTTATCTTTTGTCTCTGGATCTATTCCTTTACCGTTATCTATTATTTTTATATTCAAATAATTATTCTTTTTCTTTTTATTAATATTTGGAATTTTAATGCTTTCACCTTCTTTGAAACTTGTGATTATTTTTATAAATGATGACTTAGTAAGATTTAACGCTTCATAGCAATTCTTAAATATATTATCAAAAACCTGTATTAACAAATCTCTATTTATTTTTAAGTTAGGTAATGAAGGATCGAAGAGTTCAACAATTTTTACAGTTTCATTCATTTCAACAAATTTAATAAGAGAATATCTTATTATTTCATGAATATTTTCTTCTTTGTTAGTTTGTACTTCATTACTATAAACTTGAAAATTATCAAATATACTTACAATCCTATTTGCTTCCTTTTTTATAATATCAAGAAGCTCAAAATCATTTAATTTATTTTCTTTTTTTATTAAATCTGTTGCTATTTTTATTGTAGTGATTGGATTGCTTATTTCATGCCCTAGAATTGCAAGGGTATCGTTTAAAAATTTAATATTTTTATCTACTAAGTTAAATTTATTTTCATTTGGAACTTTCATAAAAAATAAAGTCATTAAGCTTTGATGTGCATCCTCAACAATACATTTTACCTCGTATTCGTCGTCATTTAACTTAACCCTATCCTTAATTATAAAACTAGTTTGTTTATTTAAGACATCCTTAATATTACTAAGAAAGAATAAATCAAAAGAGAAAATATCTTCTAATGAATTATTAAGAATATATTTTGAACTTTTATTTGTTAAATTTTGAAATTCTGAATTGCAATATAAAACCTTCAAATCAGATTTATTAACAATTAACAAGGGTTCTGAAAAAAATTCAAATAAATTCTTAAAGTATTTTTGATTTATTTTTTTAGACATTTTAAGATACTAAAAAAAATCATTTATCATTTTTTTTACGTCCTTGGATTCATTACATGTATTTACTTTAAATCTAAATTCATTTGAATTTTCAATTGACTTTGAATACCAACCTAAATGTTTTCTAAAGTTTTTCAAACCTATATCAATTCCATAGTGATCAAGATTTAGGTCTAGATGTTTTAAAATAATCTCTTTTTTTTCTTTTGAAGAAACTGAATATTTACTTCCAGCCATCTCTTTTCTTATCTCCTCAAAGACCCAAGGCTTACCGTAGGATCCACGACCAATCATTACGCCATCTGCATTAGATAAATTTATGGATTTTGTAAAGTCATTAAAATCCTTGATGTCTCCATTCACTAAGACAGGTACATTAGTTACAGATTTGACCTTAGAGACAAATCTCCAATCAGATTTTCCTTTGAACATTTGACATCTAGTTCGACCATGAATAGTTATCATTTTAATTCCTAACTCTTCTGCTCGTTCAGCTAGAAAAGGTGCATTTAAACTTTCCTCATCCCAACCTTTTCTCATTTTTAAAGTAACTGGAATATTAACAGAGTTAACTACTTTTTCTATTATTTTTAAAGCTAATACTTCATTTTTCATTAATGCGGAACCCGCGTAACCATTCACTACTTTTTTTACCGGACACCCCATATTAATATCTACTAGGTCTGAGCCATTCCCTTCACATATTATTGCTGCTTCAGCCATTATATCAGGGTCACATCCAGCAATTTGAATAGCAGAAATTTCATTTGAATCTTTTTTTATCATCTTAAGTGTCTTTTTACTCTTTTCAATCAAAGCTCTACTCGCAATCATTTCTGAAAATACTAATCCGGGTTTGAATTCTTTGACTACTTCCCTGTATGGATAATCACTAATACCAGACATAGGAGCTAAGAAAAAATTTGAACTTATTTTTAATCTACTAATTTTCATTTTAATATAGAAACTTTATACCAAAGTATGAGAAATTTATAAGAAAATAACATAATATGATTAATTTGAAAATTGTCTGACCTGCTAGACCAATAATTTTTTTGATGGCTAGAATACCTATAATTAATGATAACGCTATTAAGCTAATTAAAATTTTATTATTTAAGAAAAAACTCTGACTATTTGAGTCTAATTCAAAATAAAAGTAACCAGAAATCAATGATATGCTTAGAAGTAAAACCGTTAAATTCAATAACATTATAGTAATTAATTCACTTTCATTAATTGAGGGTAACGCAGAAATAAATCTATTTTTAATATTTATTTTTTTTAAATAATAGGTTTGTATAAATATACAGAATGCAGTGACAGCACTAATTGTAAGAAAAGAATAAGCTATCAGAGAGCTAATAATATGAACGATTAATATATTATCATTGTATTGCATTGTATTTGTAGAGTCTTCAACATGGAGATTTTGACTTATAATCCTGAATATCAATAATACTAAAAAAAATGGGATAAAAAGGATTCTAACTCTCAGGAATTGAAAAGAAAAGATTGAAAACAAGAAGAATGTTAAGATTATTATTATTATTAATAAAGAAATTATCTCTGATAGATAGTTACTTTGTGAGTTGTAGTAAATAAAATATTGGTAAAAATTAATAATTCCTAAGAAAAAAAAACTAAAAAAATAAGTCATTTTTTTTAAATTTACTTTTTTTTCTATATGATCAAAGGAAATTAGTGTAAATAATAGAAAAGATAAAAAGGTTATGATTTCTAAAAATAAATAATGCATTATTCTTTTTATACTACAAAGTGATATGTCGCAAAATAATTTGGCAATAATTCTAAGTGGCGGGTTGTGTAAGAGGTTTGATAAAAAACTTCCAAAGCAATTTTAAAAATTAAATAATAAATATATTTTAGA
>ERZ802830.2854-NODE-2854-length-15246-cov-7.98631_pt1 | contig 15246 bp, 10 predicted proteins | sample MGYA00345654_ERZ802830 | MGnify/ENA primary metagenome ERZ802830 (study PRJEB30503, sample SAMEA104212375) | marine metagenome | biome: Westerlies Biome; feature: [SRF] surface water layer (ENVO:00010504) within the epipelagic zone...; material: water... | reverse complement strand
TGCGGAGGAAGAGGGATTCGAACCCCCGGAGGTGTGACCCTCAACAGTTTTCAAGACTGCCGCATTCGACCACTCTGCCATTCCTCCAAATGCGGTTGCAAATATAATACGCTTTTTCAATACTATCAAATATTTAAACCCACTTTTTTGTATTTATTTTTGGTACAAATTGTAAAGGTTTGTTTCTCTGTAGTCTAATTTTTAAGAGCTATTTAATTTTTGTTTAGCTTTCAGTTTCATCGTAAATTTTATTTTTGCAAAAAACTTTTTAATATGTCTGTTTTAAACCACTTAAAATGGCGCTATGCCACCAAACAGTTTGATTCTAGTAAAACGTTGTTAGAGGATCAAATAACTTTGCTGAAAGATGCATTTAATCTAACAGCAACATCATACGGTTTACAAACTTTAAGTTTGATAGTGGTATCCAATAAGGAATTGCGTGAACAATTAAAAGCACACGCCTATAATCAACCCCAGGTTACTGAATCATCCCACTTATTAGTTATTTGTATACAGGATGACATTACAGACCAGGATATAGATACTCATTTTGAAAATGTAAAAGATATTAGAAAAACACCAGAAGATATTGTTAGTCCTTTTAGAACACGTCTTAAAGACATGATGAAAGGGATGACTAAAGCAGAACGTCAGCAGTGGTCTAAGCATCAGGCTTACATTACTTTAGGCAATCTTATGACGGTTTGTGCTGTTGAGGGTATAGATGCATGTCCTATGGAAGGATTTGAACCGAAAGCGTTTAATAAACTTCTTAACTTAGGAGATCATAACTTAAAATCGGTATTATTATTACCCGTAGGTTTTAGATCTAATCAAGATCCATTTGCCAGTATGAAAAAGGTGCGTAAATCTACCAAAACTACAATTATAGACATGTAGACAATTTTAAAGTTAAACTTTAAAAATTGTTTTTAATAGCTTATATAATCTATAATCTCTAAACCATAACCAATCATTCCTACACGTTTAGTTTGCTCGGTGTTTGAGATAAGTTTTAGTTTGTGAATATTTAAATCATGAAGGATCTGAGCGCCTATACCAAAGTCTTTGGAATCCATAACAATTGGTGGTGCGGGTACAATATTCTCGTGGTCTTGAGACTGTTTTAAAACCTCGAGACGCTTTAATAAATTTATAGACTTGCTCTGTTGGTTAATAAAAATCATAGCCCCTTTACCGTGTTCATTAATTACGTTAAACATGCGGTCTAACTTTTGGTCTGCATTATTGGTTAATGTTCCTAAAATATCATTGTTAACTAATGTAGAATTAATACGGGTAAGGACTACTTCATCCGCCTGCCAGTCGCCTTTAGTTAAAGCAATATGCACCTGGTTGTTGGTGGTTTGTTGGTAAGCCCTTAGTCTAAAATTACCAAAACGGGTTTCTATTTCAAAGTCTTCTTTTTTGTCTATTAATGAATCGTGCTGCATTCTGTAGGCCACTAAATCTTCTATAGAAACAATTTTAAGATCAAACTTTTTAGCCACTTCCATTAGTTGAGGCAGACGCGCCATACTACCATCCTCATTCATAATTTCAACAATAACTCCTGCCGGTTGTAAACCTGCTAGTCTGGCAAAGTCTATGGCTGCTTCGGTATGTCCAGTTCGTCGTAATACACCACCTTCTTTAGCTACCAAAGGGAAAATATGTCCGGGGCGTGCCAATTCAAAAGGCTTAGTGTCTTTATCTATAAGTGCTTTTATAGTTTTAGCTCGGTCTGATGCTGATATCCCAGTGGTGACACCATTACCTCTTAAATCCACAGAAACGGTAAAGGCAGTTTCCATAGGGTCTGTATTGTTATTAACCATCATGTGTAAATCCAATTCTTTACAACGGTTTTCTGTTAAAGGGGCACAGATCAAACCACGTCCATGAGTGGCCATGAAATTAATCATCTCTGGAGTAACCAGTTCTGCAGCCGCCAGAAAATCACCTTCGTTTTCTCGGTCTTCATCATCAACAACAATAATAACTTTACCATTTCTAATTGCATTGATTGCATCTTCTATAGAGTGCAGTTTTATGTCTTGTTGTAATTCGCTCATAATGTTTAAAAATGGTTGTAAAGGTACGTCTTATTCTATATTTTCTATAAGGGTTCTGTCTAAGCTGCGCTTAACAGCAAATGCGGTAAATAAAAAATCCAACGGGTAAAATGGTAAACTAAGCACTATCATAAAAAATGATTTGTATGAGGTGGTCTGATTTACGAACTTTTTAAAAGTTAGAAGCTGTTTCTTTGAAATTATAATACAAACAGCAAGTATAATAGCTAACCCAAAAGTTAAATAAAACAAACCTTCAGATACCTCTGGTAATTTATTGTTTTTACAAATAAAGTGACCTACTAAACTAAGTGCTGCAGACAGGTAAATCCATAACCCCAACTTAGCCCATTTCATGACGCTGTAATATTGATTTAATATCGCGTTAAATCGCGGTTTAAGCTTTAAATTTTTTGTAATATTTTTAAGGCTAATCTTTTGTTTCTTTAAGATATAAAGCGCTAATAACTTATGTGCTTTTTTACGGTCTTCTTCTAAAAACGCTATAAGTTGCTCTTTAGAATAGTCTTTAAGATAAAATAAATTATCGCCCTCATCGGTCACCATTTCTGCTTGTTTACTTTTAATATTAAACAGGCGTTTTAATGGAACTAATAACCCGTCCATATTAAATAAACCACGGTCTTTAGTTGCTCTACTGGTAAGGTAAATACTAAAAGGCAGTAAAATTATTGATGACACCCAAGTGGCCAAGACGGGATCTATAGAATTATCATTAGAACTGTTTTTAGCAAAAATCCCTATGAAATGGTAAGTTAAAAATATGAGTATGGCAATCACTAATGGTAATCCTATACCTCCTTTACGTATTAGGGCACCTAGAGGCGCTCCAACAAAAAATAAAATTATACAAGCCAGGCTTAATAAGTACTTATCATGAAATGCTCTAATGTGTTTGTTCAGATTCTTGCGCTTGTTTTGAAAGCTTTTCATTTTAGAATCTATAACTTGATTGGTACTGTTTAGGTTATTAAGTGCCAAATTGTAGGCCTGGAGTTTTTGGTTGTTAGTTAACAACTCTAAAACTTTTCCATTGAACACAGAATCTGTTTGTGGTCTTAAGTCTTTGAATAATGTTTGGATATTAACACGGTTAAATACCTGTTGGGAAAATTGTCTTACATCAAGTATTTCTTCTTTTTTAAGCGTGTCTATAGAAGTTACCAATTCCTGCATGGTAAGCATGTTATAGGTGTTATTATAGCTCTTATTGTCATAGTCTACCTGGTTTAAGTCTGCTAAATCCACATTAATGGTGTGGGTTTCAAACTTACTCTTAACATGAGGTTTTGTTTTTTGTTTTTTGGGTTTTTTACTAAAAATTTCATCATAGTAGTAGCCATCAAATAATTTAAGGCTAAGCATATTAGAATCTTCATCGCTTAAAATTTCTCCGTTTTTTGCTTTTATCACAGTATAATTACCTCTGCGCTTAGGTTGTTTTTGATGAATGATCACATCATGTAAGTATTGTCCTTTATTGCCAGTTTTAGATTGCACCTTGATATTAAGATCCATAATTTGATTAAACTGTCCCTCTGCAATTGCCATAGCAGGCTGTTCTTTGGCAATATTTTTTCGTAGATTATAAAAATTAAAGTTTGCCCACGGAAGAACGTAATTGGAAAAGAGTAATGTTAAAAAGGCCAAAATAAGCACAAAAACAGAAATGCTTCGCATGGCGCGTTGCAATGATATCCCCGTAGATTTCATGGCAGCAAACTCATAATGTTCGGCAAAACTTCCAAAAACCATTATCGAAGCCAGTAAAATAGTAAGAGGCAGAATTAATGGAATTAGGGTAGGTGTAACGTAAAGTAAAAACTTAAGAATTACAGTAATTGCTAGATCTTTACCCGCTAATTCTCTAATGTAAAGCCATACTGATTGTAAAATGAATATGAACATTAGTATAATTAGTACACTAAAAAACGTCTGTAAATAAGACTTAAGTATATAGCGGTCCAGAATCTTCATAAGGAGTGTTAATCCAGGTTGTTTATGAAATAGTCAGGGTAATCTGTTTTGTTAAACTTAAAGGTATCAGAAGCTAATGTTTGGTTGGTGACTAGCTTTGTAACCGTTAGTGTTGTATTAGAATTGTTTTTGCCCACTTCAATTAGATTGTAAATATTTTTAGTGTTTGTATTAATTCCCAAAAGTACACTCTTTATCTCAGTTTCAGAGTCCATAGGTATTAATTTTACATACTGTATTTTTTTACCTTTTACATTTTGAGTAATATCCATTTGGTAGGCATATCCCGTTTTGTAAAATGAAAGTATCTTACTGGGGGTAATGGTGTTTTCATCTTCACTGTTTTCAGAAGAAATGGTGACTTCTTCATCTTCTGGACTAATAGTATATAAGGTCTTTCCATCAAAAATTCTAGTAAAACCGTAGATGTTCAATTTATACTTATCACCTTCAATAATTACATCGCCATCTATTTGTTCTTTAATGTTTTCAGAAATATTAGAAAGCACATATTTAAATGAAATACTAATATTTTCGTAGGATGCAGTTTTGTCACTTACAGCATTTAGCAGTTGTTCTGCCTCTTTGTCATTTTGTCCGTTAACTAAAGAGGTTATTAACAAGCATACAATACCTGCTAATTGTTTTAATGGGTTTTTTAATCCAAACATTTAATTTTCGTTTTCTAGCAATTGTTCCAAAGCAATTAAGTCGGTTATCAATACCTGTCTAGGTTTACTGCCTTCAAAAGGTCCTACAATACCTGCGGCTTCTAACTGGTCAATTAAACGGCCAGCACGGTTATAACCCAATTTAAGCTTACGTTGTAGCAGTGAGGCAGATCCTTGTTGTGCAGTAACTATAACTTCTGCTGCTTCTTTAAATAATTTATCTCTGTCTGCAATATCAATATCAAGGTTCGTGCCACTTTCTTCACCTATATATTCTGGCAGAATATAAGCTTCTGGATAAGCTTTTTGCCCTCCAATAAATTCCGTAATAACTTCCACTTCTGGAGTGTCTACAAAGGCACACTGTATACGAGTAACATCGTTACCCTGAGTATAAAGCATATCGCCTCGACCAATAAGCTGATCGGCTCCTGGACCATCTAAAATGGTTCTTGAATCTATTTTAGAGGTTACCCTAAAAGCTATACGTGCCGGGAAATTGGCTTTAATAATACCTGTAATAACATTTACAGAGGGACGTTGGGTAGCTATAATTAAGTGTATGCCAATAGCTCTTGCTAACTGTGCTAGTCTGGCTATTGGAGTTTCTACTTCTTTACCAGTAGTCATAATAAGATCTGCAAACTCATCCACAACCAATACAATGTAGGGTAAAAATTGGTGGCCATCGTTGGGGTTAAGTTTACGTTCTTTAAACTTTTTATTGTACTCCTTAATGTTACGGCACATGGCATTTTTTAACATCTCGTAACGGTTGTCCATTTCTATACACAACGAGTTTAGAGTATTAATAACTTTGGTGTTGTCTGTAATAATGGCTTCTTCAGAATCGGGGAGCTTTGCCAAATAATGACGCTCTATTTTATTAAATAAAGTAAGCTCAACTTTCTTGGGATCTACAAGAACAAACTTAACTTCAGCAGGATGTTTTTTGTACAATAAGGAGGTTAAGACCGCATTAAGTCCAACAGATTTTCCTTGACCAGTAGCACCCGCCATAAGTAAGTGGGGCATCTTTGATAAATCCACAACCATGGTTTCATTACTAATAGTTTTACCTAAAGCAACGGGTAATTCCATTTTGGACTCTTGGAACTTTTTAGATGCAATAACAGAATGCATAGAGACAATAGTGGGATTATTGTTGGGGACTTCTATACCTATGGTTCCTTTTCCAGGAATAGGGGCAATAATTCGAATACCAAGCGCCGAAAGGGATAACGCAATATCATCTTCCAGGTTTTTAATTTTGGAGATTCTAATACCAGCATCAGGTACAATTTCATACAAGGTTACGGTAGGACCTATAGTAGCCTTAATACTGGCTATACCAATTTTATAATTGCTTAATGTTTCTACAATTTTATTTTTGTTGCGCTCTAATTCTTCTTTATCAATAGTAATTCCTTCAGATTGGTATTGTTTTAGAAGTTGTATTTCAGGAAACTGAAATTTACTTAACTCTAATGTAGGATCAAACTGTCCAAAATCTTCTACCAGCTTATCAGATTTGTTTTTAAGAACTTCTTTTTCAGTTAAAGGCGCTTCAATCTCTATAGTAAGATCATCTTTCTGTTTAGTTTCTGGCTGATCTGAATTTTCGATTTCTAATGGCATTTCAGACTCTTTAGAGGTTTCTTTTTGAGCTTTGTCAGGTACATTCAATTTAGATTGTGTTGAACCTAAATCATTAGTATCTGAAACAGTGAGCTCTTTGTCATCCTTGCGGTCTATACCAGAGTAGTTTTTTATAGTGGGTTCTTGACGCTCTACATTGAGTTCAAAAGCGGATTTAATGGCTTCGGTTTCTTCAGATAATCCATTGTCTACACCTTGAAATGAGCCGTCAGCATTAGGGTCTTGGGACTCGTTAATATTAAAATCATCTGCAATTTTTTTACTAGAGCTTTTTAACCAGCCAAATAAATCTTTAGCTGTAATTTTAAAACGTACCGCCATGTAGATGATACTAATGAAAACTAACAATAGAATAACTCCAATTTTACCCATATAAATTTGAAGGTATTGATTGACTTCATAGCCCATGACCCCGCCAAGTATATCTATGTTATCTGTAAAAAAACCAAGACAAACAGACAGCCACAAGGCATTGAGTGTTCCCCAAATCCAATGATTAAAAAGTTTGTTTTTATTGAGGTTGAACATGACATAAACTCCACTAAGAATAAAAAGAAAAGCAAAAATGAAAGCAGAAATACCAAATCCTTGTACTAGGAACAAATGACTTAACCAGGCACCTATTTTACTCATCCAATTTTCAGCAACAACGTCTTTATTTGTAAATTCACTTAAAACACTTTGATCTACAGTCCCTGTAAAAAAATAGGAAACAAAAGAGATTATAAGCAAGATACCTACAATGCATAAAAAACTACCAAATACAAGGCGCTGTTGATTGGAGATACCTTTTTTAAGAGTAGTTGATTTATTTTTATTAGAGGGTTTAGCTGTTTTTTTCTTGGCCATGAATTACCGGTTAGTGAAACAAAAATACAAATTAGAAGGTTTTAAATAGTGGGCGATCAGTTAAAAATATAAGGGTAATATATAAGTACAGCAATAAAAAATACAAAACCTGTTAAAATAGCCACACCCGCAGCAGCCATGTCTTTTATTTGCTTTATTTGTGGATGTTGTTCTGAAGTAACATGATCACATAATTTTTCTATGGCTGTATTAATGGCTTCAGCCCCAGTGACAATTCCCATACATATAAATTGAAATATCCATTCTGTCCTGGTGATATCAAAATAAAGCCCCATAATTGTGACAATGATAACTACACCGCTTTGAATTTGAAAATTGCGTTCTGTTTTTAAAAGGAAAAGTAGCCCTTGACCTGCATAATGTGCACTTTTAAGCCACTGTTTTACTGGGTTCAATATGTTAGTTATTTAGATTTCGTTTAAATGTAATAAAAAAGCCTTTTGAATTTCAAAAGGCTTTACTATTATTAGCACAAATTAGCGTAATTCTGCGCCAAGTTGTTTTTCAAAATTATTTTGAAGTTTGGCCATGATCTTATCAATCTGTTTGTCTGTGAGTGTTTTGTACTCATCTTGAATTACAAAACTCACGGCATAACTCTTTTTACCATTTGGTAACTTATCACCAGTGTAAACATCAAATAAATCTAAAGATTTTAGAAGTTGTTTTTCTGTTTGTTTTGCAATCTTAAAAATATCTACAAAACTAACAGATTCGTCAAGAAGTAACGCAAAGTCACGTTTTACCTCAGGGTATTTCGGAATAGGTTTAAATTTAATAGTATTATACTTAGAAACTTCTATAATTTGATCCCACTTAATATTGGCATATAATACCTCTTGATTTATACCAAAGTGTTTTAGAATTGGTTTTTTTACAATACCAAATTCTGCAATAACAGCTTTCCCAAATTTGTATGATAAGCCCTCAGAGAATACATCGCCTTTAACAGGGTTTACATTAATATTATTAATCCCAAGACGTTCTAGCATACTATTTAGAATGCCTTTAAGGTAAAAGAAATCTGATTTAGAAGTGTTGCTGTTCCAACGTTCTTTTTGGCGATTTCCACTAACAAATACAGATAAACATTTGTATTCTTCACGCTTACCATCATAATCATGATAAGTATTACCAAATTCAAATAATTTTAAATCAGAACGTTTCCTGTTGATGTTATAAGCAATGCTTTCTAAGCCTGAGAATAATAAACTTTGTCTCATGACGGCCAAATCGTTACTTAACGGATTTAGCATTCTAATGTTATGATCTTCCTTTAAATCGTTATCAAGTTTTATATAGGCTTCTGTTGTCAGAGAATTAGATAACATTTCAAAGAAGCCATTAGAAGCTAAGTAGTTACCAATTACATTTTGAAGTTTGTAATCTTCAAATTTACCAGAGTTAGATATAGAAGCTGTAAGCTTTTCTTTGATGTCGATATTGTTGTATCCATAAACTCTTAAAATTTCCTCTATAACATCAGCTTCACGTTGCACATCGTTTCTATAGGCTGGAATAGTAAGACCTAAACCAGTTTCAGTAACGTTATTAACTTTAATATCCAATGAGGTTAAAATAGATTTTATTTTCTCCCTTGGGATTTCTTGACCAATAATTTTCTTGGCATTGTCAAAATTTAAGACCACTTGATAGTCTTCAATTTTATTAGGGTAAATGTCTGTAATGTCACTGGTGATTTCACCACCTGCAATCTCTTGGATAAGTAATGCAGCACGTTTTAATGCATATTTTGTAAAATTAGGATCTATACCTCTCTCAAAACGAAAGGACGCATCAGTATTTAAACCGTGACGTTTAGCAGTTTTTCTAATACTTACTGGGTTAAAAAAGGCACTTTCTAGGAAAATACTTGTGGTGTGTTCTGTAACTCCAGAATATTCACCACCAAAAACACCTGCAATACACATGGGTTTATCTGCATCACAAATCATTAAGTCATCTTCATGCAGTTCACGCTCAACACCATCAAGGGTTTTGAATTTTGTTCCTTTATCTAAAGTTTTTACAATCACTTTATTGCCACTAATCTTAGAAGCATCAAAGGCATGTAAAGGCTGTCCAAGTTCATGGAGTACATAATTGGTGGCGTCAACCACGTTGTTTATTGGAGTAAGCCCAATAGCTTTTAAACGGTTTTGAATCCATTTTGGAGAGTCTTGAACTTTAATACCACTAATGGTAAGACCACAATATCTAGGTGCTAAATCTTTATTAACGACATCAACATCTACCTTTAAAGTTCTGCTATCTACATGAAATTTCATCACGGAAGGTGATATAAATTCCTGATTAATGTCTTTTTGTAATAACCCTGCCTTGAGATCGCGTGCTGTTCCAAAATGACTCATAGCATCTGCTCGATTAGGGGTAAGTCCTATTTCAAAAACACTATCGGTTTCTATATCAAACAATTTGGATGCTGGTGTTCCTATTTCAGTTTCGGTATCTAGTACCATAATTCCATCATGAGATTGACCAAGACCCAATTCGTCCTCAGCACAAATCATACCATGACTGGATTCTCCTCTAATTTTACCTTTCTTAATTTTCCAGGAGTCTCCTTCTGGAGTATAAAGTACAGTTCCTATGGTAGCAACTAAAACTTTTTGTCCAGCAGCAACATTAGGGGCACCACATACAATTGGAAGCGAAGTTTCTTCACCAATATTCACAGTTGTGATTTTTAAACGATCGGCATTTGAGTGTTGTTCACAAGTGAGTACTTCGCCAACAACCACACCTTCTAAACCGCCTTTAAGAGACTCAAAAGTTTCTATACCTTCTACTTCAAGTCCAAGATCTGTTAAAAGTTCTGCGGTGGCATCTGCAGACCAATCAATATTTATAAATTGTTTTAACCAATTGTATGAAATCTTCATGATGTGTCATTAATTCTAATGGGGACAAAGATAACCATATTCATAAGTTAAAGAAATGGTTAATTATTTTTTATTTAGCATTGAAATGTCGTAATTGAGAGCTTTCAAAATTACTTTTAATTATGTACCATTTAAAGTATATTTTACTTATTGGTTTAACCATTTTTTCTTGCCAGAATGCGAAGCAAAAATATTTAGAAGCTGGTTCCTATCGAGGATTGATTAATGTTACCAATGACAAAGCATTGGCATTTAATTTTATGGTTACAGATAGTACTCATTTAGAAGTGTATAATGCTAATGAGGTTATATATGTAGATGAGGTTTCATATAAGGAAGACTCTGTAATTATTAAGTTGCCAGTTTTTGAAGGCTATCTTAAAGCAGCAATTACAGATAAAAGTTTGAATGGGTATTTTAGAATCGATGGTTTAAATAGATCTGTTCCTTTCAAAGCTATTAATGGTATCTCTAAACGCTATGATACTTCAGAGGAAGCCAATGTAAATCTTTCGGGGTCATGGGAAATTACATTTAATAAAGAAAAAGCATCAGGTGGTAGTAAGGGATTGGCCATATTTCAACAAAATCAAAATAAAGTTACAGGTACTATTAGAACGACTACCGGTGATCACCGTTACCTAGAAGGAGTATTAGATGGAAATATGTTAAAGCTTTCTGCTTTTGATGGGGCTCATGCGTTTTATTATGAAGCCAAAGTACAAGGAGACCAACTTGAGGGAATTTTTTATTCGGGGAATCATTATACAGCTACTATTAATGGTAAAATGAATCCAGATTTTAAGTTGGCATCAGGTGACACCCTCACGTATTTAAAACCTGGATACGACAAGTTATATTTTGCCTTTTCCGATGCTAAAGGGAAAACTGTCTCTCTAGATGACGAAAAATTTAAAGATAAAGTTACAGTGGTACAGTTAATGGGAAGTTGGTGTCCTAATTGTTTAGATGAGACTCGCTTTTTTAAATCTTACATAGAGCAACACAAGAATTTACCACTTGAGTTTGTTGGATTGGCTTTTGAGTATTCAAAATCAGAAAATCAGGCATTTGAGCGCATCAAGAGATTACAAGACCGTTTGGAAATAGATTACCCCGTACTTCTAGCACAATTCGGAAGTACCAGTAAAACTTCAGCACAGGAAAAGCTACCTATGTTAAATGCAGTTTTATCTTATCCTACCAGTATTATTGTAGACAAGAAGGGCAAAGTAAGATATATCCACAGTGGTTTTGATGGTCCTGCTACAGGAAAACCTTATGAAATTTATACACGGAAATTTGATAGTATTATCAATAATTTGGCAGTAGAATAAACTTTACCGTTCTTCATAAACCCGTTTAATATTAACATCAGTCATGGCACGCATGGCTTCAAGACTCATGGTATCCTGATATTTAACTTGAAGTCTTTTTATTTCCTTTTTAAGATTTGATGTAATGGCTGCATACCCGTCTTGCTTGTATAGATTTTGTATTTCATCAGGATCATTTTTTAAGTCAAAAAGTTCCCAGTGGTCCATGTTGTAGTAATAGTGAATAAGTTTAAAATCACCGTTGCTAACACCATAATGAGGTTGTACTTTATGCCATCTTGGATATTCATAATAATGATAATAAATAGCTTCTCGTTGTTTGAAGGGTTTATTAATTAAACTGTTTTTAAAACTCTCACCTTGCATATCATCTGGTACAGGAATACCTGCAAAATCGAGTAGTGTAGGTGCAAAATCAATGTTTAAGGTAAGGTCATTATTTTGGGTTCCTGCTCTAATATGTTTGGGATATTTAATTAAAAATGGCATTCTAAACGAGGGTTCATACATCCAACGTTTATCAAACCAGCCGTGTTCCCCTAAATAAAACCCTTGATCTGAAGTATAAATAACAATAGTATTTTTATCAAGTCCCTCTGCTTTTAAAAAATCTAACATCTCACCAACAGCATCATCAACACCGGCTACACACCTTAAGTAATCTTTAATGTAAGTTTGATATTTCCAGTATTTTAATGCTTTGCCTTGAAGACTGTCATGTGGCGTCCAAAACTGACCATTATTGCCATATTGTTTAAAACGTCTAAGCGCTCTTGGACTCAGTCCTTCAGGAGGAGTGATTTTTAAATCGTTACGATTAAGATGGTTTTCAATTTCCATCATGTTATCTGCAGCTGCAATTCTTCCCTTGTAATCATCATTAAAAGTTTCTGGTACTGGTAAGTCCTCTTGAAATAGATTATTAAACTTTGGATTAGGCGTCCAAGGGCGGTGAGGAGCCTTAAATTGATACATTAACATAAATGGTTTAGATGCATCTCGTTTATTTTTTAGCCAATTCAATGCATCATGAGCTACTTGAGCGCTAGAGTGTCTGGTGGTTTCGGTAATGGTGTCTTTACCGTTTTCTAAAAATACAGTATCAAAATAGGTGCCTTGTCCACCATGATTAATCATTACTTTGGAATAGTTAAATCCCGTGGGAGCTGTTCCCAAATGCCACTTTCCAATCACGGCAGTTTCATAACCATACTTCTGAAAAAGCTTTGGGAAGGTTTGTTGTGCACTGTTAAAATCACCGCCTTTTTCGTTTTTAAAAAAACCGTTGACATGACTGTATTTGCCAGTTAAAATGGCTGCCCTACTAGGTCCACAGATGGAATTGGTATTATAGGTAGCGTTTAGCAGCATACCTTCTTTAGCAATACGATCTATGTTAGGGGTAGGTGCCACATCTGAAAGCCAATCTTTATAGGCACTTACTGCGCTTACTGCATGATCATCAGACATAATAAAAACTATGTTTGGAGGGGTTTCCTCAGAGGTATCAGGAGCATAGTAACTCTTGCAGCCCAAATATAATAGGGATATGATTAGTATTGTAGAAATGTATTTCATAATATTTATTTTCTGTTTTTTAGATGAGTATTCAAAAGGGTTTCTAAAGAATTACTCATAGATTGGTGTTTTTTTAGACCTACAAGATTTGACATTTCATCAGGGTCATTTGCATGATTAAAAAGCATTTTATCATCGGCCTTATTTTTATGAGTCCATTTGGTAAAAGCCCAATTGTTTTTAATTACAGTTTCACCATTTTTCCATTTACTAAAGATTTTACTTTTGGAAATTTTCTTAGGCTTGTTTAGCGTTTCTAAAAAAGAGTTACCGTCAATGTTTTGAGGCTTCTCTATTTCTGTGAGATCGCAAACCGTAGGATATAAGTCAATTAGTTCCATATAGTTTTCTGTAATACTACCTTTTTCTACACCAGGACCTTTGATGATAAACGGAATCTTAAGCGCCTTTTCAAAGTTGCTATGTTTTGCCCATAAGCCATGTTCTGATAAACTCCAACCATGATCACTAACTAGCATAATGTAGGTATCGTCATACATATCAAGTTGCTTAAGGGTGTCTACAAGTTTTCCAATTTGGGCATCTATGTAACTCACACAGGCATAGTAACCATGAATAAGATGTTTGGCCATACCATCATCAACAGGACCTTCTTTGGGGATTTTATTATAGGAACGGAGTTCTCCCCATTTATGATTAGCAACTTTAGGAACAGACTCTGGAAATATATGATTCACTGGAAGGGTGATATCATTTTCAAGATATAAATTCCAATATTTTGATGGTGCGTTAAAGGGTAGGTGCGGCTTAACATAACCTACAGCCATAAAAAAAGGTGTGCTACTATTTTGTAATTCATTTAAATCTGAAATCACCTTTTGAGTAGTTTGCCCATCAAAATAAATGGAGTCATCTCCATCTACTTTTTCTGAAACTGCTGTTGGTTTATTATTGATTAAGGCTATTCTGTTAGCTTGAAGTTGATAGTCTTTCCAGCCAATAAACGAGGCTTTAACAGTTTCGTTTTTTAGGTAAGGGTACCATTCTTGATTCCAACTTCCTTTGGCATCATATTTATGATGTGCCACTTTATTATAACTGAATGTGTTGTAACCTTTACTTTTAAGTAATTTAGGAAAGGTTGTAGCTTTTGGAGCGTCTTCACTAATCTTCGTTTTAAAAGTTAAAAACCTATTGTTATTTGGTCTCAAACCGGTTAACATACTAGCTCTTGATGCCCCACAAACAGGAACATTACAATAGGCATTTTTAAAAATCATACCATCTTGTGCCAGAGCATCAATATGTGGTGTTTTAATAATGTTGTTGCCATAAACCCCGAGTTCTGGTCTTAAATCATCAACAATAATGAGTATAATATTGGGTGTTGCAGTTTTGTATTGGGCGAAACTATTAAGTTTACAGCAAAACAAAGCTAATATGATAACTTTTGCAGTTTGAAATTTAAAACGTAATAGTCTCATTGACTTTAAAGTTTAAGGTTTTCAGGGTTTTATTTTTAGAAGAGGGACCTATCATTATTCTGAATACTCCGGGTTCCACGACATAGTCCATTGATCTATTATAAAACGCAAATGATTCTGCAGATAATTCAAAACTTACTGTTATGGTTTCTCCCGCTTTTATAAAAACACGTTCATAGGCTTTGAGTTCTTTTACCGGTCTTGTGGCGCTGCTATATAAATCTCTAATGTATAATTGAACAACTTCTTCACCGTCTAATTTACTAGTGTTGCTAACAGGAATTTGAAAAATAACAGTGCCGTTATTTTCAAGGTTGTTTTCTGCTAGTCTTGGAGTACCATATGTGAAAGAAGAATAACTTAATCCATGTCCAAAAGGATAAAGCGGTTTGATTTTCTCAAAGGCATACTTATGAAAATACTGAGAGGGTTTATGATTATATACCATTTGAAGCTGTCCAACAGAACGTGGTACAGTTAATGGTAACTTACCACTGGGGTGTATGTCTCCAAAGATGATTTCGCCCACAGCTTGTCCGCCAAGCAATCCTGGTTCCCAGGCTTCAATTAGTGCAGGGACATTGTCTTTTAACCATGGCTCTGCAATAGGCTTTCCATTAACTAATACTACAATTAACTGGGTGTTGGTGTTTTTTATGCTTTGTAAAAGTTTAAGTTGGTTTCCAGCCAAATTTAGACGTGCTCTT
>ERZ802830.2852-NODE-2852-length-15250-cov-28.1921_pt1 | contig 15250 bp, 15 predicted proteins | sample MGYA00345654_ERZ802830 | MGnify/ENA primary metagenome ERZ802830 (study PRJEB30503, sample SAMEA104212375) | marine metagenome | biome: Westerlies Biome; feature: [SRF] surface water layer (ENVO:00010504) within the epipelagic zone...; material: water... | reverse complement strand
ATGACTATCTTCATTTACTACTCTTATAATTAATGTATACTTATCATTTAAACTATAACAAATAAATATGACCAAAACTGTTACTTTTTGCTACGATTTTGGAAGCCCATACTCTTATCTTGCTCATAGAAACCTAAAAGCAATTACTGAGACAGGTGCTGAAATTGATTTTAAACCGGTACTAGTAGGTGGAATTTTTAAATCCACAGATAATCGTCCACCTTTATCAATACCAAAAAAATTTACATATATGGCTACAGATATGATGAGGTGGTCAAAAAAACTAAATGTTGAAATAAAAATGAATCCATACTTTCCAATTGTTACTGTTCCTCATATGCGTGGAGCTGTTTTGGCACAGGAAAAAGGCGTGTTGGATAAATATAATGAAAAAATGTTTGAAGCTATTTGGATTAAAGCTCTTAATCTAAATGATCAAATAATTTTATCGGAAGTAGCAACAGAATCTGGAATTGATGGCAATGAATTTGCTGAAGGTATTATGAGTGATGAAATTAAAGAAGGTCTTAAGATTAACACACAGTATGCGGTTGATAATGGTGCCTTTGGTGTACCAACATTTTACTTTAATAATGAAATGTATTGGGGAATTGACAGTATGAAATTCCTTATAGAAGATTTGAATAAATAGTTATTGCTTGTCTTCGTCAAAATTTCTTGCAACTATTGCCGCCAATCCTGGTAGAAACCTACTTAATAATGATGCGAACATCAGCATCGAAAAAATTGGTATAACTAGCACTTCTCTTTTATTATTTTTTATAGCACTGATTATCATCTTTACAGCTTTTTCAACTTTTAAACCTTTAGAATCATGACCACGATCATTTTTGCCATATGGATTACCATCCTCAACTAGGGCCTTAATACCAATATCTGTATTTACATATCCTGGTGCAATAGTATTAACTTTTATATTATGCTCATGGACTTCAGCTCTTAAAGAGTCAATAAAACCGTGCAATGCGTGTTTTGCTGCAGCGTATACAGATCTTTTTTTTGATCCAAATTTTCCACTTAAACTTGTATTAGTGACTATTTGTCCTGATCTTCTCTTAATCATATCTGGAAGAACTGATTTGGTTAAGCTAACGACAGACATGTAGTTCATATTCATAACTTTTTTATAAACTTCGATATCAGTCTCATTAACCGATGACCATGCCGAAATGCCAGCATTATTGACCAAAATATCTATTTTTTTTATATCTTTGATAACTGCATTATATAGTGCTCCTATACCTTCAAGATTCTCAAGATCAAATGGGAATAAATGTACCTCAGCATTGCCACAAAGTTGTTTCACTTTCTCTAGTTCATTTTCACGTCTTGCTGTAAGAACTAGAATTGCACCCAATTTTGAAAGCTGTATCGCTAATTCTTTACCAATCCCTGAAGATGCCCCTGTTATCCAAATAACCTTATTTTTGTAATAATCCATTTTTGTTTTTATCTAAATCGACCCATGATTAACTTTATGTTCAGCATATTTAATAAATCGTGTAATTACAAAATTAATAAATAAGTAAATTGATCCTGCTACAATAAATATTTCAACAGGTGCATATGTTTTAGAAATGATAGTTCGTGCAATACCAGTAATTTCCATCAATGTAACTATACTTATCAATGAAGTTGCTTTAACCATTAAAATTAACTCATTACCATAAGCTGGCAGTGCTTGTCTGATTGTAATCGGTAAAATTATTTTTCTTAATCTCAACATCTTGCTCATTCCCATTGAGCTACCAGCCTCAATATAGCCTGGCGATACTGATTGCATCCCACCCCTTATAATTTCAGCTGAGTATGCAGCTGTGCTTAGAGTTAAGGTCAGTATTCCACAAAAAAGTGGGCTCTCAAGTACGTACCATAAAAAGCTTTCACGAATAAATGTAAACTGAGCTAAGCCATAATATATAAAAAAGAGTTGCAGTAATAATGGCGTTCCCCGTATTGTGTAGATAAAATAATAGGCTGGATTACTTAAAAATTTATTTTTTGATACTCTCATCAGTGCAACCCCTACTGCTAAAACAAGTCCAAAAATAGTTGATAAAAAAACAACCTCTAAAGTTAAAGGTACTCCTTTTAGGATTTTAAAAAATGACTCGTACATTAATTCAAATCTCATTATGAGTTCTCCCTTACAAAACCTTTAGAGAACTTAGATTCTGCCCTGTTGAAAAACTGATAGGATATAGATGTGATAAATAGATATAGAAAAATTGCAACTGTATAAAATAAAAAGGGCTCGTGAGTAGAACCAGCTGCTATTTTTGATTGTCGCATAATTTCAACAAGACCTGTCACACTTATAAGAGCAGTATCTTTTAGAGTAACTTGCCATACATTTCCAATACCTGGTAAAGCAAGTCTTGCAACTTGAGGAAATATTATCTTTAGTGACATTATGCTTTTTTTCATGCCAAGCGTTTTTGCAGCTTCAAATTGTCCTTTTGGAACAGCCAATATAGCACCTCTTATAACTTCAGTTGAATAAGCTCCAGATATTGCCCCAACTGCAATTGTACCAATTGTGAATGGACTCAATTCGATGTACCCCATATATCCAAATATTTTTGCAATATACATAACTGCGCTGCCTCCACCAAAGAATAGCAGGTAAATAACCAAAAGCTCTGGTACACCCCTAACTACAGTTGTATAAAATTCTGCAATTGCTCTTAATATTAATGAATTAGAAAGCTTAAAACTTGCAAAGAGAGTTCCAATTACCAGTCCAAAAGCTAGTGACGAAGTGCTGACCATGATTGTCATAATCATGCCCAGTAGTAACTCGTCACCCCAACCTGTATCTCCAAAAGTAATAAGCTCAAGCATATTTTGATAATAAGTTAAAAAAAAACGGCTGCAATATATTACAGCCGTTTTTTATATTATTATAGATTAGCTATTACGGAGCTAAATCTTTTCCAAAGTATTGCATAGATATTCTGCTGATTGTTCCATCAGCTGCAGCTTCAGCAATTGCTTTATCGAACATAGCTTTTAGATCTGAGTCACCCTGTCTAATTCCAGCGCCAACACCTTCACCTAATAAACCACCAAAAATATTTGGCCCAAAGAATGTAACGTTTGCTCCAGATGGAGTGCCCATATATGCTTCAATTGTTCCACTATCACTTAAAGCGGCATCAATTCTACCAGCTGATAAATCAAGATTCATTTCATCCTGAGTTGGATAAATCTTCAAATCAACATCTAAATACGTATTCGCAAAATCTTCATGAATAGTTGCTGCAGTAACTCCTAATCTTAAACCTTTTAATGCTGCATTAAGAGTACCAATTGTACCTTTTGTAGCAGCGCTATCATCATCTAAGTTTAAATTTTTTGCAGTTGAAAGAGTTGTTAATGGTGAACCTTTAATTGTAGACATCTTAGCAGGCTCAGTCATGTAAGCGGAAGAAAAACTTATTGTTTTCATTCTTTCTTCAGTAATTGACATACCCGCCATAATTACATCGTACTTGCCTTGAACAAGAGCTGGAATAATTCCATCCCAATCTTGTTGCACGAATTCACAGTCAGCACCCATTCTTGCGCACAAATCTCGAGCAAGATCAAGTTCAGCTCCAACTAGTTCACCTGCGGCATTTGTATAGTTCCAAGGCTCATATGCCCCTTCTGTACCTACTCTTATTTTTGACCAGTCTCCAGCTAAAGCAAAAGATGACAAAGATAAGGTTATAAGCAATGTTGTAAAAACTTTAATTATTCTCACGATTGACCTCCATATTATATAATAAGATAGCCTATCTTTAAAAATGTTAGTTAAGCAAGGTTAATTTTACAAATTTTGAAAATATTAATCTTTTTTTACTCTTGACCAGAGATAAATGATAATGGCAATTGAGATAAGTCCGACTACACCGGCATCACCCAAATCTCTTACAAGATTTACTAAATTATCAATAATATTTTTTCCAAGAAAAGGGTTAGTTGGTCCAAACAACAGCTCTAATATGATTGCTATTGCTATTAATAGAAGACCAAAATCTATTATTTCACGCAGAATTGTTTTAATTTTTGTCAACATACTGAAATTATATCATTATTTAGATCTAACCCCTAAGCATATTGCCTAGGGGTTAAAATTGCAGTTTAGTCTCTAAACAAATAGAGAATTACTCCTAAAGCAACAAGACCAACAATACCTTGGCTACCCAAGCTATTTATTAGACCTACAATATTGCCAGCTATGTCACCCAACCATGGAATTCTTCCAGTAGGGCTCAAAAGTGACGCAACAATTCCAAGACCTAATAGAGCTATTCCTAGCGAAGTAAGGCTTGCAACCATTCTTTTAGCGTTATCTATCATCTGTTACTCCTCCCGTTATTGTGACTAGTCACATTACACAACATTTTGTGTTGACTTGAGAGTAAACCCCATACATCTAGATTAAAAGAACCATATTGATTTTAACTCACTGATTTAATTCAATAATAATAAGTTAATAGAAAATAGTGATATATTTACAACATATTTTTTAAGCTTATTTCTTGTTTTAAACCTTAATGATTCGATCAATATTAGCTCTTAAAAACTTAATTTAGACTAAGCGTATCAAATAGCTGATTAGAGATTTCGTGCAGATTATTTTCACTATCAGTAACACCATAAATAAATAGGTCTGGCCTAACAATAATATTACCTGATTTAACTATCTCTCTAAACTCTGCATTTTTAAAAGAATACTCATGTATGTTAATGAGACTAGTATTCAATTTTTTGAAAATTTTAATACTCTTTTCATTTAAATATTTCTTAATATCTCCATCAGAAATTATTGCAAAATTGCCTTTCAAGAGATCATCTAAGTCAACTTCTTTATCTAATTTATTCTTTAACTTAAATTTGGGTAAGAGCTTTCCAGCATAATTGTGTTCAAGGGAATTAAAATATATTCCAGGATTAATGTCTTTTGACAAATTAGACTTTGATCCTCCAAAAGCCTGTTCTCTTGCCTCTGGTGCAACTGCATCCGCAAGTGGTATTTTTTTTCTATACGCCATTCCTAAAGAGTCAATTAGTTTTCCTAATGCAATAGATGATTTTATAGTTTCTTCTAAATGCAATTCTCTTTCAATTTGGTAAGACTCAAGCATACTATCATTTAGAGAGTGATTAATTACGAGGTTTAGTTTCCAACATAAGTTAACAACATCTCTAATACCCGAGCTTAGACCTTGTCCTGCATAGGGAGGAATTTGATGAGCGGCATCTCCTAACAAAAAAATCTGTCCCATTTTCCATAAGTTAGCCTTTTCTGCTTTAAACTTGTAAACCTCTCTTCTTTCTATGCTGTACTGGCTGGGTTTTAACCACTTTGATAATAGTTTACTGATAGTGTCTTTACTTTTCATTTCATCTGGATCTTCTCCCGCTAAAAGTTGAAGTTCAAATCTATGTTTTGTTTTTGAGGTGTATAGGAATGCCATCGGTCTGTCTGGGTCACAAATTTGCCTTGCGACTTTATCAAGTGACACCCCTCTATTTAGCTCGATATCAATAATCAACCAGTCTTTATTATATTGTAAATCTAATTGAGTGATTCCAAGATTATTCCGTATAAAACTCTCAGCACCATCACAAGCAAGTAGATAATTAGTTTTAAAAATCTTATTAGTTTTTTTATCTGAGCTTGATGTTGTTAAGGTTAGTTCTTTACTTTTTTCCTTGAAATCAATTAGCTCATTATCAAAATAAAAATCTATATTTTTTGAAAAGTATATATTTTGATACAAAAAGGTTTCAAACTCTGGTTGATAAAACATATTCACTGGTGAAAAACCATTGGATGTCTTTTTAACACTATTACGTTGAATATTTTTGCCATTAGGAAAATTAAATTCTATAAAGTTTGGTATACTTGCTTTATTTTTAAATTTTTTAAAATCATTAAAACGTGAAATTCTTCTCATAATTTCGTCGTCTAAATTGTTTGCTCTAGGTTTTAGATAAATATCTTGTGATTTTTCTATAACTGCAATTTTTAGATTGTACTGATTTAAAACGTTGGCTGCAAATTGACCAACAGGTCCAAAACCTACAATGACTATATCAAAATTAGATTGCATGTGGATCGATGCTTTAAATATTAATTGTCTTGACTATTACTTTTAATTTATATTCAATTCAAGCCAATTATTTACGAAATTCTTATTAAGAAATATTTAAGTTTATGCCAAAAATTGTAAATTCTTGGAACGAATGGGATCCCTTAAAACATGTAATAGTTGGCAAAGCTGACAATTGTTGCATTCCACCGGCAGAACCTGCAACTGACGCAAAAATACCTGAAGACAGTGATATGCAGGGCGTTGATGGTCCAAGATCTGAAGAATCAATAGCAAAGGCTAATATTCAACTTGATAACTTTGCTAAGATACTTGAGTCTAGAGGGGTTAAAGTAGATAGGCCAACACCAATAGATTTTAACCAAGGGATATCTACTCCGGACTGGGACAATGGCTCAATGTTTGGCTGTATGCCTCCACGTGACGTTATTCTTACTCTAGGAAATGAGATGCTTGAAGCAACAATGTCTTATAGATCAAGATGGTTTGAATATTTATGCTATAGGCCATTGCTTGAGGAGTATTTTAATAACGATCCTTTTATGAAATTTGAGTCTGCTCCAAAGCCAAGACTTACTAAAGACTCATATAGGGAAAACTATCTAAATAGTGAAATTACTATTGAAGATAGATTAAAAATGGTAGCAGATAAAAAATTTGTGACTACTGAGAAAGAAGTTTTATTTGATGCTGCTGACATTTTAAGGATGGGAAAAGATCTTTTTGTTCAGCACGGATTCACAACTAATTTAAAAGGAAGTGATTGGCTAAGAAGACATTTTTCAAATCATAGAGTTCATACTCTTAATTTTCCTGGTGACCCCTATCCAATTCATATTGATGCGACTTTTACTCCTTTAAGACCTGGCGTAATAATTAATAATCCAACTAGACAATTACCTGAACCACAAAGAGAAATATTTAAAAAAAATGACTGGGAAATTATTGATGCAGCGCAACCAGCGCATAATCAACCACCTCCTTTATGCTACTCAAGTATTTGGTTAAGTATGAATGTCTTAGTTATAGATCCAAAGACTGTTTGCGTTGAAGAATCAGAAGTTTATCAATGTGAACAAATTGATAAATTAGGCTTTGAGGTTGTACCAGTTCCCTTTAGAGATGCCTATCCATTTGGAGGAGCTTTGCATTGTGCAACAACAGATGTTTATAGAGAAGGTGAGTGCGAAGACTATTTTCCTAATCAATAAAACCTTCTTTTGCTAAAATAGTATCTCTATTAATATAACAATTCATTATTAAACCAAAGCTAATCATAGTAGCTAACATAGAGCTCCCACCATATGATATAAGTGGAAGAGGAACGCCAACTACTGGCAGCAAGCCCATGACCATACCAATATTTATAAATACGTGACTAAAAAATAAAAAAATTAAACCGCACGACAGGTATTTGCCGAAACTATTTCTAGATTTGATAGCTAAATTGAAAGAAACTAAAATAATAGAAAAATAAATAATAAGTAAAAAGATAGTTCCTAAAAATCCAAATTCTTCACCAAACATTGTAAAAATAAAATCTGTGTGCATCTCAGGCAAAAAATTTAAGTGACTCTGTGTTCCTTCTAAATAACCCTTTCCTGATAAACCACCTGAACCTAAAGCTATTTTTGATTGCATAATATGATAACCATTTCCTAACGGATCTCTTTCAGGATTAAAAAAAGTATAAACTCTCTCTTTTTGATAGTTATGGAGATATTGCCATCCAACTGGTATTGCAGCACAAACTAAAGCAAACGCACTTATAAAATATTTATAATTGATACCAGTAATCCAAAAAATTGATCCCGCTCCAATTAAAATAATTATTGAAGTTCCAAGATCAGGTTGAATCATCACTAATCCAACTGGTATTAATGTAATTATTGCAGGAATTACCATTCTTGAAATTTTACTAGCTTCAATAACAGGAATAGAATGATAATATTTCGCGAGGCAAAGTATAAGAGAAACTTTGATAAACTCAGATGGCTGTAAGCTTATACCCGCAAAACGTATCCATCTAGTGGCACCATAAGTTTCTGTACCAATAAAAAGTATAAGAATGAGTGCAAGTGTATTTAAAAAAAATAATGGATAAGCTAACCTTAAGATTAATTTAATATCAATTAAACATACAAAAAAAAATATAAATAAACCAATTAGAAACCTTATTAAATGGTTTTTTGCCCACGGGTTAAAATTTGCATCTGCAACGCTATATAAAGATAATAAACCAAAAAAAAATGTAATTGATAATAGTCCTAGTAAGTAAATACTTATTTGCCTGAATTTATCAGTAAGACTTAAAGAGGTTTTAATTTGATAAAAACTAGACATAATTTTTTACACTTGATCTATATTGATTTTATTTTTAAATATAAAATCCATTACATTTTTTGCAATTGGTGCGGCTGCTCCTGAACCACTTCCACCGTGTTCAACTAGAACTGAGATTGAAAATTTTGGTTTATTTACAGGCCCATAGCCAATAAATATCCCATGGTCTCTTTTACCCCATTCTAAGTCCTCATTTTTGATGATTCCCTCTTCACGCTCCTTTTCGGAAATTCTTCTAACCTGGGAAGTTCCTGTTTTACCTGCAAACTGAAAATTGCCTGTAAGTCTTGATCTATATGATGTACCTCCTTGTTCATTTGTTGATGCATATAAACATTCTTTAATAAATTCAAGATGTTCAAATTTAGCAAGCGGTGGTGAAATATTATTTTCTTTTGAAATATTATTTTCATAGATAATTTTTGGGGTAATTTTTTTTCCACCATTTACTAATTGTGCTGTAGCCAATGCAAGTTGCGCTGGAGTAGCTAAAAAGTATCCTTGTCCAATTCCAGCTACAAGTGTTTCTCCTATCATCCAATTATAACCAATATTTTTCTTCTTCCATTCTTTATTGGGCACTGTTCCCGACAATTCTTCAACAAAATTATCAAATACTTTTTCACCTAAACCAAACCTCTTGCATACTTCAGCAATTTTATTAATACCTATCTCTCTAGCTACTGTATAAAAATAAACATCACATGATTTTTGGATTGCTTCTTTCATATTCATTGGTCCATGTCCTTTTTCTTTCCAACAATGAAAAGATTTGGTACCTTTTTTAGTAGATGTATCCTTAATTTCATAACTGCCGTCACAGTTAATTCTTTTATTTGGATCAAATCCTTGCTCTAGAGCAGCAAGTGCTACTAATGGCTTTATAGTTGATCCTGGTGGATAGTGATTAGATATTGCTTTGTTAATCAATGGTTTATAACGATTTTTAGTTAAAAAATTCCAATCTTTATTAGAAATTCCATTATAGAACTTGTTAGGGTCGAAAGCAGGAGCTGATGCGAGTGCCAGATATGCTCCAGTATGAATATTTGTGACTGTAATTGATCCGCTTATACCATCAAACTGCTTATAACAAAATTCTTGTAAGTCACGATCAATTGTAAGATGTATGTCCTGTCCTTTAGTTGATTCAATTCTATTTAATTCTCTGATTTCTCTTCCAAATGCATTAATTTCAAGCCGTTTATTTCCAATAACACCTCTTAAGTCAGTATCTTTTAATTTTTCGATACCTATTTTACCAGATTTTGCATTTGTCAATTTAGCAAAAGGGTTACTATATGATTCATTTTCACTTAGACTAGAAACATAACCAACTAGATGTGCTGATGCTTCTCTTGTAGGGTAATATCTTTTGTAGTCAACGCTAGGAAATATTCCTTGTAATTTATGAGCATTTGCATTTAATTTAGAAAACTCATCCCAAGTTAAATTATCAATCAATTTGATTGGTTTAAATTTTGGTGATTTTTTTGCTAATTCTAAAATTTTTTTTATATTAATTTGTTTTTCAGGTAAGATAGAATTAAAAGCTATAAGAGCTTCATAAATATTCCCAGTTTCCTCTAATACAACTAAAGCCTGATAATTTTCCGTATTCGTTGCTAATATTTTTCCTGATAGATCAATTATATTTCCTCTTGGAGGAGCTATCAATCTATGAGTGGTTCTATTTTCATCAGAAAGAGAACTATATTCATCGTGTTTAAATAATTGCAAGTAGGCAAGTCTTGCTCCTAGCAAAGAAAATAGTCCGGCTTGTCCAATAGTTAATAGAGCTATACGTCTAGATATTAATTTTTCAGTTTGAGCTTTATCGACAGTTGAGAAAATATTTTTACTTTTCATTATAATTCTCAAAAGAAATAAATATACTTGATATTGGATAAAAGATAACAAGCATTAATGCATATTTAATTAAATAAATAAATAATGATAAGTTTATACTAAAAAATAACTTAATAGCTAGATACTCACATAAGAAAAATATAAATAAACCAAATGTATAAATATAAAATTTTCCTCTAATATTTTCATTATCAATTAATGAGTACGAAACTTCTTTTAATAAAAAGAAAAATAAAAAAATTGTTCCAGAATATCCAAGAGGGTATCCAATTAAAAGATCGCTATAAAAACCCCAAAAAAATAATATTAAAGGATAGTATGTAGATAATAAGGATTTGTTACGACAAAAAATCAATATACTTATAATAAGTATGTAATCAAAAAAATTACTAATTTTTAGAAACGCCCCTGTTGAAGCTATAAATAATATTAAAATGTGAAATAAAATTTCACGATTATACTTACTTATTATGATCTTATTAATCATACGTGTTACTCTACACGGTTCTCTATCTGATAATTAATTATTCTGACTCTCGATAAGCTTTTGGGATTTACAAGTAAATCAACTTCAATATGTTGATTTTTTTTGTCTAAAATAGCAACCGAGCCAACTACTAAATTAGAGGGAAATATTCCTCCCTTTCCTGAGGTAACAACTAAGTCTCCTACTTTAATATCATTTAAATTTTTAATATAATTGATTTTTGGTCGATTTAAATTTTGGCCAATAAGTATTCCTTGTATTTCGGATGAAGATATTGATACTGGCACCCTACTACTGATATCACTTAGCAAAAGACCTCTTGATACCTTATTGCCTATCTCAGTAACTCTTCCAACAAGACCCCGGGAACTTACAATTGTATTATTTTCACTAACGCCACTACTTTTTCCAGCCTTTAAAAGTATTGAAGAAAAATATCGATTTGATGTGTCCGCAAAAATTTCTACTGTGATACTTTTGAATTCATTATCTTTTATAAAATTTAAATCATTTTCATAAATTTCTACTTTTTGCCTAAGCACCGATAATTCTTGAAATATATCACTACTTAATGACTGTTCTTCTTTGTAGTCTTTAAGTTCATCATAAAGATTATTTATTTCACGAATAGAATATAGCCCCTCCTCTATTAAAACTGCAGGCGAAGCAATAGTAGAAGCTATAGTTAAAATTAAATCTCTAATAGTTGCCCTAGTGTCTGAAAAAGTTTTTCTTGTAGTATCAAAATATATTAAAGAAAGTGAAAGAATTATCAAAACTACAGTTATTATTGTAGTTCTTAAAAAATTATCTTTAATAAATCGAAATGAGTTGTTTTCTAGGGATCTCACTTACTTTAATAAGCAGAAGACAAGATTGGTTCAAACGAACGTTCACTCTCTAGAGCTTTTCCACTTCCCAATGCAACACAATTAAGTGCTTCTTCAGCAATGGTCACGGGTAAGCCAGTGGCATCTCTTATTGCTTCATCCATTTTTTCAAGAAGAGCTCCTCCTCCAGTCAAAACAATACCCATGTCTACTAAATCTGCAGATAATTCAGGCGGTGTTTCTTCTAAAGCGGCCTTAACAGAATCAACTATATGCTGAATAGGTTCAGATAATGCTTCAGCTACTTGTGTTTGATTAAGTTCAATTTCTTTTGGTACTCCTGATGCAAGATCTCTGCCTTTTATATCAATTGTTTTGCCATCACCAGTTTTAGGTCCTATTGCAATACCGACTTCTTTCTTGATCATTTCAGCGGAAGACTCGCCTATCAGTAGATTATATCTTTTACGCATAAATTGGATAATTGCAGTATCCATTGTATCACCACCAATCCTAACAGATCGTGAATAGACAATACCACCCAGCGATATAACAGCTATTTCAGTTGTACCGCCGCCAATATCAACAACCATAGAGCCCTGAGGCTCATTAACTGGTAAGCCAGCACCAATAGCAGCGGCCATGGGTTCTTCAATTAGTGAAACCTTTCTTGCTCCTGCCGCTAACGCAGAGTCATGAATAGCTCTTCTCTCAACAGGTGTAGATCCAGTTGGTACACAAATGATAACTCTTGGATTAGCAAAAGTGCGCCTGTTATGAACCTTTCTAATGAAATACTTAATCATCTCTTCAGTAATAACAAAATCAGCAATTACGCCGTCTTTCATTGGTCTAATAGCTTGAATATGTCCTGGAGTTTTTCCAAGCATTTGTTTTGCTTCCATACCAACAGCAATTACTTTACTTTTACCCATGTTATGAAGCACAGCTACAACAGAAGGTTCATTAAGTACCACTCCTCTATTTTTGACGTATACAAGAGTATTCGCAGTACCTAAATCAATGGCCATATCTGACGACCACATTCCCATTAAATTATTAAACATTACTGTCCTTTCACAATTGAATTACTTCTAAGATATATTGCTCATCTTGGAAGGAGAAGTTTTTTCTCTTTTTACTATTAATTTATTCAAAGCATTAATATAAGCTTTTGCAGAAGCTACTAAAGTGTCAGTATCAGCTCCTTGGCCAACAACGGTTTTGCCATTTTCGGATAACCTAACAGAAACCTCAGCTTGAGCATCAGTACCTTCAGTCACTGCATGCACTTGGTAAAGTTGAAGCTTTCCTTTGTGGGGCACTAATGTCATCAATGCGTTAAAGATTGCATCAACAGGACCGTCGCCAGTCGATTTAGTATTCTGCTCATTATTATCAATTAGCAAAGTTACCTCTGCAGTTTGAGGACCTTTAGTTCCAGCAATAACACTGAGGTCTTTAAGGCTTATAAAATCATTAACCCTAATAACCTGATCATCAACAATAGCAATTATATCTTCATCATATACGTTCTTTTTCTTGTCCGCTAAAGCTTTGAAGTTATTAAAAGATTCCTCTATTGCATTGTCACCAATATCATATCCTAATTCAACAAGCTTTTGTTTAAATGCATGTCTGCCAGAATGTTTTCCCATTACTAAATTTGACTCTGAAACGCCAACACTCTCAGGTGTCATAATCTCATATGTTTTTGAATTTTTTAGCATGCCGTCTTGATGTATACCAGCTTCATGCGCAAATGCATTTTTTCCAACAATTGCTTTATTATATTGAACTGGAAAGCCAGTTACTGCAGATACTAGCTTTGATGTTTTATTCAAAAGTTCAGTTTTAATATTAGTAGTATAAGGCATTAAATCATTACGTGTTCTAATAGCCATGACTACTTCCTCTAATGCAGCATTACCTGCTCTTTCACCTAATCCATTAATTGTACATTCAATTTGTCTTGCTCCCGCTGCAACCCCAGCCAATGAATTTGCAACAGCTACACCTAAATCATTATGACAATGCGTTGAAATAACGGCTTTATCAATATTAGGTACTGTATTCATTAAGTGAGTTATGATTTCAGTAAATTCGTCTGGAACAGAATAACCAACGGTGTCTGGTATATTTATTGTTGAAGCACCATTTTTAATTGCAGCTTCAACTGTACGACACATAAAATCTCTGTCTGTTCTTGTTCCATCTTCGCAAGACCACTCAACATCATCACAAAGATTTCTTGCATACGAAACGCTATCAATAACCTTTTCATAAACCTGTTCAGAAGTTAATTCTAATTTATGAGTCATATGTAATTCACTAGTTGATATAAAAGTATGAATTCGTGGCTGAGCCGCGTACTTCAAAGCACTGTTAGCCGCATCAATATCAAACTTTGATGCCCTACTTAATCCACATACCTTGGACCCTTTAATGACTTTTGAAACTTCAGTTACAGCTTCAAGATCACCTTTTGATGCAGCTGGAAATCCTGCTTCAATAATATCAACACCAAGGGCCTCTAAAGCTTTTGCAATTTTTAATTTCTCTTCAATATTCATTGAAGCACCAGGAGATTGTTCTCCATCACGTAATGTTGTATCGAAGATTCTTATTTGATTTTTGTTTGTCATCCTAAATTCCTATTTATAATATTTAATTAAATTGTGTTTAAATTAAGTATCCCCTGAAGTAGAAAGTTAATTCACCCAGGGGCTGCTAAGCAGCTCAAATAAAGATAGAGGTAAAAGAGCAGTAGGCACACCAAATGCCTTTGAAAAGTTTAAATCAGTAATCAATATGCTTTTATTGCTCATATTCAGTGTTTTTAAAGTTTTTTTAATAATTTACAATAATTTACTAGTGATATTTGCTACCAATAAGCATTAAACAGGCTAAATATAAGAAAAAAAGTCTTAAAAAATTTAGTTCTTTTCTTTATCTACCAGCTTATTTTTGGCAATCCATGGCATCATTGATCTTAGTTTTTGACCAACTTCTTCTATCTGATGACCATCTATTTTAGCCCGCATTGCATGAAAATTTTTTGCGCCATTCTTATATTCCTCAATCCATTCTCTAGTGAAGTCTCCAGACTGAATCTTATCTAAGACACCTTTCATTTTCGCTTTTGTATTGCCATCGACTACTATTGGTCCAGATACATACTCACCATACTCTGCCGTGTTTGAAATAGAGTAGTTCATATTTGCAATACCACCTTCATAAATTAAATCGACAATCAATTTAACTTCGTGCAAACATTCAAAGTAAGCCATCTCAGGTGGATAACCTGCTTCTGTTAAAGTTTCGAAGCCATTTCTAATTAGCTCAACAACACCTCCACATAATACCGCCTGCTCACCAAATAGATCTGTTTCACATTCATCTTTAAATGTGGTCTCAATTGTGCCTGCTTTTCCTCCACCAATTGCTGAGGCATATGAAAGAGCAATTGAAAGCGCATCACCTGATTTATCACTATCAATAGCAACTAAACATGGAACTCCTCCACCTCTTTTATATTCAGACCTAACTGTATGTCCGGGTCCTTTAGGTGCTATCATAAATACATCAAGATC
>ERZ802830.2848-NODE-2848-length-15255-cov-28.6289_pt1 | contig 15255 bp, 21 predicted proteins | sample MGYA00345654_ERZ802830 | MGnify/ENA primary metagenome ERZ802830 (study PRJEB30503, sample SAMEA104212375) | marine metagenome | biome: Westerlies Biome; feature: [SRF] surface water layer (ENVO:00010504) within the epipelagic zone...; material: water... | reverse complement strand
CCAAGGTGAATTTGCACTTGGAGGTGTTGGGACTGCGTTCTGATGGCTTTCATGAGTTGGCGATGGTGATGCAAAGCATCGACTTGGCGGATTGCCTCCAGTTCACCAACACTGCAGACGCACAAATCACGCTGACCTGTGACGATCCCAGCCTGAGCACTGGTGCCGACAACTTGGTGCTGAAAGCGGCCGAGCTGCTGCGGGCCCGGTCGGGCTTCGGCGAGCTGGGGGTCTCGATGCATCTGGAGAAGCGAATTCCCATTGGCGCAGGTTTGGCAGGTGGTTCGAGTGATGGTGCGGCGGCGCTGGTGGGATTGAATGCCTTGTGGGGGCTCGGTCATACCCCAGCAGCTCTCGAGTCCATGGCTGCTGAACTCGGCTCGGATATGCCCTTCTGCGTAGCTGGTGGAACTCAACTTTGTTTTGGTCGTGGTGAAGTGTTGGAGCCCGTAGCGCCCACAACCGAGGGATTGGCTGTGCTCTTGGTGAAGGATCCCTTGGTGAGTGTGTCCACCCCCTGGGCCTATCAACGCTGTAAGGAGATCAGTGGAACGAATTACCTGCAGGGCGAGATGGCGTTTGAGCAGCGCCGACAGGCCTTGCGGGAGGCTCCATGGCTTCAGCCACTACGGGCTGGGTGCCCACCGCCTCTACGGAATGATTTACAGGTGGTAGTGGCACCGGAAACGAAGGCGGTGCAGGCGTCGATTCAGCTGCTACAAGAGCTCCCCAATGCTCTTGCGGTTGCCATGAGCGGTTCGGGCCCCAGTTGTTTTGCCCTGTTTCGCGATCAAGACCAATGTGATCAGGCTGCTGCCGATCTGGCTCCAAAGCTCAAGACAGCTGGCTTGAGCGCTTGGGCTTGTTCGTTGCGAAGCGATGGCGTGAGGATTGCGTCATGACCGACCCCACGCCATCCGATTCAGTTGAAGAACCGCGGGACCCGAGAAAGGGGCCTCTGAGCTTCTTTTCAGGGGCCGTTACGGCCGGCTTCCTGGCCTGGCTTGCCCTTGGTTTGAGTCGGCGGATGGTGATGTATTTCGCTACGCACCCCCCGCACTACAACTCACCAATTGCCCAAAACATCGCTGTCACATTCAAGACGCTGCTGGTGGGGTTGTCGTTTATCGCCACCTTCAGCACAAGCTTTGTCGCCCTTGGTTTGACGTTGGTGTTCCTTCGCAGTCTTTTTACGAGCAGGGATCAGAACCCTGCCTAGCGTCAGCTCAACTTGCAATGGTTGGATGACGCCCCATGACCTCGGTCAACTGGTGCTGCTGTTGTCACCAGCCATGTTGCTGTCCGTTTTGTTGCTCTTCACCTTCGCAGCGGGCGGTTGAGCTTGCACAGGCTGAGATAGCTTGGCTTCATTCCCCGGATTAGCCGGGATCACAGTGAAGCCGTGGCAGGAACACTTCTCTTCAACGCACTGCGCGAAGCCATCGATGAGGAGATGGCCCGCGATCCCTACGTTTGTGTGATGGGGGAGGACGTCGGCCAATACGGCGGCAGCTACAAGGTCACCAAAGACCTCTACGAGAAATATGGCGAACTAAGGGTTCTCGATACCCCAATCGCTGAGAACGGTTTCACAGGTATGGCTGTGGGTGCTGCCATGACTGGTTTGCGGCCGATCGTGGAAGGCATGAATATGGGTTTTCTGCTGCTCGCCTTCAACCAAATCTCCAACAACATGGGGATGTTGAGGTACACGAGTGGCGGCAATTACACGATTCCAACTGTGGTGCGTGGCCCGGGAGGTGTTGGCCGACAGCTTGGTGCTGAGCACAGCCAAAGGCTTGAGGCTTACTTCCATGCTGTACCTGGCATCAAAATCGTGGCTTGTAGTACGCCTACGAATGCCAAAGGCCTGATGAAGGCGGCAATCCGCGACAACAATCCCGTGCTCTTTTTTGAGCATGTGCTGCTTTACAACCTCACCGAAGAGCTGCCCGAGGGCGACTACACCTGTGCACTCGACCAGGCTGATCTCGTTCAGGAAGGCAGTGATGTCACGATCATCACCTACTCAAGAATGCGGTATCACTGCCTGAAGGCTGTTGAACAGTTAGAAGCCGATGGCGTGAGTGTTGAGCTGATTGATCTGATCAGCCTGAAGCCTTTGGATATGGACACGATTAGTCGATCGATTCGGAAGACTCACCGCGTGATTGTGGTGGAAGAGTGCATGAAAACTGGCGGAATTGGTGCTGAGCTCCTTGCCCTGATCACGGAGCACTGTTTCGACGACCTTGATGCCCGTCCCATTCGTTTGTCGAGTCAAGACATTCCAACGCCCTACAACGGCTCCCTCGAAAATCTCACCATCATTCAGCCCCATCAAATCGTTGAGGCGGCGAAAGAGATGGTGTCAAAGGGGATCTGACGTTGATGGCGCGTTATCAGGGTTGGTTTGCGTTTGTTCTTGCCTTAGCCATTGCGGCTGGGATGTTCTTGCTTCGAACTCCGTTGGAGTTAGGTCTTGATTTGCGCGGAGGCAGTCAGCTCACCGTGCAGGTGCAGCCGGCTGGAGAGATTACGCGTGTTGGCTCCGAAGAAATGGAGGCGGTGAAAGCGGTGCTGGAGCGTCGTGTCAATGGCCTTGGGGTGGCCGAGTCGACCCTTCAGACCGTTGGTGACACCCAGTTGGTGCTTCAGCTCCCAGGTGAGCAGGATCCAACCCGAGCTGCAAGGGTGCTTGGCAGTACGGCAATGCTGGAGTTCCGTGCGCAAAAGCCAGGTGCGGAGGGAGATCTCAGAAGCTTGCGTCAGTTGCGATCGCAAGTCCGCGCCATTTTGCGTTTACGAGATGAACAAGCCCTTAATGGCGATTCAGACAACAACGACGGGATCGATTTCGACCAGTTGGCTGAGGCGCAGAAGCTGTTTGGTCTCGATGGTGAGGCCACCAGCGAAACCGATCAGTTGCAACAGCTGCTCGCGAAAGTGAACGAGGAGATTGTTCAACAGTTCGAGCCCGCTGCTCTCACGGGAAAGGATTTAGTGACGGCAGGTCGTCAGCCGTTGCAAAACAATCCCAACAGTTGGGAGGTCACCCTGTCGTTCAACAGTGATGGGGCCGAAGCGTTTGCTGAGCTCACGAAATCCATCGCCGGTACCGACCGTCTCCTTGGCATCGTTCTCGATGGTCAGGCGATCAGCGAAGCCAGTGTTGGACCCCAATTTGAAGCTGCCGGCATCTCCGGTGGTTCCGCCAGCATCAGTGGGAACTTCACCGCTGAAGAAGCTCGAGAGTTGGAGGTGCAGCTTCGTGGTGGGTCGCTTCCCCTGCCGGTTGAAATCATTGAAGTTCGCACCATCGGTCCAACCCTTGGTGCAGAAAACATTCGTCGAAGCTTGGTAGCGGCCTTGTCTGGTCTGGCTTTTGTGGCGGTCTTTATGGTTATTGCCTATCGGCTACCGGGGGCCGTAGCGGTTGTTGCTTTGAGCTTGTACGCCCTCTTTAATTTGGCGATGTATGCCTTGATTCCTGTCACCCTCACGCTACCGGGGATTGCAGGTTTCATTCTCAGTATTGGCATGGCAGTGGATGCCAACGTGTTGATCTTTGAGCGGATTAAAGATGAATTACGTCGTGGCAACACGTTGATTCGCTCCATTGATACAGGTTTTTCTGAAGCATTTTCATCCATTGTTGATGGTCATCTCACAACGCTGATCAGCTGCGCAGCCTTGTTTTTCCTTGGCACTGGTTTGGTGAAGGGTTTCGCTGCAACGTTGGGGATTGGCGTTTTGCTCAGCCTGTTTACGGCACTCACTTGCACCCGCACCCTGTTGCGATTCCTGATGGGTTATTCGGGTCTTCGTTCTCCGAATAATTTCTTGCCCAACAGTCAGCTCCCTACCCCCTCCGCCTGATCCATGGTTGACGCGTCTTCCACCGCGACGGCCGCTGTCCGTCAGTTGCGCTGGTCTTTGAGCTCGATGCGACGACGCGTCTGGTTGATTTCAGCTGCGGTTGTTGTGGTGAGCCTGATTGGTTTGTTGTTGAGTTGGCTGGATCCAGCGATTCGAGCCCCGCTGCGTCCTGGCCTTGATTTCACTGGTGGTACCCAAATCCAGCTGGAACGCCAATGTGATCCGGCCTGCGCCGATCTCAAAGCCATTGCCGTTTCGGATGTCATCCGTGAATTGACTCTTCCCAAAGAGGGCAATGCTCCGCTGCCCCAACTCAATGCACCTCGGGTGCAATTGCTCGACGCTGGCCAATCACTGGTGTTGCGGCTCCCCACCCTGTCTGCCGCCCAGGGCCAAGCGGTCATTCAGGCCGTTGAACCGGTCGCTGGTCCGTTCAAGGATGGTGGTCAATCGGTCGACACGATTGGGCCCAGCCTGGGTCGTCAGTTGCTGCAAAGCAGCTTGGTGTCGTTGCTGGTCGCGTTTGCGGGGATCGCTGTTTATATCTCCTTCCGTTACGACCGTCGTTATGCCTTGTTGGCTCTAGTCGCCTTGGCCCATGACGTTGTCATCGTTTGCGGGATTTTCGCTTGGCTCGGCTTGTTCTTCCAGCTGGAAGTCGACAGTCTCTTCGCGGTGGCATTGCTCACCATTGCCGGCTACTCCGTCAACGACACGGTCGTGGTGTTTGATCGCATTCGCGAGCGCACCCAACAAGGGTCTGATTTGCCGTTGAGTCTCCAGGTGGATCAGGCCGTGTCTGCCACCCTGACCCGCACGCTGTACACCAGTGGAACCACCTTGATGCCCTTGCTGGCCTTGGTGTTCTTTGGTGGTGCCACCTTGTATTGGTTCGCGATTGCCCTTGCTATTGGCGTCGTGGTGGGTAGCTGGTCAAGTATTGCTCTCGCTCCATCCCTGCTCACATTGTGGGAACCGCAGGGTGACTAACCAGCCGACGAAATCCAGGCGACCATCGCTGCAGCGCCGATCCGCTCAATGGTTCCCTCTCCTGCTGATCGTGCTGGCCTTTGGCGATTTGCGCACGGAACTCATTCTTCTTGCGGATCACTTCACGCTGACGGGGCTGTCCTATGCCATCCGAGATCATCAACTTGCGATCGTCATTTTGCTGAGTTCAATCTCATTGTGGCGACGTTATCGCTGAAGGTCCTTGTTACCAAATTCGTTCCAAAGGGAAGTCCAGGTTCGTTCTTTGATGGCCTCATTCCATTCACCCTGACTGTTGTTGGATGACCACCATGATTCGAAGAGATCATGGGCTTCCTCGCGCAGAAGCTCGGGATCAAAGTTGTCGCGCACGAGTTGCTGCACGGCTTCTCTTAGCTCCTCGTAACGGGCAAAATTAAAAATGACGTCCAACTGGATCGTTTGAGGGAGATTGCAATCCACCGTATGGGAGCGCCGGCCCTATGCCCAACGATCCATGATTTGCTGCACAACAACCCGTTGCATTAGCACCTGCAGCACAACAACCAGTGGAAGAGCCAAAAGCACACCTGGTAATCCAAGCAAGGCTCCCAGGCTGAATTGCGCCATCAACGCCACCGTTGGCAGCAAATTGACCGTTTTCCGAAGCAACAGTGGTGTGAGCAGGAACGCTTCGAGGTTCTGGAGGATGAGACGGAACACCACGACAGACACCATCAATTGCGGTGATTGCAGAAGCGCTAGCCCTGTTGGTAGAAGTGTGGCTGCCGTTGGCCCAATGGTGGGAACAAATGTGAGGAGGCCACAAATCAAAGCACTCAAGAGCGCAAGCGGTGCTTTGAGAACGAGTAATCCTCCCCATGTCAGTAGAAACACCGTCGTGGCTGACAGGGTCATTCCGCTGAGCCAGCCCCCAAGGGCATGCCTGCATTCGTCCAGGAGCTGATCCAACTGCTGCCTGGCCGGTCGTGGGCAAGCGGCCAGCAGCATGCGTCGGTGCGACGTGGGATCCAGTGCAAGCAGAATCGCCAGCAGAACCATGAGGAAGAGCTGGATCAAGGTGTTAGCAGCACCTCCTGCAAAGCCCAGTAAGGGTTGAAGTCCCTTGAGATTGATGGCTGAGCCAATCGACTCGTCGAATTGCTCTAAACGGGGATCGCTGCTGAGTAGGTCGGACAACTTTCCAACCAATTGGGGTAGGTCTCGCCCCAATTGACGGAACTGATCGAGCAATTCCGGTAGAAGGAGCTGGCCAAGAAATGCTCCCGCTAGGAGCAAGAGGCCAAGTACGACGGCGAGAGCGGCGGGACGCTCCAGCTTTGTGCGTTGTTGAAGGCTTTGGATCAGCACATCCAGGGCTACCGCCATCACAACGGCGCCAAACAACACCAACAACACCCAGCGCAAGTTCCATGCCAACAACGTCAGCACCACGAGGCTCAGCGCTACTAAGACGCTTCTTGCCGTCATGTCGTCGCTCCGGAGTTGTTCCAGTGATCCAAAACATCGTGGATCAAGACTTCACGAATCACCACTTGAAGTACAACCGCTAACGGCAATGCCAAGAGCAATCCCAGCGGTCCAAACATCAATGTGAACACAAACTGTGCGGTCAAAGTCAAGCCTGGAAGCAATTTCACTTGGTGATGCATCACCGATGGGGTTATCACATAACTCTCTAAGTTTTGAATCACCACATAGCTTCCGAGAACTGCGATCGATTTCCAGGGAGCATCGAGCACAGCAACCGACATTGGAAACACGGTGCTCATCGTCGGCCCCACATTGGGAATGATGTTCAAGAGTCCAGCCAGTAGGGCGTTGGCGAGCACTAATTTCACACCCAATAGTGACAATGCGATGCCGCAAAGTGCTGAAACAGCGAGTGAACTGATCAACACGCCCACCATCCAACTGCTCAGCGCTTGTCCACAGAGATCAAAAACCTGTGCGGCTCGACGTCGGTAAAACGACGGAATCAGTTGAAGGCTTACGCCGCGATAGGCCTGTGGCTGCACACTCACCATGAGGGCCACTGCCACCACAAAGAGCAGGCGCAACAGGACGTTGCCTAAATTACCGGCCAGACCAAGCAGGCCGAGAACGCCGCTACCAAGACCCGCAGCAATGGACTGACCATCGGGGACCAGTTTGCTTGGGTCTGAGAAGCCAAGCTCGTCAAGATTGGGAAGAGAATCAACCCCGTAGATCGCCTGGCTGATGCCATCGATCCAGTTCATCGATAACCCCAGCAATGTTTGTGCTGCTTTCGGAAGTTGCTGCAAGAGCACTGCAAATTCCTCCAAAAAAGGGGGGATCACCACCGTGAGAATCACGGTGGAAATCGTCAAAAGACCGCCTAAGCAGAGCAAGAGTGCGAGCGAACGATCCATGGGACGTCGTTCCCGCAAGATGCCCACCAACGTGCAAAGGGCCATCGCTATGACAACCCCCGCAAACAGCAACAGCAGGACCTCACGCAGAGACCAAATCAGCACCGCTGCTGCAATCAAGGCTGTGAGCGACAGCCAGTGAGGCAATTTCAAGCTTGCTCTTCAGTTGAAGCGTCCCCTTGATCAGATTTTTGATTTTGTGAGTAGCCAAGGCCGTTGGAATCGGCGTAACGCTGGGCGAAGCGCATAAACCGCTCAAAATCTTCTTCCGTCTTCCAGGTGTAAGTGGCTTCGAGGGCGCTGGGAATGCCGTTCACGAATTTTCCGTTCACCTCACGGGTGACCATTTCACCCTCTTCATCCACCAGCCACATGCCGCCGATGTTTCCGAAGGTTTCAGGGGCCAGGGCTTGGGGTTGCTCAAACACGAACGTGGCCTGCCCAGTTCTCCCATCACGGCTGCGGGTGAGACGAATGTCGGGGACGACAGGCTCATCGACACCTCGGAAAAATTGAATCGATGCCGTTCCTTTTGCCTCGGCCATAGGCTCCCCTTTCTTGAAGCGGGATCTTAGGCGGAAAGTTGCACAAGTTTTGCCTTGAGCAGCGTCTCTGCGGCCATCGCCGCGGTTTGCCCGGTTAAATCAATGCTGTTTCGATCGGGACAGCGTGCCAGTTCATGGTCGTAGCAGCGGTCGTAGTAATCGAGTGTGGCGCGACAGGCTGTCGCCCAGTCTTGTTCAGCAATCGCCTCCAAAGCCTGCTGGGTGCGTTGGGGACCCAGTCGGCGACTGATCCTGTTCGTTGCATCCGCCAACGCTTCCGAGCCCTGTTGTCCATAGACCCCCACCAGCTGCTCAACGCGTTCCTCGAGGCTGCGCTGGATTTCAAGAACAGGTGCTGTACGCATTTGATCAAAAAGGCCTTTTGGGATGCGACAACGTCCCACTTGAATGCTTTCAGCTTCTAACCAGATCGAACCTGCAGCCTGTCGCTGATGCTGATCAAGAACTTCAGCGAGAAGATTCTCATAGTGCTCGGTACTGGGTTGAGCCGGTAGTCCAAGGCCTCCGAAACTGCTTCCGCGGTGGTTGGCCAGACCCTCAAGATCGAGAACGGCTACACCTTTGTTTTGCAGAGCAAGCAGCAGATCGGTTTTTCCTGTACCGGTGCGACCGCCCATGATCCGCAGGGGCCAATCCTGATCAAAACTCTTTTGAGCCCAATGGCGATAGGCCTTATATCCCCCTTGAAGCAGCAGTGGATTGAGGTCAATTTGCTGTGCAAGCCAGGCCATGCTGGCCGAGCGCATGCCGCCTCGCCAGCAATACAGCCTTAGTTGATCTGCCCCTCTGAATTGGTCAAGCTGTTCGGCTAGAGCAGCCATTTTCGGTCCAGTGATCCGCAGGCCTAGGTGAATGGCCTTGAGTCGACCGTCTTGCTTGTAACTCGTACCAACGGCGGCGCGTTCGTCGTCACTAAACAAAGGGAGGTTGATGGCTCCTGGCCAGTGCCCCTTGTCGAATTCCGAGGGACTTCTGACATCGATCAGGGGACTACGGAGTTTCCGCAGCTGGTCGATGGAACTGAAATAGTCGTCTCCCATGCCTGACATAGTGGGATAACGCCGTGCCTGATAAAGCCGGTTGCGAAAAATGCTTTCCGGTTCTTCCCCCACCACATCCCTCAGCGTTGAGTCGCTCATTGAGCGCTTCGCTGCTGGTAACCCACGTCAGCGCCGCTCGCTGATCAAGACCATTGAATCTCGGGTCGATGACCTGGTGACCTTGGATGCTTCCAATTTGCTCCCCTTTGATCCAAAGGGTGATGATTGGGCGCCTGGGTGGATCCTTCAGGTCATCCAGCGTCACCACCCTGCGGTCTTATCGGAGCTTTTGAAGGGGTCCATCGACGGCTGGTTGCATGTGGAATCAGCCATGGGCCTCGATTTTGTCGCGTTACAGCGCGATCTTTTGCATCAAGACTTCGAAGCCGCAGATCGTCTAACGAGCAGCATGTTGCGTCAACTGGCGGGTGATGCTGCTGTTCAGCGTGGTTACGTCTATTTCAGTGAAGTGCCTGCGATAGAGGCTGTCGATCTCGTCAGCCTCGACCGCCTTTGGACGGTGTATTCCCAGGGCCGATTTGGCTTTACGAGCCAGGCACGTTTGTTAAAGACTTTGGGGGGGCGTTATGACCAACTTTGGCCGCGAATTGGCTGGAAATGCGAGGGTGTTTGGACGCGATACCCAGGTTCATTCACGTGGTCGTTGGAGGCACCAGAAGGCCATATGCCTTTGATGAATCAACTGAGGGGTGTGCGATTGATGGATGCAGTCCTGAACCATCCAGCTTTGATGGCACGTCGGGGCTGAGTGACCCTGTCATTGGGGGCTGAACCAGGTAGGTTCAAAAGAGGACGTTGCCACCGGGCGAATCGTGCCGTTTTATCGATTTCGCTGGGCAGACTTTGTTTTGCCGTCCACCCTTCAGCTTTCTCCGCTGTTGGAGCTTCTTGTTGAACCTGTCGGCTGTGAAATGACCAGTCAGAAGGTTGAGCTCGGCTTACACGAGGCGTTGGTCAATGCCGTGCGTCATGGCAACTCTGAAAATCCCCAGAAACAGCTGCGCGTGCGGCGGATTCTCACGCCTCATTGGTTGATTTGGCAGGTTCAGGATGAGGGCTGTGGATTCCCCTCGACGGCTCGTGCCGCCGAGCTGCCTCGATCTGTGGATGCACAGCATGGCCGTGGCTTGTTCCTGATTCATCAGTGTTTTGATGATGTTCGTTGGAGCCGTCGTGGAAATCGTCTTCAACTGGCCTGTCGCCGTCCCGTTTAGTGGCGAGGACAGCCGGGATCCTTGAGTTCCCCTTTGATCCATCCCAGCGCTTGGTTGGTGAGGGCCGCTACATCATCAGTGTTGCCTTCTTGAATCAAATGAACCAGTGCTGCTGCCAACAATTCGGCAGCGCGCCGGTTCGATTGTGACTTCAACCGGTGCCAATCACGATCACCAATTTTCAAGAGGCTGTGAAGCTCAGTCGATTTGGCCTGGGTTTGCTCCGGCCAGATCGAATCTGGTTTGGCCATGGCAATGCGATCAAGTGGATCTATTTTCGGTATTGAAGGAGGTGAGTGGATGCCACCACACGTCGGTCGTCGTGAACAGCGACAGTTGAAATGGCTTCATGGCGTCTCCCGATTGATTCAACAGGGAGAGTGTCAACACCAGCCAGGTTTAGGCGCTCAGGCGAGGCGTTGGAAGCAGCGACGCCTATTTGCTCAACAGTTGTTAGATCACGATTTCAAAGGATGGCTTCATCCTGAGCATTCCGGATCACGCTTCTGGAAAGGGCTGCGTTGGGGAGGCGCAGGGTTTGTATTGGCTTGGATTTTGGCCAATCTCTAAACCAGCTCAGGCCACCAATTGCCGATGCCCTGCACCCACCACTACGAGTGAAACCGGAAGACTTGCTTCGGAATCAGAGTTTGAAAAACGCGACTCCTGATTGGTGGCAATGGAATCTTGGCCGCGCAGCCAGGCCTGACGCATGGCTCTGCGACGACGATCTTCATCTAACACCAATCGATCTGCCGCCGATTGGGGTGCTTCCTGAGGAAGCACCGGAGTGCGCAGGGTGATGCCGAAGCCTTGCGCTTCAACTTGAACGTGGCCTTCCATCAGGACCACTTGAAAGGTCCAACCTTCTAACCAACGCAACCGAAAGGGATTTGTCATGAATTCCCTTGGGATTGTGCTCACCTTATGGCCCCCAGCCTTGTCGGCACAGGGCATGTCAGCGAATCCGTTCAGGCGTGGTTTGAGGCGGGCTTCCTCGCAGACCAAATCCTTGTCATGAAGTGGGACTCAGCAGTGACTCCCTCAAATCCAGCTGTGACGAGTCGAGTCTCAATGTCATCACCGATGTAGTCGCGGTAGAAGGGCTCATGAAAGAACTTGCGGAAGTTATCCATCACCACGCTTAATTCCGGTGTGTCCGCCAGTTGAATCGAATCGGCTAAAACTAGAACCCCTCCTGGTTCCAGCACCCTCCAGGCTTCGTTAACAACGTTCTGACGCGCTTCTCCAGGAAGCTCATGCAGCAAGAAAACACAGGTCACTCCTTGGAGGCATCCATCAGCCAGGGGCAGTGACTCTCCGTTGGCTCGTATGAGTTGTACGAGAGACGTCTGGGCGGTGTTCAACCAACGATTGGCTTGCCTCAGATAGGCGTCAGATAAATCCGTTCCGAGGAGTTCCGCGTGGGGAAGAGCGGCTCGAATCTGGTGGAGGGTTCGTCCTGTTCCAGTTGCTACATCGAGAATGCGTAAGGAGGCCGGACTGCGATCTGTGAAGTGCTTAAGACCACGTTTGAGCGGAGTAATAACGCGGCGGCGCATTGCATCAGCGGTGCCGTTGAACAGGATTTCCACCTGTAAGTCGTACAAACCAGCTGAATGATCACTGAGGTAGCCGTCGGTTTGGTGATGAAAATTCTGAAGGTAGTAATCAGGAAAAAGAGAAGGGTCGGTGCCTTTGGGGAGATCCCGCACGTTGCGTTCTTTTCTCCGATTCCAGATCGATGGCATGTCCAGCCAAACCTGGGGGTAGCGACTGGCCCAGTCCAGCCAGGGTGCGTCAAAGAGCAGTGAGGTTGGATAGACGCCTTGTTCAGCTTCTTGCCAATCCCGCTCCTCCAGTTGAGCCATGGCATTGCGCAACGTTTGCAGAATGTCGGATGACACCGACTCCGTCGTTGGCATGGCTTCCGGAGCCACCAGCTCCATCAGCTTGGTGCTCAGCTCCTTGTGGGCCAGTCCAGCGATGCTTTTGCCCTGTTGAAGGGTCTGATAAGCCAGTTTGCTGAAGGGCGTGGTCGCCATTGAGACATCGCACAAGACCACCATTCCAACGAATGCGGCAGAAAAATGCGGCTTCCGGTAGGCACTAAAAGACCCGCCTCTTGAGAGGCGGGTCTGACGGGAACACCTGAACATGGCGAACTAATGGTGCTCTTCAAAGAGCCCCCCCAGAACTGTTTTCGGCATTGATCTTGAACGACTCATAGCTCGCTTCTAGCCCGTCGGTCTAGCCCCATCAGGTTGGCGGGGATGTGGAACGGCACACGTCCGACCCGTGCTAAGGGATCCGGAATTGGATTTGCATCCCGAAAGCCCCTTGGCCTCGCTGCTGCCAATTTCCTAAGCCTAAATCAGGTGTTGGCTGGCGGGGGTATGGCGTCGTCACCACTGAGAGGGCTTCTAACGGCAAGAGCGCACTGACGTAGATGGCGGTCAAGGAGCTGCCGGGTTCATGAGCCATCCACTAATGGCTCTGCCCGAAGAGATTGATCTAGTGCACTGCGAGCAGAAAAGGGAGCGGTGGGCGGTTAGCCGCTAACCAGATCGGGGATGAGATCCTTGAGAGAAATCATTGGTCATCAGCAAAAATCAATTCATGCCAGAAGAATCTGGAGTGCGCGTTTTCAAGCAGGGGGATCACAAGGTCCGCGTTTATGATCTGGCGGCTGATTTGAGAGTGACACGCAAGGAGGTTTTGGCAGCAGCCAAGCGCCTTGGAATTTCAGCCCAATCGCATGCTAATCAATGGTACTTGTCGCGGGCAGCAATACAGATCCAGCGGCTATGCCCAAAGAGAACAGTAGTTTCATCGTTGGTATGAATTGGTTTGTTAATTATTTCAGGCTAATTGTGTAAACCTTGTCGGCAGAGGTAACAAGAATTTGTTTGCCATCTGCTCCTCCGAAGGCCAGATTCGCCACGTGGTTCGGGAAGGGGATTGAGCAGGTCAGAGTGCCATCTGCCTTCACAACATTGATGCCACCCTTTCCACTGGCCCAGATCGATCCATCTGTCGCGACCCGCAAACCGTCAGGACCATGGCCCTCACCACCACCTTCGATGGGCATGAGTTCCACAAACTTCTCTGCTGTGAGCGGTTCCCCGTCAAAGCTCGCCAAGTCCAACGTGTACAGGCTGTTGGTGGCGGCGTCAGAGATGTACAGCGTGCTCTGGTCGTTGGAAATTCCAATGCCGTTGGGAGTCGCGAGATCTTTATTTAAGAGCTCAATTGTTCCATTAGACACCTTGAAGACGCCGGAGTAGCCGAGGGCTGACTCAGCTTTCTCAGGACCGAAGCCTTGAATGCCAAACGGAGGATCTGTGAAATAGATGCTGTCGTCGCTGCCGACAGAGACATCGTTCGGGCTGTTCAGCTTTTTGTCTTCGAAGGTGTCGTAAAGGAGCGCAAATCCCTCTCCATCTCCTTCCACGGTGTCAAGAGTGCGGTCATGCTGAGCGACAACAAATGTTCCGTCGGACAAGAGGGCATGACCGTTGGGGTAGCCAGCTTTTTCGCGAAGTGTGGTGAGTTCTGCTGATGGTGCAATGGCATATTCGGTGTCTCCCATGACATCGCTAAAAACCCAACGGTTTCGATCGGGATCCCACGCTGGACCCTCAGTCCATTTGAAACCGTCCTTCAATTCAGCGACGTCCTTCACTAAGTCGCCGCAGGTGCCAAGGCTCATCGTGCTGACGCTTTGGCTTCGGGCTTCGCTTTCTGATGTGGATTGTGTTCCGCCCCCAGAAGCACCCAGAAGGGCAACGCCAGCAGCTAGTGCTGCGCTAGCAAAAAGCGACCTACTCATTGACGTTAAATATCAGTTACTAATTTTAAAATAGCTATCAGAGTTAGGAAGAGCTACTTCAAATATGAAGATAAAGAGAAGGCCCTTGTTTGCGCACTTGATTTTGTTGTTTTTGCTGACATGCCATTCCACGACGGGCCGACGCTGCTACCTTGGCGCCCTTTAACTCCGGGTAAGGTCGATGGCGCTGTTTGAAAAGTGAGGCGGTTACTTCCCAGAGTATTTGGTGTACGACGGTGGCCCTTTAGACGAAGATGGCAAGAAGGATATAGTCGTTACTTATACGACCTATTGGGGGACAGCTCCTCTTTCGATTGATGGAATCCCCGATTGTGTACGAAAGCGATTGGGGCAAAATGTTCCCTCGGGTGTTCCAGATATTCTTTATTCCCAGATCGGTACACACGAAGGGAGTTTTGCAATACCCGCAAGGGCGCTTACAGCGACCTGGCATTCTTCTCGTAGCTGGGATGCTGTTAATTAACAACAGCTCAATGTTGCTTAGCAGGCAATCTCCGGGCAGCAGCCCTTTCGCATGAATTCCATTAAGCAATCTACCGTTAAATACCGTAATAGCATTGTGGCTCTTAGTTATTGTTTTTGCATTTAATTTACTCTGCTGCGCTTGGGTTTGGCTTAGGGGATATCAATATACAGTGGATGCATCTATTCCCTCGCCAAGGATGCGTTCATGGTTGATCAGTGCCGTGGTTCTAGGGTTTCTAGAAGAGTATCTGACTAACAATAATTCTGATGCAGTCATTCGCTTCCACAAAAAAATACAAAGAAATATTATTTAAGTGACAACTGATTCGTTCGCCATGAATCACTAAAGCCCAAGGAGCATCAAAAACATAGTTCATGTTCCTTGGCTTCCCCTGCAGTGACTGACGAGAGTGGATAGAGGCAAAGAACACACTCTCTTCACCTCTTTTTCTCCCCTCCCGTTTGCCTGGGCTGAAGCTTGTGGGGGATGTTGGTGGCCGAGTGCCTCTGACTGTCTGGTTGTAACGCCCTCAACCAACGCTGTACGGAGCAACGTTCTTCTCTCAAAAGAAGCCCGCCCGATCGGCATAAGCGCGGCAGCCAGACCCCCTCGGGCTTATCGCCACTGCTTTGCCGCGAGGCACCAAAAAGGGGGCAGCTAGCCCCCTTTCTGCCCCCTGATCTAACCCGTAGCAATGTGGATAGATTGATCTGGAACTGACTGCTGGAGGCCCTTTGTGGCCCTCCAAAACGCCTCTGGTCAAGCGTCGTAGTACATGGTGAATTCGTGGGGGTGTGGGCGCTGGCGCAATTGCTGAACTTCCTCGTATTTGA
>ERZ802830.2847-NODE-2847-length-15264-cov-28.4482_pt1 | contig 15264 bp, 11 predicted proteins | sample MGYA00345654_ERZ802830 | MGnify/ENA primary metagenome ERZ802830 (study PRJEB30503, sample SAMEA104212375) | marine metagenome | biome: Westerlies Biome; feature: [SRF] surface water layer (ENVO:00010504) within the epipelagic zone...; material: water... | reverse complement strand
CCAAAATTTTCGTCGATATTAAAACCACAAAACCGGGTGCCGCCGGGCAAGCACACTTCGGCATATTGTTTATAGAGGGTGGGAATTTTTACCCCCAGAAAATCAAGCTGTGCGCGCATATCGACAAATGCAGCCGCCGCATTTTCAGTATCTTGCTGGCCAGCACATAATGCCGTCGAACCAACATCGACAACATACGGTTTTTTCGCAGTGGCAAGGTTTTGCGGATCCGGGTAGTAGTCGCCATAATGGCTGACAAGCAGGTCCCGGGCCTTTTTTGGCAGATTTTGCGACAGCGATACCGGCCCAAACAAAAATCGGACATCCGGATGGCGCGCGAGATAGGCGCCAATGCCTTGCCATAAATAATCAAGGCTGCGTTTGCCCCAATATTGCGGCTGAACAAAGCTGCGGCCAAGCTCTAATCCGCCAGCAAATAATGGGGCCGCTGTATCGGCATAGTCAAATAGTGAACTGCTATAGAGTAACGCACTGTCGTGACCCGGCCATTTCCATATTTCACCCAGCCGATAGGCACCGACAATTTCCAGATCATCATCATCCCATAAAATCAAATGACGGTAATAGCGGTCATAATGGTCGGTGTCTTTGCGCCGTCCGGTACCCTCGCCGACAGCGCGAAAGGTCATCTCACGCAGCCGTCCAATTTCATCTAAAACAACCGAATTGTCCCGATAATCAAACAGTAAAATCGTTTTGTTGTCAGACGTCTGGCCTAATATTTCAGCCTGTTTCAATTCGGCCCGAATGGCCTGCCGATCCTGTGGGTGGATAATGCTTGTTTCCGTGACAAACAGGGGTTTTTTCCCCGATCCGATGCGCTGTAGATGATCACTGACCAGCGATGCCCGCTTTTTTCTGGAAAATGGCAAGCTCTCGATCGCCTTTGGCGCAATCATCTGACCGATGGTAAATTTTATCTGCCCCCGAAAACCAAGCATTTCACGGGGCAGCATCAACATCGATAAGGGTTGACTGAGCCGCGATACGGCATAAAACAAATTTGAATTGCGGGCTTTGATATGCACCGGCAATACCGGCGCGCGCGTGGTTTTGGCAAGCTGGATAAAGCCCGGCAGCCATTTGCGGTCACGAATACCCTTGGGGCCAGCGCGGGACACCTCACCCGAGGGAAAAATAATCACAGCTTCATCATTGTTGAGGGCGTCGCGAATACGGCTGATATCGGCCTTTCGGGTCTCACCGCCCAGCGCATCAACCGGCAGGGACACATTATTGAGTTGGGTGATATTCAACAATAATTCATTCACCACAATGCGCACATCGCGGCGTACACGAGACACCAGCCGCAGCAACGCCAGACCATCCAAACCACCAAGCGGGTGATTGGCAACAATAATCACCCTTCCGTGTGTTGGAATATTTTCAAGATCACTGTGGCGGACTGTGCAATCTGTCTGGAGATGCTGAAACACCTGATCGACAAAATCAAAATCGCGTGCCAGCGCATGTTCGCTCAAAAATGCATTTATCCGGTCTTCGCAGATCAGCCATTGCAGGGCGAATACCAAAAATCTGCGTAGAAAATTCGGATAGCGCGCAAGTCCGGGCACCTGTTCCAACAAAACCGCACCGCTATCAATCGGTTTGGTTTGCGCGTCTGCATCCAATGAAACTGCCAGGCTGTCCATGTCGGCACGGTAATCCGATTATATTACAAATTTATGACGGCAACCAGATATGCCGCCCTGTTACCAAGATATATCAGCGTATCAATTTACGCCGGGAACAACAATTCGCTGTCACCAACATGCCATGGCGGATATTTATGCATCACCGCAGCAAAATGTTCAGACGCCAAAAACATGCCAAGCCAGTGATGCAATGCTGGCCAGTCCCGGCGATCAAACCAGTTGGCGTCGACGCCGCGGAACTGCCGCACAAAAGGCAGCGTTGCCGCGTCGAGCAAACCAAAGCTGGGGCCAGACAAAAACCCTGATCCTGCTGCCAATTTCTGATCTATTTCAGCCAGAAATTCAGCGCCCATCCGGCGGCTTTCCTCGCCCACTTCAGCCGCGAAACGGCTGGCATATTTATAGTGATCAAGATGCTGTTTGAATGGCCCGTCAAGATGATCAAGAAATCGCGTGCAGAATGGCTGATCATTCTGCCACACAGACAACCAGCCCTGCGGGTCAGAATTTTGCAATGCCCAGATCATGATATCGCGGCTTTCCTCAATGACCGCTCCATCGGGCAACACTAACACCGGCACGGTGGCCTTTGGTGACGCGGCGATAAAAGCATCTGGTTTGTCACGCAGCAGAATTTCGCGTAACCAGACCCGGCTGCGGCCCGCCGCGATAGCCAACCGTGCGCGCATGGCATAGGGACAACGCCGAAAGCTCCACAACACCGGATAGATTTGTTGCTGACCGGTCATAGCTGGCTGATCAGGCACGCGACAAATGTGCGACAATGTCAAAGCCAACATTCTCAACGCAAAAGGCTTTGGCAAATCCCAACACCAGAACGCCTTTGTCTGGCACGATACGCAACATATGAAAGTCAGAAAATTCGCGGATCAACCCCATGACATTGCCATGCGCCGCTGCAAATGCGTCGCACAGCTGATGAAAATCATTTGCATCACGCGGAATTTCGGTGACGGCGGCGGAAAATTTCAAGCGGTGCCGCGCCCAGATATTTTGCGTCAGAGATTCGTCCACCGAAATCATAAAACAGGCTTGTTTTTGCGCCAAAACGGCCTGCACATGACCGGCAAGATGGCTGGTGTAAATATACAACCCATCATCACGGCGAATAAAGGGGGACACGCCAATATCAGGCACAGCCGTACCATCAAGAACCGCCACCGTAAGGGTTTTTTGGGCCAGCACATTATCGCGGGCAGCGACAATCGCGGCATGTGACATGCCGGAAGAACGCTCATAATCTGTTATTGCATCCATCGATCAGACCTTGTTTTTTTACAAGCGGCCGGCAAGCCGCATTGCGTCTGGTTCTACACCATCTTTGCACAAACATGAACTGGCACGATGATTTTTCCGCGGCAACCCTTGTCAAATCAGCGGTAATAGGGTTCGATGCCAGCACGCGGGTTTGCGCCTCGCATGCCAGACGCTGTATACCGGCGACAGATCATCACAAGGGAGCATCGGTCATGGATCATAAAATCATCACTGTCGAGATCTATGCCGATATCATCTGCCCATGGTGCTATATCGGAAAAAAGCGGCTTGATGCGGCCTTTGCGTTACGGCCACATGTGACGCCGCGTTATCTTTGGCGTGGTTTTTTACTCAACCCGGGCATGGCGGCCGAGGGCATGGATCGGCAGGCCTATTTGCACAATAAATTTGGCAGCGCCGCAGCCTCTGTCTATGGGCGTATTGCCGCCGCCGGGCTGGAAAGTGGCATCAGTTTTGATTTTGACAAAATCACCCGCACACCGGACAGCCGCACGGTGCATCATGTGCTGATTTCGGCGCAGCAGCATGTTGAGCGTCTTAGCGAAGCCTTTTATCAGGCGTATTTTATTGATGGCAAAGATATTGGCGACGCTGATGTGCTGGCACAGGTGATTGATTCGACCGGGCTGGATATTGACCAAGAAGCGGCGCACAGCACGGCCACGCATCGTCAGCTTGAACAAGATTTATTTATGGCGCGCCAACTGCAGCTTGACGGCGTTCCTTATTTCATTTTTGCCGAACAATATGCTGTTGCCGGCGCACATATGCCTGAACATTTTTTGCCGGTGATTGACGCGGCAGCGGCTTAGGTAGCTGGTCTCATTAGGCAATGGTCGGCGCGCTTATAGCAGGCTGATCAATTGCTGGGTGATGTCACGGCAGGCTGGCACCTGCATCGCCGGATCCTGTAACGCTAATTTTACAAACAGCCTGTGGTCAGGGCGCAATTGCACCCGGCCGCCCTGCCCGGCGATCCAGCCAATAAGCTGTTCGGGCCGGGCAAATTGATCGTCACGAAAAGACAACGAAATGCCCTTTGGGCCAGCGTCAATTTTTTCGATATTGGCGCGCCGACACAGCTGTTTTAATTCGATAAAGGCAAACAGGTTACGCACCGAATCTGGCAACGCACCAAATCTGTCAACCAGCTCGGCGATCATCATATCGGTTGCCTGTGGATCGGCAAGATCACCAATCCGGCGATAGATTGATAAACGCACATTCAAATCCGGGATGTAAGACTCGGGGATACGCACCTCGATCCCCAGATTAATCTGCGGCGTCCAGACCGTTTCAGCTGGGCTATCATCATCTGCGGTTTTGCCGGATTTTGCCGCATCAACTGCCTGGCGCAGCATTTCCTGATAGAGTTCAACCCCGACTTCACGCACATGACCAGACTGTTCATCGCCAAGCAAATTGCCAGCGCCGCGAATATCCATATCGTAAGACGCCAACGTAAAGCCGGCACCCAATGTATCCAGTGTCTGCATCACCTCAAGACGCCGACGCGCTTGCGGGCTAAGCAGGCGTTTTGGATCCGATGTCAAATAGGCATAGGCGCGCTGACGCCCGCGCCCGACCCGACCCCGTAACTGATAGAGTTGCGACAGCCCAAACATATCTGCCCGGTGAATAATCATCGTATTGGCCGACGGGATATCGATGCCTGATTCAACAATATTGGTTGAAAGCAGAATATCCGCCTCACCATCGGCAAATCGTGTCATCACACTATCCAGCTCGTTTGGTGCCATACGGCCATGTGCCGATAAAATACGCGCCTCTGGCACCAGCCCGGTGACGCGGTCATAGACCCGCTGCATATCGTCAATACGCGGACACACAACAAATACCTGTCCACCACGGAACATCTCGCGTTGAATGGCCTCGCGCAGCACCACCCCATCCCACGGGCCAACAAATGTGCGCACCGCCAGCCGGTCAACCGGCGGCGTCGCAATCAGCGACATATCGCGCACCCCGGACAACGCCATCTGCAAGGTGCGCGGAATTGGCGTTGCCGACAGCGTTAACACATGAATATCGCCGCGCAGCTCCTTCAGTCGTTCCTTTTGACCAACGCCAAAATGCTGTTCTTCATCAATGATCAATAAGCCAAGATGGTTAAAGCTGATGGATTTGGCGAGCAGCGCATGCGTGCCAATCACAATCTGCACATCACCGGTGGCGATGCCTTGGCGGATGTCTTTCGCCTCGCCAGCCGGTGTCATCCGCGACAGCACACCTATTTTTATCGGAAAACCGGCAAATCTCTCGATGAAAACCTTGCCATGCTGGCGTGCCAACAAGGTTGTCGGGGCCACCACCGCCACCTGATAGCCGGCCATCGCCGCGATAAAGGCCGCACGCAATGCCACTTCGGTTTTGCCAAAGCCGACATCGCCACAAATCAGCCGGTCACTGGCCTTGCCGGATGCCAGATCATCGACCACATCGGCGATTGCATTGAGCTGATCATCGGTTTCGCTAAAGGCAAATCGCCCGCAAAATTCAGCAAAACTGCCATCTTCCGCCAGTAATGGTTCGGCTTTGGCGCGTTGCCGCGCGGCGGCAATTTTAATCAATTGCTCGGCCATAATGCGCACCCGGCCTTTGATCCGGGCAACCCGTGCCTGCCAGGCGGCACCACCAAGCCGGTCAAGCTGGGCATCGCTGTCACTGCTGCCATAACGGCTTAAAAGTTCGATATTTTCAACAGGCAGATAGAGTTTATCACCACCCGCATAGACAAGATGCAGACAATCATGGTCGCCGCCAGCGCTGTTGATAATGACAAGCCCCTCATAACGGCCAATACCATGTTCGGCATGCACCACCAGATCACCGGTCTCAAGCGCGCTGACCTCGCGCAGAAAATCATCGCCACGGCCACGCTTGGATTGCGGGCGTGATAGCCTTTGACCAAAAATATCCGGCTCAGCAATGACCAAAAGATGATCTGTCTGAAAGCCGGTCTCTAGTGGCCATTGCAGCATATAAAGCCCGCCAGCCTGCAAATGTGACAGATCAGCCACGCTCTGCACCACGCCAGCGCCCATTTGGCTTTCCAGCAAATCAGTCAAGCGACTGGCCGCCCCCACCGAGCTGCATGCCATCACTATCGGGCGGTTATGCGCCTGTCTTTCAGACGCAATGGCTGTCACACAGTTGGTAATGGCGCTGGCGTTAGTGGGGCTGGCGGTATTGGCGCTGGCGGCGCCGGCGGACAATAATCGAATACCGGGGCGGCCGCCCGCATCATTTTTCACCGGTTCAGACGCTGTGGCTGGCACCGCATCAGGCGCCACAAACGCATAAAAGCGCCGCGTTGACTCGCCCAGAATCAAAGTTTCGGTTTGCTGGTCAGTCAGATACAGATGATCCGGCGACAAGGGACGGTACGGCGCCGCCTGATCATCCCTGTCATGCTGGTTACGGGCGTCATAAAAGTCTTTTATCTGCGCCTGACGCGCGGCAGATGCGGCATCGCCTTCATGATCGAGAAACAATGGCCAACCCGGGCAATAATCCGCCACGGTTTCCAGATGATCATGAAATAGCGGCAGCCAATGTTCGATGCCGGGATGCATGCGGCCGGCCGATACTGATTCATACAACGAATCGCGGCTTGCGGCAGCGCCAAAGGCTTGCAAATAGCCGGTGCGAAAGCGGGTGATGGCCGCCTCGGTCAGCATAAATTCAGCAACAGGTCGCAAAATTAACCGATCCAGCTTGCCTGTACTGCGCTGTGATGCGGCATCAAAAGCGCGCATGGTTTCGATGTCATCACCGAAAAAATCCAGCCGCACCGGGTTAGCATGGCCGGGTGGAAACACATCAACGATGCCACCACGAATGGCAAACTCGCCCGTTTCCCGTACCGTATCGGTGCGCAAATACGCATGATTGGCGAGAAATTCAGCAAGGCTTTTGGGGCTTTGCGCACTGCCGGGCGTCATCACTATACTGCTGTCGGCAAAATAAGACGCCGGCGGCAATTTCTGCAAAACCGCGCTGATTGTTGTCAATAAAATCGATGGGTTTTCGCCAGCCGCCAGTCGTGCCAGAGTTTCAATACGGCGGCCAACCAGCCCGCCTTGCGGCGACAGCCGGTCAAATGGCAGACAATCCCAGGCTGGCAACACCCATGCGTCAAGCTGCGGCGCGATATGCTGCAGACCTGATTGCACCGCCGCCAATCTGGCATCGTCCCGGGCCACAAAAACCAGCGGTCTGCCGGCCTGTGCCGCATCGGCAAGAACCAAAGCAAGGGCGCCATCCGGCGCCCCCCACACATCACCTGTATTTGAAATTTTATTTATAAAATTCATGATTCTATTTATTGTTTTTAAACTCTTTAATTAATCTGAACACCGGCGTGTCATAAGCCTCAGGCAGCGGTGCGTTACCCATCACCCAAGCATAAATTGACGGGTCGCCAGCCGCCAGCAGGTTTTCAAAATCAGTCAAATCAGCGTCGCTCAGCCCGGGCAAATGTAACCGTGCAAAATGCCCCAACAATAAGTCGGTTTCCTTCATACCGGTGTAGCTTGCCTGATAAATCAGCCGCCTCACCCGGTCGGAATGAACCGCGGTTGCGCCCGTTGATGAAGATGACATCACAAATGTCCTTTAATGATTGCCCGAGGATGATTGCCCGGGGATGATTGCCCGTGTGTATGGCGAATTATGCCGCATCACATAGCAGAAACCGGCCAGCATGCCTAGCGATATAGCGGGAAAACAGTTTTGACCGTAATCCGCTTTGAAAGAAATTTTTAACGTCAATTCCGGTAAATATTTGCTAGGCTATCGGTTCGGGCATACGCGCTCATAACAGCCCAAAGCAGGAGTGAAAAACAACGCTGTGCATCCCAAACGCCCACCCGAAATTTTTCAGCTATTTGCTGCCACGACAAGTTTGTCCGGGGTTGGCGCGAAACTTGCCGCGGTTTTGGAAAAACGTGTCGGAAGCCATGTCATTGACGTTTTACGACATCTGCCCATTGGTCTGACCGACCGACGCCAACGTCCGGCACTTTCGGCGGTTGTTGATGGCAGTATCGCCACATTCGAAATTCTGGTGATGAAACATGACCGGCCAGCACGCGGGGTGCGCCGCCCGTACCGGGTGTTCTGTCAAAATGAGACCGGGGAACTGGAACTGGTTTTCTTTCACGCGCATAGCGACTATATCGCCAAACAATTGCCGGTCGGGGCACGCCGTATTGTCAGCGGCCGTGTCGATTTATTTCAGGGGCGTGTGCAAATGGCGCACCCTGACCATATCGTCGCCCCCGAAAACAGTGACAGCATGCCATTGCTTGAGCCGATCTATCCGTTGACAGCCGGGCTGACCCCGAAAATTTTGCGGCGCACACTCACCGATGCGCTGACGCGGCTTCCGGATCTGCCTGAATGGATTCCCGAGGCTATTCTATCCACCCAGAAATGGCCCGGCTTTGCCGATGCCATGCGCGCCGTCCATGCGCCGCAATCCGAAGCCGACCTGCTGCCAACCAGCCCGGCACGGGCACGGCTTGCCTTTGATGAATTGCTGGCCAATCAACTGGCACTGATCATGGTGCGCCAACAGGCAGGTGACAGCGCACCCGGACGCAGTTTTACCACAAGCGGCAAGTTAGTCGGCGCTTTAAAAGACTCGCTTGCATTTGATATGACAGCTGCGCAACACCGCGCCATAAGTGAAATTACCGCCGATCAGGTGGCACCAAAACGCATGCTCCGAATGTTACAGGGCGACGTCGGCTCGGGCAAAACCCTGGTCGCACTCGCCGCCATGCTCACCGCCGTTGAATCTGGCGCACAGGCAGCGCTTCTGGCGCCAACCGAAGTATTGGCGCGGCAGCATCATGCCAGCCTGAGCGCGCTGTTGCAGCCCTTACAAATAGAGGTTGGCCTGTTGTTGGGTCAGGGGCGCACCAGCGCGCAAAAACCGGACGCCAGCCAGCAAAATCAGGCTGAACCGCCGCCAACACAGCGCAGCCGCAAAGCCACATTGGCAGCCATGGCCGATGGCACGCTGTCACTGGTCGTGGGAACGCATGCGCTGTTGTCGGACACCGCCATTTTTAAAGATTTGGGGGTGGCGGTGATTGACGAACAACACAGATTTGGTGTGCGGCAACGCATTTTGCTTGGCGAGAAAGGCCGTAATGTTGATGTCATGGTGATGACGGCAACGCCTATCCCGCGCAGTCTGGCGATGACCGCCTATGGTGATCTTGACCATTCACAACTTGACGAAAAGCCTGTCGGACGCCTGCCAATTGATACACGTGTTATCGCTGGTGAGCGGCTTGACGACATTGTTGATGGTTTGCGGCGGGCACTTGGCGATGGCAAACGCGCCTATTGGATTTGTCCGCTTGTTGATGAGTCGGACCAGCTGGATATTGCCGCTGCCGAGGATCGGTTCGCCAGTTTAAGTCATGCCCTGCCCGGCATCAGCGTCGCGCTGGCGCACGGCAAAATGAAAGCCGCTGAGCGTGACAGCGCGATGCAGGATTTCCGCACAGGCCGGGCGCAGCTGTTGGTCGCCACAACCGTTGTTGAAGTGGGCGTCGATGTTCCTGAGGCCAGTATCATTGTAATTGAACATGCCGAACGTTTTGGTCTGGCGCAGCTGCATCAGTTGCGGGGGCGCGTTGGCCGCAGCAGCACGCAGAGCAGTTGTCTGCTTGTCTATTACCCCCCACTCAGCGAGACAGCCAGTAAACGGCTATCTGTTATGCGCGAGACGAATGACGGGTTTGTGATTGCTGAAGAAGATCTGAGTTTGCGCGGGCCGGGTGAATTTTTGGGGCAACGCCAGTCTGGTGTGCCGGAATTTGTTTTGGCTGACCTGGCCGTTCATCGCGACCTTCTGGCCATGGCGCGCACTGAAGCCCACACACTGCTTGCGGCAAACGCCAGCAGCGATATAAATCTGTTGCTATGCCTGTTTGAGCGCGACAGTGCGGTCAAATTTCTGGCGGCAGGTTAACCCCGCCCGACGGTCATTTTATTTATTTATTTTTTTGACGCGGCTTTTTTTGGCGCCGCCTTTTTTGGGGCGGCTTTTTTTGGAGGCTTTGCCCCTGCCTTTTTGGCGACAGCTTTTTTGGCAACCGCTTTTTTAGCGACAGCTTTTTTAGCGGCCGCTTTTTTAGTTGCCGCCCGCTGCGTGGTGGTTTTTTTAGACGCAACAGCCTTGGCTGGTGGCGTTGTCACGCTGCGGTCGGGCGGTGTCACAATACCGCCAGAGACCACCAGCTTGACCGCTTCTTCAACGGTCATTTTCAGAAAAATGACGTCTTTGCGCGGACAGAACAGCAAAAACCCGGATGTTGGGTTTGGCGTTGTCGGCACGAACACATTGACCATTGTTTTCGGAATGCGATTCGCCACCTCACCTTTGGTATTGCCGGTCACAAAACCAATAACCCACAGCTCTTTGCGCGGATATTCGACCAGCACGACTTCACGAAACGCATCAGATTGGGTCGAAATGACGGTTTCCAATATTTGCTTGGTGGCACCGTAAATCGACCGCACAACGGGCATGCGGTTCAACAGCCCCTCGCCAAGCCGGATGATGTAGCGTCCCAAAAACCCCGCCGCAATGGCACCAATAAAGGTGATCAGCACGGCACCGGTAACCAGCCCCACACCCGGCACATTGCCTAAAATGCTGGTTTCAAATCCGGGCAATAAATTGCTAACTTGTGAATCGATCAGCTTGATGGCTGCCCATGTGATATAGACTGTCAGCAAAACCGGCGCGGTAACAAGCAAGCCGGTAAAAAACCAACCGCGGATCCGCGCAAACCCGCCAGGTTTGCTTATTTCTGCTGCGCTGTCTGTCTGTTTCATCTGTTGGCAATCCCGTTTGTGCTGATGCGACTTCGGCTGGCCATTGATCCAGCGCATTCTTGTCTGCGCTTTATATAACAGATTAGCAATGGCTTTCAATATGCGCCAACGCCGGCTGACGATATTTCGCACAATGTGTGGAAATGCGCGGTCATGCTTGGCAATACGCGGTGATGCCGAATTTCGTTTTCAGCGTCGATCAGTTTTGCTAGCCTCGCCGGCATGTCAGATACGCTTGAACAACTCCAAAAAATCATCTCCATAATGGCAAAGCTGCGTGACCCGGCAACCGGATGCCCGTGGGACGTCAAACAGGATTTTGCCAGCATCGCCCCCTATACCATTGAAGAAGCCTATGAGGTTGCCGATGCCATTGAAAGCGGTGATCGTGCTGCTTTGTGTGATGAGCTTGGCGATTTATTGTTACAGGTGGTGTTTCACGCCCGTATCGCCGAAGAGGAAGGCAGTTTTACCCTTGCCGACGTCGCCAGATCGGTTTCCAACAAGATGATCAACCGTCACCCGCATGTTTTTGGCGATGACAGCAAACCTGATGTGGCCCAGCAACGACAGCAATGGGAAGATATCAAACAGGCCGAGCGCGCCGCCAAAGGTCAAAATGGCGTTTTGGATGGCATCCCGGCAGGCCTGCCGCCCATGCAGCGCGCCCTTAAATTACAAAAGCGGGCAGCCGGTGTTGGCTTTGACTGGCCGGACATTGAACAGCTTATCGATAAAATGCATGAAGAAGCTGGCGAGCTGACCGCCGAGTTAGAGGCAACGCCGCGCGACAATCAACGTATCACTGATGAGGTGGGCGATTTGCTGTTTGTCGCGGTGAATTTAGCGCGTAAAGCTGGTGTTGATCCGGAAACAGCTTTGATTGGATGTAATAAAAAGTTCGAAAACAGATTTAACTATATTGAACAAAATATTGATAAAAAACAAAAATCTATCAATGACTGTGACTTGGAAGAGATGGAACAGCTATGGCAGGAGGCAAAAACAGCCCGCCGCTGATACCAGGTCAACAGGCCAGCTATTAATCATCACGCCACACATGCTGGTGCAGATGCTGCCAGCCAGTCAGGCTGGAGGCGGCCATAATAGCCCCATCATCAACCGCATTAAATGGTTTGGCATCGGCGACCATCGCAGCGTGCCCCCCGGCCTCGCGGCACAACAGATCAACCGGCGCATGATCCCAGGGTGTTGCCCGGCTATGGATCAAAAAATCTTCGGTGCCATCGGCAATGCGTGTCGCCAACACACCAGCACTGCCGATATAATGCCGTCCGGAAATCGTCCGCATACGGTTTAATACCTGACTTTTTTGGGGTTCTATGAGGCCTTTGGTGTTGCCAGACCCGCTCATATCAAGCGGATTAACTGGCCGCTGACCAATGCGCAGCGCCGATGACATTTTATCATGATAGCGATGCGCCCCGTCGCCAGCCGCCGCATAATACAATATCTGCGTGACCGGCAACCAGATCCAGCATTGCACCGGCACGCCATTCCACATCAGCGCCACCATGCTGCAAAAATCACTCACCCCTTTGACAAAATTGTTGGTGCCGTCAATCGGGTCAATCGACCAGGCATAGCCATCACCGGCATGTTGCCGCAGCGCCGGTGTTTCAGCGACAGCCTCTTCGCCAATACAATGGCCGGGTTGCAATTCCAGCAATCGGGGGGTCAACCAATTTTCGGCCGCTTTGTCGGCGACCGTCACAAGATCTTGCGGGCCAGTTTTGGTATCAATTTCGGTGGCTTGCAAATTGCCAAATTTCGGCAAAACAAACATCTCAGAGGCAGCTTTCAGATAGTCAGCAACAACTGGCCGCAAGGCATCATTGACCGCCGGCAACTCCATCGATTTACCGTTGGTCATGTCAGTCACTATCTGCGGCTAAATCCTCTTCATCAAATTCCTGAAGCTGGACTGATGACACAGGCATAATTGTGGAGATGGCATGTTTGTAAACAAGCTGCACATGCTGATCGCGTTTGAGCAGAATCGAAAAATTATCAAACCAGGTGATATTGCCTTGTAATTTGACACCATTCACCAAAAAAACTGTGACAGCTACATGCGATTTTCTGACACTGTTTAAAAACACTTCCTGCAGATTACGGCTCTTCTCACTGGCCATTTCGTCCCCCCCACTCATCACTGCGGCGCGTCTCAATCCGAAAGAGACACCATTCTGTTCCTGACTAGAAAAAATCAAGCCGCACTGACAATAATTTTTCAACCTGCGCAATTTTTCCGCGCATCACAAAAATAATAACTGTGTCGCCAGCTTCAATCACTGTATCGCCGCGCACAGCCATGACAACACCATCACGCAAAATGCCGCCAATTGCTACCCCTTTTGGAATTTTTGCTGTCCGCAAGGGCTTGCCAACCAGTAAAGATGACGGCAGCGCTTCGGCTTCCAGCACCTCGCCAAGATCCTCGACAATCGGATGCACATCACGAATGCGGCCGCGCCGCACATGTTCGAGAATTGACGAAACGGTGATTTGTGACGGGTTAATCACCGCATCAACACCCAGCGTTCCGACAAGTGAAATAAATCCCGGGATATTGACCAACGCCACCGCATGTTGTGCGCCGGTTCGCTTGGCCAGCAAAGCGGATAGAATATTGACTTCATCATCCTCGGTCACCGCAACGAATGTTTCGGTTTTATGCACACCAGCTTCACGCAGGATCGCGCTGTCCAGTGCATCACCGTTAATGATATCCGTATTTTCCAGCTCTTGTGCCAGAAGCCGCGCGCGCACCGGATCAAGCTCGATAATCTGATTATGCGTATTTGAGAAATGCGCCTCAATCTCTCGCGAGAGCATCATGCCGATGCTGCCCCCACCGGCAATGACAACCGAACGCGCTTCGCTTTCTTCATGCCCAAAGCTGGCCATAGCGCGATCGAGATGCGCACTGTCACAGACAAAATAGACGCGGTCGCCAATCTGCATGGCATCCGCACCAGAGCGCGGCAGAATCACCGCACCATCACGAATAATCGCCAATACGGTGAGCGCCAAATCAGGAAACAGGCTTGTCAGATGACGCAGTGGTGTCCCCACGGTTGGGCTGTCAGCCGTGCATAACACCCCGACAAGATTCATTTTCCCGTCACATAAATTCTTGATGTCAAATGCCCCGGGCACGCGCAGCTGGTTGCTGATCGATGCCGACACTTCGGCTTCCGGCGAAATGATATGATCGATCGGCAGATTGCCATTGCCATAAAGGCCCGCATAGGCAGGATCCAGATAGGCTGTGCTGCGAATTCGTGCAATTTTTACCGGCGTATTAAAAATCGTGTGGCTGATTTGACATGCCACCATATTCACTTCATCTGACTCGGTGACGGCGATCAATAATTCGGCATCGCGCACACCAGCCTCAGCCAGTCGATCCGGGTGCGATGCCACCCCGACAACACCATGCACATCATAATGATCGGTAATGCGCTGAATATTTTCAGCCGAGGCATCGATAACTGTGACATCATTTTGCTCTTCGGACAGGTGCGAGGCAATCGCACTGCCCACCAGCCCGGCACCACAAATCACAATTTTCATTCCGAACGTCCTCCGTCCTGATTATCCGAGGCAATATCCAAGGCTTTTAACTTGCGGTGCAGCGCCGAACGCTCCATGCCGATAAAGCTGGCCGCCCGCGATATGTTACCATCAAATCTATGCAATTGTGTGACCAGATATGCCCGTTCAAACTCTTCGCGCGCACCCCGCAATGGCAGCCCCATCAGCGTGTCCATTTCAGCATCATTACTCGATCGCACCACCTGATGAATTTCTGCTGGCAGTAAATTCAGATCAACCGGCTCATTTCTGTCATTTGGGGCGAGAATTAACATGGTTTCAATCACATTATGCATTTGCCGCACATTACCGGGCCAGTCATAGCCCTGTAGCGCTGCCAAAACCTCGTCACCGAGCTTAAATGGCAAAACGCCGAGCCGCTTTGCCACCACTGCGGTGAAATGTTTGGCAAGCAGCGGTATATCTTCGCGGCGCTGCACCAATGGTGGCATTGTCAGCGGCACAACACCAAGCCGGTAATATAAATCTTCACGCAATCGTCCGGCGCTCATCTCGGCGGCCAGATCACGGCTTGATGCGGAAATCACCCGCACATCGACAACAACCTCGGTACTGCCGCCAACCCGGCGAAACCGCTGTTCATTCACTGCCCGGACAATTTTGCCCTGCGTATCCACTGGCAGATCACAAATTTCATCGAAATATAAGGTGCCCTGATGCGCCTGTTCAAAAAGCCCGACGACGCGGCGGTGGCTTTGCAGGCTTTCCGAACCAAATAATTCAGCATCGACACGTTCAGACGCAAGCCGCGCACAATTCGCCACCA
>ERZ802830.2846-NODE-2846-length-15266-cov-7.80817_pt1 | contig 15266 bp, 5 predicted proteins | sample MGYA00345654_ERZ802830 | MGnify/ENA primary metagenome ERZ802830 (study PRJEB30503, sample SAMEA104212375) | marine metagenome | biome: Westerlies Biome; feature: [SRF] surface water layer (ENVO:00010504) within the epipelagic zone...; material: water... | reverse complement strand
GGTGTTTTTGTGGCACTCGACGCTGAAAACGTTACCATTAATACCGGCATTCAAGCCGATACAGGGCAGAGGTTTATAACATATACAATTGTATCAAATGATCCATTAAACGTATTAGACCCTCTTAAGGTTCTGCACCCAGTTAGTCATTTTAAAGGTCAGGTAACCGCAAATGCAGAGATAATTGCAAAAGTAGCCAATCAGGACGGATCCTCACAAGAAATTGCCTCAGTTACCAAAGGGCCAATGATTATAGAGTTTGAGCCAGTTGCGGATACTGTGACATTTGATTTACCGAATACATCGGTGTCAACTGATGAAGATAGCGGCATATCCATAAAGCCTCTATTTTTCAATAGTGACACATCCAGAGCTACCTCAGCAGATTCTTCCGAAGAGATTATTTATGTGGTATCTGGTCTTCCTTCTGGCACAAGACTAATAGATGGCGAGGCTTTAAAAGATATAAATGGGAATAATCTCTCAGAAGGAGAATTAAAGGTTGCCATACCGTTAGCACCAACTATCGGTACTATTGTTGGTAACACAATAGAGCTTTCCTCAGTCGAAGCCTCTAGAGCACAAATAGTAACCCTCTCTGATAAACATTTAGACAATAACTCTATTCAGGTTGCTGCATTTTCAAGGGAGCTCGGAACTTCCAAGACCTCTGAATTAGCAGGAAACCATTCGGTAAATATCGCAATCAATGCTGTAGCAGATTCTCCTTACTTATCCGTAGATTCTAGGGTTCGTGGTCTGGTAGACGACAATTTATCAGCTGAACTTCAATCAAAATCAGTTGTTAAAATACCAGCTTCAGCTGCCCTTGTTGATACTGACGGGTCTGAGGCTCTGTGGGTGCGTATAACCCCTCAAAATGCTGATATCTCGAATTTCAGTTTTAGTGGAACGGATTTTCTTTCTTCTGCCGACTCTAGCTATATCCTGCTTAAAGCAAGCGATTTGGCATCTTTACAGGTTACAATGCCTTCTGGCAACGGTGGGTACAATGACAATTTTACGATTGAGGCAATTGCAGTTGAGTCCTCTGATATTACTGGAACCTCATTTACAGAAATTTCTAACCAAGTAAATGTTATTATTACATCTAATGAGACAAAGCTTTTCGCAGTTACTTCTGCTGATATTGAGGTAGAATTTCTTCAGCCTGCAAAATCACCTACTCTTAATTTGTCTAGTATTTCCTATGGGTCCGAATCGTTATCTGAGGTGTTAACACAGTACTACGCAGAATTTCAGCTTAGTATAACTGATAAACAAGCAACAGATGTAGTTACAATTCTTGCTACCGGTGTTCCTTCAGTCGCCGGAACACAAACAAAATTTTATCGTTATTTATCAGATACTGGGCAATATGAAGACATCGGAGCACCTGCTGAAGTTTCTGGTGTTTGGGTGTTTAGCTACAATGATGTTATTAACGAAAACACAGGCAATCCATATGATCTCCGTATTGGGTTACCAGCCACGTATAGTCATTCTGCTGGTGACTCAGATATGGAATTCACTGCGTTCTCAGTGGATAGTCTTGGCTTAACAAATGCAAAATCGTCAGCAGTTTCAAAAAGTATAGATTTGGAAGGTGCTTCCTTTGGTTCAGCTGTCCCTGCAGATGCTGCTGACCCAATCGTGATAGATATTCAAGGCGATGGTTTAGAATTTGTCTCGCAGGAACCTGGAGTTTCTTTTGATATCAATAGTGATGGCGTCATAGATAATATTGGATGGTTAACAGGAGATGATGATGCATTTCTTGTTTTGTTACCTGAGGAAAGTAATAATTTTCCAAGTTTGACCGATAACGGCGCACTCACTGGCAGCAATCTTATAACTGAATATCTCGTATCACCAACGACGACAGATGCGTTATCTGATTTAATAGCTGTTGATGCGAACTCAGACGGCAACTTGATACTAACAAAATCTGAGTTGGTTAACTCTCAGATTATAGAACCTAGTACTGGGAAGGTGCCTTATCTGTGGTTTGACGATGGTGACGGATTAGCATCTTATTCAGAACTCGCTTATCTTTCAGAGGATTTTAGCATAGATCTTTCCGCATTTAACGATAATACAATTGTTACCTCAAGTGGAACGGTAATTGCGGCCTCTCAGTTAGATGAAGGTTCGATCAGCGGTAGTTATACTCTCCTGTTAGAGGACGGCTCTTCCTCTGAAATTCAAAATTCGCTTAATAGTTCACTAGCAGCCGACATATTTTTACCCATATCCCCCCCAACCTCTCAGAAACAAGCTGAGTCATTACCTGAATTGCTTTTGGCTGATCAGTCTATTTATTTCGAAGATGCAGATGATGGTTTCGATATAGGCTCAATTCTCCAGGATACTGAACAAAATAGTTGGCAAGGTGCATTTGGTGAAAGCGCTTGGACAGCAATCTCTCAAGGAGCAAAAGTTCTCCTCACAATTCAGGCAAAAAACGTAGGCACTTATTTTAATTTATCGGAAGGAGCCAGGCTTGAAGCTGAGCCTAAAGATACTTGGCTAACGCTTTGGGATCCTCTTGCAAGGAGTATAGATAAACCCTCTGGAAAAGAAAAATTTGATATTTTCTTAAGAGATAATTTTTCAGGTGAGCTTGAATTAGAAGTTAGAGCCACAGTTGTTTATTCAGAGGGATTACAACCAAAAGAAGTTACAATACAACGAGACCTATCTCTGGATATAGCCGCAGTTGCTGACCGTCCAGAATTTCTTGTTCCACAAACCTCATCCGAAACCAATGAAAGTGAAACTAATTTAAGTATTCCTCTTGATGGCATAGAATTATCCACAAATGACTTGGGAGAAATACCAAACTTGGTAATTAAACCAAATGACGACAATCCATCTGAACTTATCTCTCTTTTGTACAAAGGGTCAGAGATATCAAAAAATGCAGATGGAAACTTTGAGATTTCCGGTGAAATTCAGACCGGAGATTTGGTCGCAATTGCACCAGCTTATTCGTCTGGTTCATACGGATTTAAATTATCTGCATTTTCAACTGATGGTGACGTAGCCCACCTGAATGATGCTAATCCCATAGAAGATATCCCCTTCAATTTCACAATAAATCCAACTGCTCAAAGTCCAGTGGTTTCAACATTAATAGGTTCAAGAATTATACAGAACGGAGTGTCTGAAACATCACCTGTATTTGAAGCTTTATTTCAATCGGAGCTGGTAGATAAAGATGGTTCAGAGGAAATCTCTGCAATGACAGTGTATATTGCGGGCTCGCTTTCTTCACCACTTCAGGCCGCTCCTACATTTGTATCCTCCGAAGGGATAGTGTTTCCATTATCTGAGGAGACAAACTCGAGTCAAAATGGGGTTGGCCTGTATAAAGTAGTGATACCAAAATCACTTCTAGAGTTTGACGCTGAGGCTTCAATTTATTCAATCAGAGCCAGTATAACTACCCCAGAATATTTTGATGGAGAAATCACTGTTTATAGTGAAGCTACATCTGTGGAAAAACTCGATACGAGTAAAAGAGCTGATGCAGAATCAGAAAGTTTTAACATTACTGTAACACCCGTCGCTGATGGATTCACTGAAGAAGGTTTCTTAACTTCAGGAGTAACAACGCAAGCTGGGGACTTAATTGAATTATCCTCAATTGTTAAGAGATTAGACACTCTTGATCAGGACGAAGTAGTAAATCTGAGATTTTTCGATTTGCCCGAGGGAACTAAGTTTTATGCCCCAAATGGAAGCGAAGTTTTATCAAGCAATGGCGAGTTATTGCTTAACCAGATTGGGTTTGCTGACCTAAATGGATATGGTTTTAAAACAAGCACTGACCAAGGAAATTTTGTTTTTTCTGTTGGCGCATCAACTGAAGATGATTTGCAGGTATCTTCAGAGCAGATAAGAACTGTGAATATCGCAAGTTCAGCACTTTTTGAGCCTATTTTTGTAAGCTCTGAGGGAGATATTCTAAATGATCCTATTTCATTTGAGGCCCTTGAGGGCGGTTCCGGATTTTTAGACTTATCTGTAGCTTTGGGGGATCAATTAAATCCACGTGACGCTGTAGTAAAAATAAGTGGAATACCTTCGGGGTTTATCGTAAGGACACCATCTGGTGAATTGGCTCAGGAATCTGGCGGAGGTTTTGAATTATCTGCTAATAAACTGTCACAAGGACTTGTTATTGAGGCAGGCTCTCTCGCGACTTCAGAGGAAAAAAATATAGTCGGCATTCAGAATCTGAATGTTTCAGCTCAGGTAGATTATACCGTTGATGGTGCTAATTTATCCAAAACGGCCAATATCAGTGCATTGATGACAATCCAACCCGTTACTGATGGTGTGATTTTTACAAATTCAAAAGATATAGATGAAGACACAACCTTTGTATTGTTCGACTCCAATGACGCTAATAATTCTTTATTCCAAAAAATAGATACTTCTGAGCAGCTTGTTCAAATAATCATTGAGCAAAATGAAAACTTTCAAATTTTGTTGCCTAATAGCTCTGAATTTATATCACTTGGCAATAACATAACACTTGCTGGAGAAGACCTGAATAACTTGTCGCAAGTTAATATTAAGCCGATAGCGAATTTCAATGGCTTAACTAATCTCAGTATCTCAGTCCAAACAGTAGGGGTGTCAAATAATGAAGATGATGCTCTTTCAGGAGATCTAACTACACAGCAAGCAATCATTCCAATTACTATAAATGCGGTTGCTGATGATTTGGTTATAGGAACTGATGGAGCATTATTGTCCGAGCAAGTTTCAAATACACAAATGTTTGAACTTTTTGACTCACAAACGGGTAATTTATTAAACGAACCAATAATCAACGATGGGCGCGTTGATTTAGAGACTAATTTAGAAATCAAATTAGAAATAAAAGATTTCTCAAGTTTGGATAGTTCAGAAGAAGTGATTGCTAAAATATCTGGTGACGCGATCACAGAAAACACTCAAATTATCACCGGTTCTGGTATAGGACAGGTAGTGTTTGATTCTCAGGAAGCAACAGCTGTACCAGGGACATATGAGATTTTGATACCTGGCGATGGACCTAGTTTTGCAGCTTTAGAAGCCGAAAATACATCCTTGATAATCCCGAAGGTTGAATCAGGTTATGGCTCGAAGAATATTCTCCTTGAGCTAATAGGTACTGACGGAGACGCTACTAACATTGCAACTACAGAAGTAAAGTCAATTAGTATTTTAAGTACTATTCCTCCTGAACCGTTAACAGGTCTTTCGAATGATATTCAAGCTATCGAATTATCTGAAGACTCTTTGGGAGTGGATGGAATTAAACTCAATGATTTAGTAAGAGTACCAAACCTAAATGAGAGCCATATTATTCAGTTGATTGATTTGCCGGAAGGGGTGGAAATTCACGTAGGTGAAAACATTGTAAGTGAAGATAATTTACGAACCCATCCTCAGCAGGAAAAAATGACCTCTGTCCAATTAACAAGCGAACAGTTTTTAAATGCATTTGTTAAGGTTCCAGACGATATTATTGGTGGAAAGAATAATCTAGATTTTCAAGTGAGAGTAGGCACTTCAGACGGAAACACCTCGAATGGTGCCGATACCAGATTTGTTTTTTCAAGGCTTGTAGAATTAAATTTAAACTTCGGAAATCAGTCCACACTTAATAATGATGTTATTATATCTGAACAAGAAAATCTTAATCTTGGGCACGGTGACGACATTGCTATTTTATCGTCAAAAATGGGTGGAAGTCTATCCGGTGGGGAAGGAAGAGACTCAATTTCGTTTAATGAATTTGACGATAGCCAAAGCGTTTTTATAGATATGAATATGAATAAATTCTTGGTTACTGATAACTCTGAAAATATTGAGTCTACAAATCTAATAAGACAACTAGACAACTTTGAAAACATAGTTGGTGGGAAGGGCGATGATACAATTGTAGGAAGCGAACTCAATACTACATCTTTAGTTTTAAGAGGAAATGAAGGTGACGACCATTTGGTTGGTGGTGCAGGAGATGATATTATTGAAGGCGGTGAAGGTGTAGATCTTTTGGCAGGTTCACTTGGTTTAAACACCTTTATTATCAATACAAATGAAGGACAAGACACCATTCTAGATTTTAAATCGGGCGATAAACTATTGTTCGCTGGATTTAATATTACTCATCAAAGTGATGGCAGTTTACCTCCTGAATTAAAAATAAAATCATCCGAAGGAACCAACCAAGACTGGATAGTTGAAGTTACAAAAATCACATCCGAGGGAACTCTTTTCTCTTCTGTTGTGCTTTCGGGTCTGCAAAATAATTATGTTTCAATCGAGGATGTACAAAATCTTTTAACTAGTTCGATAGAATTCAATGATACACTTGATTTAGGATCCATCGATCCAGAACAATCTGAATTTGCATTTGAATTTGACGCTCTCAGCATAATTAGCGACCTGCAGGAACGAAATAATTTTTTTGGTGATACTCTAAATTTTTCATCTGCAACAAATTCTGATGACATATCTGATGCGTTAGGCGTAATAGCAGATTCAAAGTACCAGGAAGCTCTCATTTTTACTGATGCAGTCTCATCTAAAAACCTTATAGATGGTTTTGGGGATGCGCTTAATTTAGAATATAAAGGTCTATCCGGCTCCGAGGGTAATGACGTGTTAGTCGCTCTTGACAAAGATAGTGTTTTATATGGAGGAGATGGTGGTTCAGACCGACTTATAGGTGGTATTGGCGATGATATATTAATCTCAAAGGGTGAGGCATACGAGGAAATTGATGAGTTATCTGGAGGAGCAGGCATAGATTTATTCACAATGATCAATCCAAAAGAGATAGAGGAAAATTTAGATTCCATTTATAGACAGGTAAAGATTGAGGATTTTAATAGAGAAGAAGGTGACAGGGTCCTATTGGTTGGATATGAGAATAGTGATATAGAGTTATCAGACGTTAATAATGAGACTAATTTGCAAACAGCTATTATAACAAATGATAACTCAGATAGTCTTACTATATATTTTGACTTATCTTTTGCGCGAGAATTTGATACTAATTTTGCATTGAGAATGGCGGATTTTGATAAAGTCGAAGCGTCTTGATGAAATATAAAAAACATAAATTATTATTTTTGATAATTGCATCTTTGTTAATCTGTGGATTGGCGAGCACCGGTTCCTACGCTCAATCTTCAGAGGGGGACGCAACGGTTGATACCATAGAGTCTATAGGAAGAGACTTGGTAAAACTACTTGACGACCTTGTTTTTGGAGAGAGAGACCCAACCGTTAAATTAGATATTTTGCCCATAATTGAAAAAGTAAACGCAGCTGCAGCAAAGACCCCTATTTTTCTGGAAGCAAAGACTAACATTAGGTTTTTAGAAAATAGAAAAAATGAGTTATTGGCCTCTTATGAGCCTCAAATCAGCGCAAACGGAAGTTTTGGCCAGAGAACATTTCAGTCAACAACAAGTTCGGGAGATCAAACACGTACTACTGGACAATTTGTTAAGCCGGGAATAACTGCGAATCAGATGCTTTATGATTTTAAGGCAACTGAAAACAAAATTTTTTCAACCAACCTGGAGATAAGTGCCACAAAATCTCAAATTGATGCAACTAAAAGTCAAATTTTTTTGGAGGTCATCTCGGCTTTTTACGAAGTACAAAGAAACTTATTGCAATCTAGATTAGCGCGAGAAAACTTACAATCGCGAAAAACATTCGTTAATTTTATTAGGGAAAGAAATTTACTGGGAGCCAGCAGTGCCGCTGATGTAGTCAGAGCGGAATCCCGTGTAGCAGGAGCTTTAAACTTACTTGCAGGTTCTTTGCAAGATCTAAAAAGATCCCAAGCTACTTATAGACAATATTTTAATGAGGAAGCAGAACCGTATGTTCTTCCAAAAGAATTATCGGTAGAAAGTCTTTCAGAATTTGAACTCGAGGGATACATAACTAATCATCCAGAAATAAGTGGTGCTCGTCTTGAAGTAGAGAGTGCAAAGTTAGACCTTGAGGCAGTTAGATCTGAAAATAAAGGAAGATTGTCAGTTAAAGGAGACCTATCGTACTCAAAAAGTCCAGGGAGTGCTAATTTTAACGATGATTTTTCATTTGGCTTAGAATTTTCACGAGACCTATACACTGGTGGGGTGGAGGAACTAAAAGAAGAGAAAGCCGCATTGGCAGTATTTCAAAGTGAGTTAAACTTAGATAAACTTAAAATAAGGTTGGCGAAAGATATAAGGGAAGGTTTTGCTTCTTATGAGGGGGCTGTATCTAGAGTTGACGCTCAAATGTTAGTCTTAAACGGTGCAAAAGAGTCTTACTCTATCACAAAAGAGCTATATGCTTTTAGCAGAGTCAGCTTATTTGAAGTTTTATCTTCGCAAGAAGAATTGTTTAATGCTGGTACTGAACTTATTAATGGAATAGTTGATAGAGCGTTGGCCAAGTATAAATTGCTACATGTAACCAATAAACTTTTTGAGCAGATAGAAAATGAATACTTCTGATAATGAACAAGTATATACTTACTCTCTTGCAGACCTAGGCTCGGTGGTTACGTCCTCTATTTCGCAATCGGTTACATCGGCAGAGTTTAGAGCATTAGAAGTTGCAAATTTAAATTCTTGGAATCTTGAAGATCTCTCATCAATTCTCAACAGAAAAAAAATTGATGTGAATCAGATAAACTGGATAGATGTAAAACGTTCTCTTAATCAAATAAATTCCAAAAGAAATGTATTTATCGCATTGGGAGAGCAATGTGCCTGGGTGTTATCTTATGACGATAATACCCAAAAACTTAATGGAAAATGCACTGATAGATTTCAGGAAGATAACACTAAAGATCTAAGCGATTTATTTGATAAAAGCTATAATGAGTGGAAATTTGTTAAATGCCAGAAACAATATACTGATCAACTTGCTGTTCTACCTGGTGTTGAAAAACATTGGTTTTGGTCAACAATATGGGTGAATAGGTCGCTTTATGTTCAGTCTGGTCTAGCATCACTTCTAACAAATATATTTGCTTTAGGAGTGTCGTTATTTTCCATGATTGTCTACAATCGAATAATTCCATCCAACGCTATGAACTCATTACTTGTTCTAGTTTCTGGCTTAGTTTTACTCATGCTTGTGGATTATATTGTAAAAAATATCCGTAATCGTTATCTTAGTGTTGCCGGTGTAAGTTCAGATCTAACTTTAGCTGACAGGCTTTTTGCTCAAGTTATGGACATACAATATAGGTCAAGGCAGGGCACCGTAGGCTCCCTTGCAAATACCTTAAAAGAATTCGAACATATAAGAGAGTTTTTCGCATCCGCTACGTTAACTTCTCTAATAGATGTCCCGTTCGCAACAATTTTCCTCCTTACTATATGGATTGTTGGTGGGTGGATGGTTATCCCAGTTTTTGCAGGGATCGTCATTTTGGTTTTAGTTACAATGTATGTTCAACCAAAAATGAAGGCGCTTGCCAAAAGTGCGTTTGAGGATGGCCAAACAAAGCATTCCGTCTTGGTAGAATCACTAACTGGATTGGAAACTCTAAAGTTACTTGGCGCTGGTGGCTTCATGAGAAGAAGACTGAGGATGGTTTTAGAAAGACAGGCTGAAATTTCTGAGCAAACCAAAGATAGTTCCCATTTTGCAACGAATATAGCACAAACTGTGCAGCAACTTGTGCAAATGTCGGTTGTCGCTCTCGGTGCTATATTAGTGTCAGAAGGTCAATTTGGGTTTGGAGCTATAATAGCTTGCACTATTCTATCAGGGAAGGCTTTAGCACCATTTGCGCAACTATCCCAGCTTTTAGTAAGATTAAATCAGATTGGTGTCTCATACCAAGCTTTAGCTGATTTAATGAAACAGCCAACGGAACATCCAGATGAATATTATTTTTTACCAAGAAAAGATTTGAAAGGTACATTAGAGTTTAAAGACGTTACGTTTACCTACCCAGGACAACAAGAGCCGGTTCTTGACAATGTTTCTTTTAATATTGGTGCCGGAGAGAGAATTGCTATTTTAGGACATGTAGGATCTGGCAAAACCACTATAGGACGCCTTATAGCAGGACTTTACGAAGCAGACTCCGGTATGATACTGGTAGATGGAATTGACATTCGCCAGATTGCTCCATCGGAATTGCGTGAAAACATTGGTTTTTCTGCACAAGACACCTGGTTGATGTCTACTACAATTGAAGAAAATATATCCCTAGGTTCCATAAGTGCAGACCCAGAAACAGTGTTATGGGCTGGGGATTTGGCTGGTGTTTCTAATTTTGCGAACAGACACCAGGACGGTTATAAATTGATTTTAAAAGAAAGAGGCGAGTCTTTGTCTGGGGGACAAAGACAGGCTATAGCTCTAGCTAGGGCCATTGCTAGAAAACCGTCAATTTTGATTTTGGATGAACCGACGAGTTCAATGGACGCAAGGAGCGAACAAACTTTTGTTCAAAAATTTAAAGAAGAGTCGTTTAAAAGCACTTTATTAGTGATTACACACCGCACTTCTTTGCTTTCTTTAGTTGATAAAGTCATAATAATGGAAAACGGAAAAGTTGCTGGAATGGGAACTACTGAGCAATTTAGTAGGGCTCAAACGGATAAAAATGCGGCTTCGGATATTGTAAAAAATGCTACAGCTGCCCAATTTGGGGTTGCGCCAAAAACAAATCAAAAAATCCCTGAAAATATTGATTTTCTAAAAAAGAACTCACAAACAGGTTAAGTTTTTATCAGCATGTGATATGACTGCTTTATGAACAAAATAATAAAATTATTGGCTTACTCAATGAGGCTTGCTCTGAATATCCTGTTAAAATTGCTTAAATTCATCTATGAGGGTCTCAAAAATATAATTGGCGGGACTCTGAAAATTCCATTTGTATTAGTAAATATGATAGGTTTACTAGTTATAAAAATAATCAAATTCCCGTTTGTGCTAATAATAAAAATTATTGGCTATATATTATTTTTGGGTTCAATTTTTTTCGGGCCTTCACAAAAGAGCTCAAAAATAGGTGCAAGATTTTTAGCTATAATTTGTCTGTCTTTAATTGGTTTTGGTTCATGGGCAGGAATGTCTGAATTTGATAAAGTAATAACTGCACAGGCGAAGGTAATTTCTTCCGAAAACCTCCAAACAATACAACACTTCGAAGGTGGTATAATTAAACAAATTCATGTGAAATCTGGTCAAATAGTATCCGCGGGTGACTCACTAATTTCACTTGAACCCTTGGAGCAGGAGGCTAGCTATGAAGCTAAAAAATCAGAATTTCTTCAGGCTTTAATAAGAGTTCGTAGACTCGATTCAGAATATGGAGGAAAAGCTCCAGAATATAGCCCTGAGTTGCTAGAGATTGCTGAAAGTCAAATTAGAAATGAATTGTTATTGTTAGAGGCTAGAAGGGCTAGATTAAAATCTACAATGGATTCATTTGTTTCACAAAGAAAACAAAAAGAAAGTGAACTTGACGGCGCAAGAAAAACGTTAGCTCTCGTGGAGAAAGAAAAAGAGGTCATACTTACTTTGGTAGCAAAAGGCCTTGAACCAAGTTTAGAAGCTGTTCGGTCAGAAAAATCTTTTGCTGAGGCCTCTTCTAAAGTGAACACAATTAAGGCGGCTATTGAAGAAATTAATGACAGACGTTTAATAGCAATTCAGGAACATAATGCAGATATTTTGCAGGAATTAGCAGAAGCTAATTTAGAATTAAGTAAACTGGAAAAAGCGGTATCAGTTGCGGCAGACAAGTCAGATAGAAGCATTATCAAAAGTCCTTCTGATGGCATAGTGAATAGAGTGCTCATATCAACAATAGGAGGGGTACTTCGTTCTGGAGAAGCCGCTGTAGAAATTGTTCCGTCAGGCAGTGAACTTAAATTTGAGGCAAAGATCTCACCTATGGATATTGGCTATCTGCAGAAAGGCCAAAATGCAATAGTAAAATTATCAACTTACGATTTTTCAATTTATGGAAGTTTGTCAGGGACCGTGGAAATAGTGGGGTCAGATACTGTTGAGGAGGAAAATGGTGAATCATTTTATATAGCTCAGATTAAACCCGTATCTGTTATTACTACAACAGGAAAAACGCTCCAAATAATTCCTGGTATGACAGCTCAAATTGATATCATAACTGGCAGAAGAACGGTGCTATCCTATATTTCGTCTCCAATTACTAAAACTATGACAACGGCTTTTAAAGAAAAATGATAAATCAATTCTCCGCTTCTCTTGATATTATACAGGATAGAGTTTTTTTCTGCTTTAACACAAAGAAAGAACAAGAATTTAGATTATGGCTAACTAGAAGATGTGTTTCACAATTTCTAGAAACTTTGCCGAGATATTCAGAAGAATCTAAAGATATCATTAATGAATTGGAAAAATCAGTTGAATTAAAGAAAAAGAGCCTGAGTAATATCAATAAAAAAGAATCTAATAAAGATGACCCCCAAAAAAATTATGGAGGTAACGAAGAGAAAAAAAAGGCTGAAACGAAGCCAATGAGTGGCTTTGCCAAGGGGAAATATTTCCCAATAGGTGAGGATCCCATTCTTGTAAAAACAATCGAATCGCAATTAATAGAGAGCAGTCAAAAATTAGTGTTTCATCTGACAAATAATAAGAACATAAATTGCGTGGTATCTTTGAATACATTTTTATCCTTGCACTCTTTACTTGAAATGACATCGCAAAAGGCAGGCTGGAACATAGAAAATAAAGATTTTGATTTTAGGAAAAATAATATTCTTTTGAATTGATAAATTTTTATTAGAGAGGGGTTTTGTTCTAATTTTTTTTGTTTTTTTGATACCAGAATAATACTAAGCTCATGAATCTAAAAATAGTGCCTCGAATAATCACATATGTGTTGATTTTTTAATACTTTGAGCGATTATTTTCGCTTTAAATATCCTAGGGTCGTTTAAAAATGTCTCAGTTTAGTCTTGAATCAGAAGCAATTCATATCTTTCGAGAAGTAGCGGCAGAAGCTCAAAACCCTGTGTTTTTATACTCTGTTGGTAAAGATAGCGGTGTGATGCTTCATCTTGCGCGCAAAGCCTTTTATCCAGCAAATCCACCCTTTAAATTTCTGCATGTGGACACAAAGTGGAAATTCAGGGAGATGATTGCCTTCAGAGATAAGATGATGGCTGATTTGGGCGTTGAGCTTCTCGTTCACACGAACCCAGATGGGCTTAAGCGAGGCATAAATCCATTTGACCATGGCTCTGCCATGCACACCGATATCATGAAGACCGTCGCGTTAAAGCAGGCACTTGATGAACATCAATTTGACATTGCCTTTGGAGGTGCAAGAAGGGATGAGGAAAAATCACGCGCTAAGGAGCGGATATTCTCCTTTAGAACTGCTGAGCATCGATGGGACCCAAAAAATCAGCGACCTGAGATTTGGTCCTTATATAATACTCGCAAAAAACCAGGTGAGACGATACGTGTCTTCCCGCTATCTAATTGGACAGAGCTTGATATCTGGCAGTATATCCTATCAGAAAACATCCCCATTCCTGATTTATATTTAGCAAAGGAGCGGCCCGTTGTTGAGCGTGATGGGACGCTCATCATGGTAGATGACGAACGCATGCCCATTGAGGATAAGTCTGAGATAAAGCATGAGATGGTGCGCTTTAGAACCCTCGGCTGCTATCCATTAACAGGCGCGGTTCGCTCGAGCGCAACTACCCTCCTTGAGATTGTACAAGAAATGCTGCTCTCGACCACCTCCGAGCGTCAGGGCCGCGTCATTGATAGCGATGCCGGCGCATCAATGGAGCAAAAAAAACAAGAGGGGTATTTTTAAATGTCAGAAAAAGACCTCATTTCCTCAGATATAAATACTTATATTGCAAATCAGGCTGCTAAAGATACGCTCCGCTTTATAACTTGCGGCTCTGTAGATGATGGCAAATCCACACTCATTGGAAGGCTCTTATATGAATCAAAAATGATTTTTGATGACCAGCTATCAGCACTGCAAAAAGATTCCTCCAAATTTGGAACGCAGGGTGATGAAATCGATTTTGCGCTTTTAGTTGACGGCCTTGCAGCAGAGCGAGAGCAGGGGATAACCATTGATGTTGCTTATCGTTTTTTTACAACCGATAAGCGTAAATTTATTGTAGCAGATACCCCAGGGCACCAGCAATATACACGCAATATGGCAACAGGCGCTTCAACCGCCTCACTTGCTATTTTAATGATTGATGCGCGAAAGGGGATATTAGAGCAAACCCGCAGACATGCATTTATTGCGTCTTTACTCGGGATTAAGCAGATTGTTTTGGCCGTCAATAAGCTTGACCTAGTGGATTATAGCGAGGCGGTATTTAACCAAATATCGGCTGATTTTGATGTAATTCAAAAAAAACACTTAAAATTTGACCACGTTCAAGCAATCCCCCTATCCGCATTAAAGGGGGATAATATAATTGAGCTTTCCGATAAGACGCCCTGGTATCAGGGTCCAACGCTTATGGACTGGCTCGAGACAGTTGAAAATACGGCAACGAGCAAGGGGCCTCTTCGCCTTCCTATACAATATGTGCTTCGACCGAATTTAGATTATCGAGGCTATGCTGGCCGTGTTGCTTCCGGCAGCGTAGCACCTGGCAGTAAGGTTAAGATACTGCCATCCGGGGTTGAGACAGTCATTAAAGAAATTACATCTATGGGTGGCGCCCTGGACCGTGCCGAAGAGGGTGCATCAATTGCGGTAACGCTAAAAGATGAAGTTGATGCCTCACGCGGAGATATGATTGTCGAGGCAGTCGCGCCAGCCGAATTATCAGACCAGTTTCGGGTTAACATCATCTGGATGCATGAGCAGGAGATGATACCTGGTCGTTCCTACATACTAAAAATCGAGGGAGGCACCGCAATCGCCACGACTGCAAAGCCTCGCTATAAAATTAATGTCAATAATTATGAAAGGCTTCCAGCGGATGTGCTTGAGCTTAATGATATAGGCTCATGTAATATATCCCTTGACCGCAATATCGCCTTCGACCCATATGAGGAAAATAGAACCACTGGCTCCTTTATTCTAATTGACCGTGAGAGTAATGCCACCGTTGGGGCAGGCCTTATTCGATATGCTCTAAGGCGCGCCTCTAACATTCACTGGCAAGCGCTTGAGATAAATAAGGTAGCTCGCTCAGAAGCTAAATCTCAAACGCCATGCGTGTTGTGGTTTACTGGTCTCTCAG
>ERZ802830.2843-NODE-2843-length-15282-cov-15.5465_pt1 | contig 15282 bp, 18 predicted proteins | sample MGYA00345654_ERZ802830 | MGnify/ENA primary metagenome ERZ802830 (study PRJEB30503, sample SAMEA104212375) | marine metagenome | biome: Westerlies Biome; feature: [SRF] surface water layer (ENVO:00010504) within the epipelagic zone...; material: water... | reverse complement strand
TTAGATGTAATGATTGAGCTTGCCAGAGAAGGAATTACGATGATTTGCGTAACCCATGAGATGGGATTTGCTAGAAAAGTAGCTAATAGAATTATATTTATGGATGATGGGCAAATTGTAGAAGAAAATGACCCTGAAAACTTCTTTAATAACGCTGAATCAGACAGGTTACAGCTGTTCTTAAACCAAATATTAACGCATTAAAATTAGCTGTAATAGCATTCCAATTACTTAAACTGAATAATCATTGTAAGAAGATTCGGAATAAGTTTATAATTTTAGTGTCAACCAATAATCTAATCACAAATGTTTAAGTTCTTAAAAAAAGAGAATCTACAGCAAGAAGAACTAGAAGAAGTCATCCAAACAGAGGACTGGACAAAAGATATTAAACGAAGCAAGAAGATAGGTAAAGAAGTTGAGCAATTATCATTTTTATACGACTCTGAAAGCATAAATGAGGATATAGGGACTAAGAAGGGACTAAGTAGGGACCATCTTAAAATTCTAAAAAAATGCAAAGAAGAAAGTACAGCTTTAGAGTTAATGAAAATTTTAAAGCGAACAAATAAATCTAAATTCAAAACAGCAATTATTAATCCATTAATTGATCATCAGTTTTTAGAACTTACAATTCCTGGAAGTCCAAGAAGTCCAAGTCAAAAATATAGACTTACAGGTAAGTTTGTAAGGAGAAGAGCAATAGATTTAGACTCATAGATTCAATTTTGAGTAATAATTAGCTACAAAACACCATTTTGCTTTAAATTTTGAATATAAGCGACCTTTTCAATTATTTCTATACTCTTTCTGTCTCCCACAACAATAGTCGCTAAATAGAAGAATTTCGACTCCTTTATGTAAGTCATTGATTTTAATTAACTTATCCATCATTTTAGCTATTTTTACCCTTATTTAATTCGTATAATTTATATTATGTTAAATAATATTAATATTCACATTTTATTATCAGTTTTATAAATATATGGATAATGTAAATCTTAGTCCCGCCCTATTATGTTGTCTAATGGGTCTTTAATCACTTGGTCCCACTAGTTTTATATGTCAGAGAATAAAAGAAATTACTTCCTTCTTGCTTCACTAATTATGATTTGGGGGTCATCATTTCTTCTTACAGATCGATCATTACTTTTTTTCTCACCTGAGCAAGTTGTGACTTATCGACTGACTATTGGTGCACTGACTATGCTTGTAATTTCGATTGTATTTAGTAGAAAGCTTTTTCTTCCCTTACGCTCCTGGTTTCATTTTTCTATTTATGCAGTAATTGGTAATATATTGCCCTATTTGCTTATCTCAATAGGTCAAACTACCATTACATCAGGAATGGCTGGCCTACTTATGGCCTTTATGCCACTTGTTACATTAGTATTAGCTCATTTCTTTCTTCCAAATGATAAACTGAATATTTATAAAGTTTTTGGATTTGTCATTGGAATTTCTGGTGTGCTTGTTATTCTTGGTCCATCTATAAATAATAACTCCAATGCTACATTTGGGATATTTTTAGTTCTTGGGGCTGCTTGTGCATATTCTATTAATACAATTATTGCTGCGCGTTTAACTTCTTATGATCCTATTATTTCTAGTACTTGTGTCTTAATCTTGGCTTCTGTTTTGTCATTTATGATTTGGCCTGAAACATTAATGCTTAATTTTAGTGATATTCCTCTGTTAAGTGGATCTGCTATTATTTTATTAGGGGTATTGCCAACAGGTATTGCAGCATATATTTATTTCATAATAATTAATGCAGCTGGTGCAACCTTTCTTTCAAATATCAACTATTTAATTCCAGTTGTTGCTTTTTTTCTTGGGGCAATTCTCCTTGGAGAGGAAATCCTTGTGCAAAATATAATAGCATTAATTTTTATCATTTCTGGCATTTTTATTTCACGCAAAAAATCAAAACAATAAAAAAAATTTACAATTAAATTCTTCTTTTTTATCAAATAGTTAGACTCAATTTTTGATTGTATTTTATAAATACAATTGCATCTATTTTAATTATATTCTATATTTAGTGTATATTTACCTACGTAAGCACTAAATGTAGTGTAGTTTTTAGGAGTTGAGTTTGAATCAAGAAATCCAGGCAGTAAAGGATAGTGCTGTCGACCAAGAAATTTTAGTTACCAAAAGAGATGGCTCGAAAGAATCAATAGACTTAGAAAAAATTCATCGTGTTGTTCACTGGGCTTCTCAAGATCTTGATAATATTTCTGTTTCTCAGGTTGAAATTAACGCTCAACTTGCATTTTTTGATGGTATTAAAACTGAAGATATACATGAGACTATCATTAAGTCGGCAGCTGATTTAATTTCAACTGATGTGCCTGATTATCAGTATTTGGCAGCTCGCTTAGCCATCTTTCATTTAAGAAAAAAGGCATTTAAATCATTCACACCCCCTACCCTAATTGATCACGTAAAAAAACTTACTGATTTGGGGATTTATGATAAAGATATTCTTAAGAAATATAACGCTTCTGAATTTAAAGAGCTTGATAATTACATAGATCATTGGCGTGATATGAACTTTTCATATGCCGCTGTAAAGCAACTTGAAGGCAAATATTTAGTTCAAAATCGTGTGACAGGAGAGATCCATGAGTCTCCTCAAATACTCTATATGCTTGTTGGTATGTGCTTGTTTCAAGAATACAAGGGTAAATCTAGGTTAAGTATAGTCAAGCGTTTTTATGATGCATCCTCAAACTTCAAAATTTCTTTACCAACGCCGATTATGGCTGGTGTTAGAACTCCAACTCGCCAATTTTCTTCTTGTGTTTTAATTGAAACTGATGATGATCTTGACTCAATTAGTGCAGCATCAGGAGCTATAGTTAAGTATGTTTCTCAACGAGCAGGAATTGGAATTAATGCTGGAAAAATTCGCGCCCTAGGTAGTCCAATTAGAGGCGGCGAAGCTACACATACCGGATGTATTCCATTCTTTAAGCACTTCCATACAGCTGTTAAATCATGCTCTCAAGGAGGTGTACGTGGCGGTGCAGCCACCCTGTTTTATCCCCTGTGGCATCTTGAAGTTGAAAGCCTAGTAGTCTTAAAAAATAATACAGGAACTGATGAGAATAGAATTAGACATTTAGATTATGGTGTTCAATTCAATGGTCTGATGTATGAGCGTTTTTTAAAGGATGAAAATATTACGTTGTTTTCTCCAAATGACGCTCCTGGGCTTTATGATGCCTTCTTTGCTGATCAGTCAAAGTTTAAGAAGCTTTATGAAAAATATGAGAAAGATGACTCTATTCGTAAGCAACAAATCAATGCACGCGAATTATTCGCCTTATTTATGAAAGAAAGAGCTAATACTGGCCGTATTTATCTTCAGAACGTAGATCACTGTAATACACATGGTGCTTTTGATCCAGCCCAGGCTCCAATCAAACAGTCCAATTTATGTATGGAGATTACACTTCCTACAAAGCCACTATATTCGGTCCAAGATGATTCTGGAGAGGTTGCTTTATGTACACTTTCAGCGGTAAATTTAGGGGCTCTTGATAGTCTTGATGAATTAGAAGATATTACCGATATTATTGTTCGATCACTAGACTCATTACTAGACTACCAGGACTACCCATTAAAGTCTGCAGAGATTACAAGTAACAACAGAAGAACATTGGGTATTGGAGTAACTAATTTGGCCTACTATTTGGCTAAGAATGATGCTAAATATTCTGATGGATCAGGAAATGACTTGATTCATAAAACGTTTGAAGCTCTTCAATACTACTCACTTAAAGCATCTAATGAGATTGCTCAAGAGTTTGGCCCCTGCCCTCTTTTCTCAGAAACTCAGTATGCAAAAGGCATAATGCCAATTGATAGCTATAAAAAAGATATTGATAAATTTTGCAATACTAAGCTTGAATTAGATTGGGATACATTGAGAAAAAATATTCAAGAAAAAGGCCTTAGAAACTCGACTCTGACAGCACTTATGCCTTGTGAGAGCTCATCTCAGATCTCTAATTCTACTAATGGTATTGAGCCTCCAAGAGGCTTTATATCGGTTAAGCAATCTAAAGATGGCATACTTAAACAAGTAGTCCCAGAATACGAAAAGCTGCATAAAAAATATGAGCTTTTGTGGGATATAAAAGATAACGAAGGTTATCTTCAGTTGTGCGCAATTATGCAAAAATTTGTAGATCAATCTATTTCAACAAATACTCACTATGATCCATCTCAATATGATGGAAATAGAGTTCCAATGAAGCTCTTTCTTATGGATCTTCTTAAAGCTTATAAATATGGTATCAAAACACTTTATTACCATACAACAAGAGATGGAGCTAGTGATGAGAGCATCGAAAAGAAAGGGGACGATGATTGTGAAGATGGGGTTTGTAAACTTTAATTTAAACTAATTATGGCCTATAGTATATTTAATCAAGAAATTAATGACACTCTCAAAGAACCTATGTTTTTTGGTGATTCAGTGAATGTTGCCCGCTTTGATCAGCAGAAGTTTGAAATGTTTGAAAAGTTGACTGAAAAGCAGCTCTCATTTTTTTGGCGACCGGAAGAAATTGATGTATCAAAAGATAAAATTGATTTTGGTAAATTACTGCCAAATGAAAAACATATATTCATTTCAAATCTTCAATATCAAATCTTATTAGATTCAGTTCAGGGTCGCTCACCTAACATTGCGTTTCTTCCAATTGTCTCTTTACCTGAGCTCGAAAATTGGGTTGAGACTTGGGCCTTTTCAGAAACAATCCATTCCCGCTCTTATACCCATATTATTAGAGCTATTGTTAATGAACCTGGTGCTGTTTTTGATGAAATCATGAAGACTGAAGAGATTATTCAAAGAGCTACAAGCGTTTCGAAACACTATGATAAGTTAATTAAGCATACTCAGGCATACCTCCTAAATGGTGAGGGTGAGCAGCAAATTGATGGAAAAATTATTACTATTAATATGTACTCTCTTAAGAGATTACTGTATTTAACTTTAATGTCTGTCAATATACTAGAAGCAATCCGCTTCTATGTCAGCTTTGCCTGTTCGTTTGCATTTGCAGAAAGAAAAGTAATGGAAGGTAATGCAAAGATTATTAAGCTAATTGCTAGAGATGAAGCGCTTCATCTAACTGGCACGCAGCATATGCTGAACTTAATGCGTGATGGCAAAGATGATCCAGATATGCAGGCGATTGCTATTGAGTGTGAAGCAGAAGTAATTCAGATGTTCAAAGATGCAGCAGAGCAAGAGAAAGAATGGGCTGAATATCTGTTTAAGGATGGCTCAATGATTGGTCTAAATGCTCAAATCTTAAAGCAATATCTTGAATATATTACAAATATTCGTATGTCAGCATTAAACATGCAGCCAATATTTGAACAGACCACTAACCCACTGCCATGGCTGAATCATTGGCTTGATTCAGATAACGTTCAGGTTGCCCCACAAGAAACTGAAATTACCTCCTATCTTGTGAGCGCTATCGACAACACTATTGATTCTGAAGACGAAGATTTTAGCGATTTTAAGCTCTAGCAGCTTAGCATCAAATGTTTAAGATTGATGTTGACAATATTAATGGCAAGACAGAGTCACTCTATGTCTATGGTGAAGCTTCAATACTGAGCGAACTGGAAGCCAATAATGTGCTTGTAAACCACAGTTGTAGGCAAGGCCATTGTGGTAGCTGCATTTTAAAACTTGTCAAAGGAGATGTGGTTCATCAAGAGTGTCTAGTGCCCCTGTCTCAAGGGGAAATTCTCGCCTGTCAATCAAGACCCGTATCAGACATAGAGATAACAACTAAGATTTAAATTCCTGCAAATAATTCTTTACTTCTTCGAAGTTTCCTTCATATATAACTCTATGTTTTTTATTACTAATTTGAAAGTCATACATTGGATCGTAGTAATCCACAAGTAGAGACTCTATAAGTGGAAGAAAGCCACTGGAATCGCTATTATTTTTGTATTTGTTAAGGGCAAGATTTAAGTGTTTTAGAAGTGATTGATATCGAACTCCGCCAAGTCTTTTCTGAATTTTAGAAAGACTATTAAGCCAATAGCTTGAAAATTGTTCAAACCCATTTACCGGGTCTCGAATTATAAAATGTTTAGTCATATCAATAACATATGCCTGAAGACTAATCTCAATTCTCTCCTCTAATAAGGCTCGCAAAATCACAATTTTCGACTCCCTAGCTTTCTCTTTAATAGGTTCAGGAACATAAATCGTTCCAATATTATTCCCCTCATCTTCAATTAATAAATAATTAAAAGATTCTTTTTTAATTAAGTTTGTAATCAGTCGATTTTCAAAATCAATTTGCTTTGGCTGCGGAGTAACGTTATTACCAAAAGCAGACCCCCTATGATTTGCAAAACCCTCAAGATCCAAACTGTTGTCAAACTTATTAAGCAAAATGGTTTTTCCACAACCCGTTTGACCACCAATTACTAAAAAATTCACTTTAGAGGATATGCGTTGCATTTCATCAATAAGAAAAGCTCTTAGTGCTTTGTATCCACCCTTAATTCTTGGATAGGAGACACCAGAATGCTCATAAATCCATTCTTGAGATATCTTTGAACGTAATCCACCCCTAAAACAATAAAGTGCTCCTTTTGGATATTTTTTAACGAATTTGGACCATTGATCAATTCTTTGAGCTTTAGTTTTTCCACTTACGAGCTCATGACCCAGGCTAATAGCAGACTTTTGACCATGTTCTTTGTAGCGAATACCAATTTGATGCCTTTCACTATCACTCATTAATGGAAAGTTATAGGCGTTAGGAAAAGAACCCTCTATGTACTCTATTGGCGCTCTTACATCGAGCAAGGGAGTATTTGATCTTAAGATTTCGGAAAAATTATCAATTTCTTTAAGATGTATCATTTGATGATAATTTTATTTTCATCCGAATAATCCAAAATTTTCCCAATAGGTTGAAGATCAAGAGCGTTGTACCTCATAAGATCATAGAAGTCTTCCAACCCATCGTGAGAAACTGAAACAAGAAGTCCGCCACTGGTCTGAGGATCACAAACAATAGATTTTTCAATTTCTGATAAATTGCCCAGATCACTACCATAACTCTCAAAGTTTCTGATAGTGCCCCCTGGAACGCAGTCATTTTCAATATATTTAAGGATGTTAGGCAATAAAGGCAGCTTTTCAAAATAAATCTCAGCAGAAACTTTGCTCCCTTTGCAAACCTCTAAAAGGTGTCCCGCTAGGCCAAAGCCTGTAACATCGGTGACCGCATTTATACCATCAATACTTGAAAGCTTGGCACCAATATCATTCAGTGCACACATCTGATTAACTGCAAGTTTATGATCACTTTCAGTGACAACTTTCTTTTTTTGTGCAGTAGATAGAACTCCTATTCCTAGGGGTTTTGTCAGGAATAAATTGTCACCAGGCCGGGCACCAATATTTTTTTTAAGATTTTTTATTTCAACTATGCCAGAAACCGATAGGCCAAAAATCGGCTCTGGGGAATCAATGCTATGACCACCTGCAAGAGCAATCCCCGCACGATTACAAATCTCACGACCTCCATCGATAACTTTTGCCCCAATCTCAGCTGAAAGTAGATTAATGGGCCATCCAAATATTGAGATAGCCATCAAGGGCTTACCACCCATTGCATATACGTCACTTAGCGCATTGCTGCCAGCTATCATTCCAAAGTGAAAGGGGTCATCAACGATTGGCATAAAGAAATCTGTAGTACTGATCAGAGCCCTTCCATCCCCAAGGTCATAGACAGCAGCATCATCACTCGACTCATGCCCCACAAGCAGTTTTGAATCTAAGTTTTCATAACTACTTCCTAAAATTTCTTTTAAAACTTTAGGAGATATTTTGCATCCACAGCCAGCGCCATGGCTAAATTCAGTTAATTTAATGTCATTAATATTCATTAGATTTATTTAAGATTAGAGTACTCAGAGCTAAGTTTGCTATATAAATCTTCAGGAGAGATCTTAGGGTTCTTATCCATAATTTCAAAAGCAACTACATTATCTTCAACGCCACCCCAATTCTTTCTATAAGACCCATCTTTATAGCCATTTTTTTGTCTGAAAGTATTTAGTTGATTCTTGACAACATAACGTTTATACAAATCCTCAACATCAATGTCTAGATGAGAAATAATTGCAAAGAATAAATCAGTTATTTGCCTGATATTATTAATCTTGGGATTGATACTTGATGAGACTGATAATTGGAGCATGTTTTCGAGCAATGAAACCAAGATGTCGCTATCTAAGTCACCCTTTGCAGTTATCTCAAGATGCTTGTTTGCATAGGCCTGGTCATCAATTCGAATGGATTCAGACATAATAAAATGCCATATATCAACCAATTCAACCTTGATATTATCCCAATCTGGCTGATCATTAATATTTTTCCAGTGTTTCCAGTTAAAAGAATCAATAGCTTCAGCAACCTCCATATAAATGCCTCTATACCATGAAATTTTTCTATTTTCTTTCGTTATTCCTTCTATCCAAATCACCCCATTGGTCTCGTCATTTAATTGCTTTTGGAGGGCAAACATTTGTTCAATTTGATTCATTTGATTATTTTTTTATAGAAATACAAAAATTGTAGAGATAATGTAAAAACCAGAATTAGAACTTAATACCTTTCAACAGTATCATCTATCTCTCTGGACCAGGCATCTATTCCACCTTGCAGGTTAAAAAGAGATTGAAAGCCTTTAGATAATAGGAAGTTTGCCACCTGCATAGAGCGCATCCCATGATGACAATAGATTGAATAGCTTAATTCTGGGTCTAATTCAGAAAATGTTTCTGTAATTGAGCTCATAGGCATATTGACAGCACCCTCAATTTTGCAGATGTCTAGCTCCCATTTTTCTCTTACATCAATGATTGTGTTTCCATCTTTGGTTAAATTGTCTTGAAATTCTTGAGGATTAAGGTCTTCTAACATCTTTTAAATTTTTAATTAAAAACTGTATTTTATTATTAACAATTGCTAATTAGTAAGTTTAATGGGTAAAATTTAGATTGTGAGTGAAAGTAATGACGACATCTTCAAATTCCCTTGTGAATACCCAATAAAAGTTTTCGGATTAAAGCAGCCTAATCTAGAAGAATCTATCTGCTCAATAATTGAAAATTATGTTGGAAAACTGCACAAAAACCAAATTTCAATTAAGAACAGCTCTAAGGGTAAATATGTCTCGATCACTATTAGAATTATTGCGACTAGTCGCCAACAATTAGACTCAATAAACGCCGATCTTCAGAAATCCCCTCTTGTATCTTACCTTTTATAACTCTTGATGATAAAAATAAAGGAAAAGGGTCTTCAAGATTACAACTCAACTTGGCAGGAGATGGTCTCTTTCACTGAAAATAGAGATAATCATACTGAAGATGAGTTATGGACTCTAGAACACAGAAGTGTTTTTACTCAGGGGCTTAGTGGAAAGCCAGAGCATCTACTTAGAGAAACTGAGATAGAGGTCATTAAGTCGGACAGAGGTGGTCAAATTACTTATCACGGTCCTGGCCAACTGATTGTGTATTGCTTAATTGATATCAAAAGACTCGGTATTGGAGTCAAACAAATGGTAAGTATTATTGAAAAGTCCATTATAGATCTATTGAGCGATTTCTCGATCTCGTCTCATAAGATTCCTGGCGCGCCAGGGGTATATGTTGATGGCTCTAAAATTGCTGCTCTAGGCCTAAAAGTCAAGCGAGGCAAAACCTATCACGGTCTTAGCCTTAATGTCGATATGAATCTTTCACCCTATAACCTTATTAACCCCTGTGGATACAAGGATTTAAAGATAACCCAAATATCTAATCTCACGGATAATAAGCCTGATTTAGATAAAATTAAAAAACAATTAACAAAAAATCTCGCTAAATATGTCTCAAGAAGTTGAAATAAAGGCGCTTAAAGGCGAATCTAAGGTTAGTCGACTCAAGATTAGGCCTGATGCAGAGAGAAAACCAATAAAGAAACCCAACTGGATTCGAATTAGGCATGCAAATTCAAGCAAGGTCAATGAATTAAAAAAAACACTCAGAAGTCAGGAGCTTTATACTGTCTGTGAAGAGGCACAATGTCCCAACCTGAGCGAGTGCTTTAATCATGGAACTGCAACCTTTATGATTATGGGTCAAATCTGTACACGAAGATGCCCATTTTGTGATGTAGCCCATGGCAGACCTAAACCTTTAGATATAAATGAACCTGAACATCTAGCAGATACAATCTCAAAAATGGCACTTAAGTATGTTGTCATAACATCTGTTGACCGAGATGATTTAAGAGATGGAGGAGCAAGTCACTTTAAAGATTGTATCGATAATATTAGAAAAAAAACACCACTTGTAAAAATTGAGATATTGACGCCTGACTTCAGAGGTCGAGTTGAAAAAGCATTAAATATTTTTGATGATTGTGCGCCAGATGTTTTTAATCATAATTTAGAGACTGTGCCAAGCTTGTATCCAAAAGTAAGGCCAGGCTCAGATTATGAGCAGTCACTTGATTTACTAAAAAGTTTCAAAGAGAAGCATCCTCATGTCAAAACTAAGTCTGGATTAATGCTCGGGGTTGGAGAGACCCAAACTCAAGTGATTAATGTGCTTAAAGACCTTAGGGAGCATAAAGTTGATATGCTGACCCTAGGTCAATATTTACAGCCCAGTCGACACCACCTTGCAGTTGAAGAATACATTACTCCTGAGCAGTTTGATGAATACAAGATGATTGCAAATGACCTTGGTTTTTCTCAAGTTGCAAGTGGTCCAATGGTTAGGTCTTCCTATCATGCAGATCTTCAAGCTAAGGGCGAGCTGGTAAATTAAATCTTACTTTTAAAGTATCATTGATAAAATAAATCTCATTTTCAGCCTAAAGGTATCCTAATATTATGATTAAAACATTCTTTATCGCCCTGCTATTCTTTTTTATTATTGATGTGTTTTGGATTTATTTTGTAGCCACGCCGATGTACAAGCAAGAGGTTGGCTCACTTATGGAGCTTAAAGTTCCACCCGCACTCATTTTTTATGTTGTTTTCCTTCTTGGTTTAATCTTTTTCGTAATAAATCCCAACCAGAACAATACCCTTTTAAATGTCTTTTTAATTGGTGCTTTTTTTGGACTGGTCACATATGGAACCTATGATTTAACTGTTTATGCATCCATGAATATTTTTAGTTTAAAGCTTGTCATTGCTGATATTCTTTGGGGAATGTTTCTATCAGGAGCTGTAGCTGCCTTGACAGTATTCACAATCAATAAGATTAATTAATAAACTTAATGGAGTCTATTGCATATACATCTGGTGAACCCTCTGGAATTGGACCAGATATTGCAGTCATCTATGCACAGAAAGAAAGGGATGTGAATCTTCAAGTTTATTGCGATCCTGACGTCTTATTAAAAAGGGCTAAACTTCTTAATTTACCCCTTTCTTTAACTGAAAATCCTACACAAAATATAGGCGAATTATCAATCTTTCCAGTCAAAGCCACGCAGGAGGTAATACCCGGAAAGCTTGATCCAAACAATGCCGAATATGTATTGTCTTTGCTTCAGGAAGCCACAGAAAATACTTTAGAAAAGCGAACGAGAGGGATTTTGACTGGCCCTATTAATAAAGCAGTTATTAATGAAGCTGGGATTGAATTTAGCGGCCATACAGAATATTTTGCAGAACTATCCAACTGCTCCAAGACTGTCATGCTATTAGCCACTTCAAAGCTCAAGGTTGCTCTTGCCACAACTCATCTTGCGCTTAAAGATGTGCCTAAAAGTATCACTAGAGATTTGCTCATTGAGGTCATTACTATTATTAATAACGACTTTAAGTTTTTTGATTTAGAAAATCCAAGAATTTTAGTTTGTGGACTTAACCCCCATGCCGGAGAAAATGGATACCTTGGTGATGAGGAAATTACTACAATTAGTCCTGTGATTGATGACTTGAATCAAAATAACTTTAACCTCATTGGACCAGTTCCTGCAGATACAGCCTTTACCCCTGATTCTTTAAAGAATATTGACGTTGTTCTTGCTATGTATCACGACCAAGGCTTGCCCGTTCTAAAAGCAAAAGGTTTTAAAAATGCTGCCAATATTACACTTGGGCTTCCATTTATTCGCACTTCTGTAGATCATGGGACTGCGCTAGATCTTGCTGGAACAGGCAAAATTGATTTAGGGAGCTTTTACTGTGCGTTATCTTTTTTTGAAAAAATTAGTAAAAATGGCCCACACGCCTAGAAAAAGATTTGGTCAGAACTTTCTAATTGATGATCAAGTTATTAATCAAATTATCTCTACTATAGCTCCAAAGAGTGATGATAGTATTGTTGAAATAGGTCCAGGAAAAGGTGCCTTGACTTTTCCACTTGCTGAATATCTCAATAATCTTAACGTGATTGAAATCGATCGTGATTTAATTTCAATTCTGAGTTCTCAGAATAATAAAAAAATTACTATTTTTAATGCTGATGCTCTAGAATTTAACTTTAATCACTTTTCAAAAAAAATAAGAATTGTTGGTAACCTGCCTTACAATATTTCATCACCTTTGCTATTTCATCTATTGAACTATAGAGAAAATATCATTGACATGACATTTATGCTTCAAAAAGAAGTTGTTGAGCGCATTGTGGCGCCTCCAGGAACCAAGACATATGGAAGACTTAGCGTTGTGATTCAAGCATTATTTGATACTGAACTCATGTTTATTGTGCCAAAAGAGTCTTTCGATCCTCAGCCTAAAATTGAATCTGCTATACTTTATTTGAAAACAAAAAGTAGGCCTTTAGTGCAAGATTTAAAGCCGCTTGAAGAAATAGTTAAATTAGCCTTTTCGCAAAGAAGAAAAACATTAAAAAATTGTTTAAAATCTGTGCTTGATCAATCACAAACAGATATTGATTTATCACAGCGAGCCGAGATGCTAAGTCTTGATAATTTTGTAACCCTGATGAATGATTATGAAAAACAATATAGAAATTAATGTCGAGGTCACCTATCTCTCTGATCAATCTGACATTATTAACAAGCAATATGCTTACGCTTATACTATTACGATAACCAATCAAGGTGACGTTGGAGCCCAACTAAGAACTAGGCGCTGGCTAATTCAAGACGAATCTGGGCAAACCGAAGAGGTTATCGGAGAGGGAGTCATTGGTCAACAGCCTCACCTTTCACCTGGTGAGAGTTTTCAATATAGCTCTGGAGCCATCATTAATACCGAAACCGGAACAATGAAGGGATCATATGGAATGATTAGTGACTCAGGCCAACGATTCGATGCAGATATTCCTGAATTTACTTTAAGCGAGCCTCGCACTCTGCACTGATTAAAATTCAATGGATTATGCAATTGGTGATGTCCAGGGCTGCTTTAAAACTTTGCAAGCTTTACTTAAAAAGATTCAATTTAGGTTAGATAGTGACCGACTATTTTTCTTAGGCGATGTTGTTAACCGAGGAAATAATTCTCTAGAAGTTCTAAGACTGATCCACTCAAATAAAGATAACATGCAAATGGTTATTGGAAATCATGATTTTCATCTTCTTGTATGCGCTTTAACAGAGAGGAACCCAAACAAAAAAGACACCTTTCAAGACATACTCACAGCATCTGATAAATCCACATTGCTAGATTATCTTCTTGAAAGACCTCTTGCAATTAAACACGATAATGCCCTACTAGTTCATGCCGGTGCCCCACCTCAATGGAACATTAATGATGTTTTAGAAAATAGTAAATTAGTTGAAAAAAATCTTCAGTCTAAAGATGCTCATATTTTTTTATCTAAGATGTATGGAAATAGTCCACATACATGGCATGAAAATCTTTCAAATGAAGAAAAATCACGCTATACGATTAATGCTTTAATGCGTATGCGTTTTTGCAAAGGAAACGGCGAGCTTGAGTTCGATCACAAGCTAAACACTGACAAAAATCCTAAAGGCTTCAAAGCATGGTTTTTACATCCCAAAAGAGAAATGAGCAATCAAAAGGTTTTCTTTGGACACTGGTCCACACTTAAAGATGTAAAAACCGAGAATGTTTACCCTTTGGATCACGGATGCATCTGGGGAGGCAAGCTTTCTGCCTACAATTTAACCAAACAAGAAATCATCTCTCAGCAATCACTAGAGAGTTAGATAGAGCCACTCCTTAAATTCAAAGAGCCTTCATAAACAAATTCCCCAGGACCCGATAAAAATACCTTATCTCCATCAAATTCTACAAGCGCATCTCCGCCATTTAAATGGACGTTTACCCTGGAATCAAGAATTCCACTTTTAACACCATAAATTACAGCAGCACAGGCTCCAGAGCCACATGCCAGGGTTTCACCAACACCTCTTTCAACAACTCTTAACTTGACTTCTTCTCTATTTATTACTTGCATAAAACCAACATTCACACCCTCAGGAAAAACAGCGCTGGATTGAATTTTTGAGGCTATTTGTTCAATATCATTAATTTCATCTTGAATTAAAATAGCATGGGGGTTTCCAATTGATAATGACCCAACCTCATACCCTTCAACCAAATATACTAATGATTCTTTATCAAAATTTAAAGGTATTTTTGAAGGCTCAAAGTTAGCATCTCCCATATCAACAGTTACTGAATTATCACTATTAATATTTAGAGTTAACAGGCCGGCATTTGTTTCAACAATTAAAGTATTTTTGTATGAGAGATTTTTCTTTTGAATATAAAGGGCAAAACATCTTGCGCCATTACCGCATTGACTTACTTCTGAGCCATCAGCATTAAAAATTACATAACGGAAGTCGGCCTTTTTAGAAGTGGCGCTCTCCACCATCAACAATTGATCAAAACCAACACCAAAACGACGATCTGAAAGCTTACGAATCTCATCTATTGATAGAGAAATATCTCCATCTATGTTATTCATGACAACAAAGTCATTACCAAGGCCATGCATTTTCGTAAAATTAATCATAAGTATATTTTAACCTTTAGTGTTTGAATTTATTTGACTACTGCTATGTTAAAATTTACTCAATTTAAAAACTAAGATCTAAATGACTCCTCCAACAAATATAACTTTAAGTAAAAATAAACAATTACTTACAGTGTCTTTTGAAAACAATGATTTTGCTCTAAGCAGCGAATATCTGAGAGTTTATTCACCTTCAGCAGAGGTTAGAGGTCATGGCCCTGGCCAGGAAACTCTTCAATTAAA
>ERZ802830.2842-NODE-2842-length-15282-cov-30.6096_pt1 | contig 15282 bp, 19 predicted proteins | sample MGYA00345654_ERZ802830 | MGnify/ENA primary metagenome ERZ802830 (study PRJEB30503, sample SAMEA104212375) | marine metagenome | biome: Westerlies Biome; feature: [SRF] surface water layer (ENVO:00010504) within the epipelagic zone...; material: water... | reverse complement strand
ACAGCCATGGGCACGACCACAGCCATGGGCACGACCACAGCCATGGGCACGACCATGCCGATCATCTGGAAATCGAGGGATTTACATCCCTGTCATTCCAAAGCGACGGGCCCTTTGCTCTGCGGAAATTTCAGAATTTCCTCGACAATCAGATGCCGCAAGAAGTGTTCAGGGCGAAGGGCATTCTTTGGTTCAACGAAAGCGAGAAACGCCACGTCTTCCACCTCGCTGGCAAGCGTTTTTCCATTGACGACTCCGAATGGACGGGTGATCGAAAAAATCAACTCGTGTTGATCGGCCGAGACCTCGACCACGATCAGTTGCGCCAACAATTGCAGGCGTGTGTCGCCAAAGATGCTGGAAAGGGTTTTTCCTGAACAGGCAGGAGTCAAAAAAGCCGACTAACGTGCGCGAATGCAAGACACCTTGATGGCTGAGCCCCTCGTCCTTGTCTCACTCCTGTTAATCACAAGCTTTCTGTTGTGGCTTCTGGCCGACTCAGACGATGACAACAGTGGTGGCGGCTTAAGACAGCCCGTTTTGGTTCCAATTCCAGTTCGTCGTAACCAGCACTGATCCGCCAATTCTGAGCAGCTCAGAATTTCCCCACATTCGTGGGGCTTTTTTTTATCCAGGTCGGCGAAGCGCAGCGGGTTAAGCCAAACCACTCGCCAAGCCTGAGCAGGGGCCGAGCCAACGTGTGCCGAATCGGATGAGATGAGCAACGCAGCCGAATTCGCCCCTAGAGATCCCGACCGAAGAATTCTTCAAAAGCCATGAGCCGGAAAGTACTGGCTGGATTAGCCGCCGCCCTCGCCTTACTAGCGATTTGGCCACTGTTCAACCTCATCGCAGAAGGGCTGCAGGGGCTGTTCAACGGGTTAGGCAGCCTCGGACCGGATGGAGGCCGTCAAATCCGAGGAACCCTGTCCCTGCTCCTCGGAAGCGCCCTCGTTGGCACCGTCATTGGCACAGCTAACGGTTGGCTGCTGATCAACTGCCGCTTCCCTGGACGGCGATGGCTCCGCATTGCGCAGCTGATCCCATTGGCCACACCCGCTTATCTCCTCTCAGCCACCTTGGTCGACCTCGGAAGTCGCCAGGGTTGGCGCATCCATGGGCTCGGCTGGGGCGTGGTCGTCATGGCACTGGCGACCTACCCCTATGTCTTTCTGCTCAGCACCGAAAGCTTTGCCATGAGTGGACGACGGCAGCTGGAGGCCTGTCGGAGTTTGGGGGTGGGACCTTGGGCTGCATTCCGAAGGGTTGCACTTCCCATCGCCATACCCGCGATCGGCGCTGGCGTGGCCTTGATGGGAATGGAAATTGTGAATGAGCTGGGTGCCGTTCAACTGCTGGGCATCCCAAGCCTCTCTGCGGGGATTCTTGAAGCCTGGCAAGCCGATGGCAATCCCACGGGTGCGATCAGCCTTGCGCTCATCACCCTGATCATTGTGCTGAGTCTTGTGATGGGGGAGCGGCGACTGCGCCGACGCAGCCGCCGCTGGAGTGACGGCGTTGCCGGTGGCGATGCCACGGCTTGGCCCTTGAAAGGGGTTCGTGCCCTAACCGCCCAATTACTCGCAGTCATTCCTCCGGTCCTGAGCCTCGGGACTCCTTTGTTTTGGGTGCTCACCAATTTGGATCAACTCCAAACCAACTTCACCAACGACCTACTCCAGCTCAGCCTGCGCAGCCTGTTTCTTGCTTTAGCCGCGGCCATTCTTGCCGTCGGCGCAGCGGTATTGCTGGCCATTGCCAAACGCTGGAGCACTGCACCCTGGTTGCGCAGCCTGACGTTTCTGGCAGGCATGGGCTACGCCATCCCAGGCACAGTTTTGGCGCTCGCTCTTCTCCTCACTGGAGCACCCTGGCAAATCGCACCTCTCGCCCTATTGCTGTGGGGCTACAGCGATCGCTTTTTAGCCGTCGCCAAAAGCGGCCTTGATGCAGCTTTGGAACGCATTAGTCCCAACCTTGATGAGGCCGCCACAGGGATGGGCTTCGATTGGCATCAGGTTCTCCGCAGAATTCATTTGCCGCTTCTGCGCGGACCCATGACCGTTGGACTCCTCTTGGTCTTTGTCGACACGATCAAAGAGCTTCCACTCACCTTCGCGTTGCGCCCCTTTGACTTCGACACCCTTTCCGTACGGGTGTATCAATACGCAAGCGACGAGCGATTGGCAGAAGCTCTGCTCCCGGCTCTGATGATCCTTGTCTTAGGACTAATTGCGTCAATGGCCCTGGTGCCCACCCTGGATCAAAGTTCCAACAGGAGATCCATTCAGGATTAAGTGCGCCGAGCGAACCATTCAACGATCTGGCGATCGGCACGGAACGATCCAACCGCTAAGACATCAGCCAGCGTCGAAATCAATCGATAACTGAGCACCACCGCTAACAGTGGAGCTTCAGCCACAGCTCCGCCAAGTCGCAGCAGCAGAGCGGTTTCAAAAACTCCCAACCCACCGGGAGCACCCGGCACGACCAAACCAACGGCGTAGGCCAAGCCAAAGGCTGCGAGCCACTGCGACAGCACTGGCTGGGCCAAATCAAAGGCTTGAACACAACAGTAAAAACCAGAAAAGCGACACAGCACAAACATCAGTTCGGCAGCAAAAGGCGACCAGGGATATCCCGTGCGACCACTGCCCTCAACCTCGAGTGGGCCATCTCCAGCCGTCTGAAGCTGGGTCGCTTTCGATCGCTCTAACCGCTGCAGGATTGGCTCTCGCCAGCGGGGTAGTAGCAGCAACGCCGGGATGGGAGCCAACAAAACCAGACCGTTCTGCCATCCACCGCCCATCAGCATCAGCAGAGATGCCGCCACAATCAGTAGGGGATCAAGGATGACCCCGGCCAAAGCTGGGCCCCCTCCCATTGAGGGTCGAAGCGCACGCACACGCTCCACAAGGTGCCAGATGCCCCCGGGCAAATACTTCAGCAGGTTGCTGCGTACAAACAACGGCACCACCGCTAGGTCGTCGGGCACAGAACCAAGCCAGCCCAACACGACGCGCCAGGCCACGCCATTCATCAAAATGCTCAGCCAGGTGAGCCCTAGCCCAAGCACCAGCCACCACCAGCCTTGGCTATCCAAACTCTGCTGGCGCAATTGTGCACCCTGCTGAACGAGAGCCACACCAATAAAGGCAAGGCTCGCCAAGGTGATCCACAACTTTGGCGACCGCCATTGGCCCATCACCAACTCCAGTCCGCATCGCTGATGAATGGAGCAGCTACCGCCGCCATCCGCAACTCCGCCACAGAACACCCGGTGCGACGACTCATCAACTCCAAATCATCGGCCTCGGGTTTCACTGTGCAACGACCATCAGGCCGCTTGACCTGCTTGGCGGGAAGCATGCCCCAAGGGGTATCGAGCAATCCGATCCGGCGTGGGAGCAACCAGCGGCCCTGAAGGCGTTCTCGCACACCAATGCTGGTGCCAGCGTTGAACCACACCTGCCGCAGCCGCTCTGCCAAATCCGGCTCCACTAGGGCGATCACCCCATGGCCCGATCGTCCCTTTTTCATCACCAAGGGGTGGGCTGCCACATCAACGGCCCCTGCCTCTCGCAGCCGTTCCAAGAGCAAGGCCAGATCCTCTGGCGTGGCGTCATCGAGCCATGCCTCCTGAACAACAAGGGGCTGCCATCGCGGAATATCCCTCAGGTCTTGATCAGCGAGTTGTTGATCAGTGGTGTCGAGCAGCAGCCGCACCAAATTGGGTCGATCCAATTCACGGTGTCCTAGGCCAATACCCACCATCGCTGGCGTGATTCGGGCTGGTGGAACGAAGCCATCAGCCCAAACGGCCATTAAGGCCAAACCGGTGGGAGTCACCAGCTCCCCCTCAGGGGCATGGGAACTCTGGAGCAGAGGAACATGGTGACGGCGGGCAAGCTCCAACACAGCTGGCACCGGCACAGGGAGAAGGCCATGGGCTGTCCGAACCGTGCCTCGTCCAGCGGGCAGAGGAGAACAACAAATCCGTGAAGGATTGAGCTGGTGAAGCGCTGCACAAACCCCCACCACATCCACAAGGGCATCGACAGCACCCACCTCATGGAAATGAACAGACTCGATGGACGAACCGTGCACGGTTGATTCAGCTTCAGCGAGGGCTGTAAACACCGCCAAGACTCGATCCTTTAACGCAGTTAAGAGAGGTGCCTCAACAATTTGCTGTCGAATATCAGCCCAGTGACGATGGGGAGGTTGGCTTTCCAATCCCGTCACGCTGACCCGCTGCCCGCGCAGACCGCCACTGCGGGCCTCGACGACATCAATGCGATAACGACCAGCCAGCCCCAAGCTGTTGAGCGGCTCCTCGATCGCCGAGATCGGAACACCCAGGTCGAGCAGACCTGCAAGGAGCATGTCTCCCGCCAAGCCGGTGGGGGCATCGACCCAAAGCGTGGTCATCTCGCCAAGCGTGGGGCGGTCTCCAACAGAGCTGTCGCCTGTTGGTCAAGTTGATCGCGCTGGTCACGTAACTGTTGCTCGATCTCGCGACGGGCGCGGCGTTGCTCCCGTTGCGCTGTGTTGGCGTCATGACCGGACATTCCCCAGAGACGGCCCAGGAGAGCCCGATCATCAGCACCACCGCGGGCTTTACCGAACACCAACTTTTCTGCGGCAATGCCCGCTTGAAGGACTCGACTCCAGCGGCGCAAATCCTCGAGGGTCATACGCACGCTTTCAGGAACGACAAATTCCGTGGCGCCGTTACTCGCCAACCCTGCCTGGACGCAAGCGAGCGTTCCAACCAAGACCCGCTGTACGGGCAAAGCCTCGGTTTCGGCAATTAGGAGATGTCCCGCTTCATGCACCGCAATTCGGCGCAAACGCTCCTGCCCCCCAGGCAAGGCTTCCGCCAAGATGTGCCCCCCCATGCCTTGCCAACTCGCTGCATCGACGCTGAAGGCGATCAGGCCACCAAGAACGAACACAACAATCCAGGCAGACGACAAGCCCATCGCAGGGCCGAAGGCACCAAGACCAGTAATCCCCGCCACAACCAAACCGGCCCGCAAGGTGCTTGTGGAGCCCTGACCCTGCTCTGCCATCAACGGCTGCTGCGGGTGGTAGCCGCTCCCCGGCCACCCTTGGATTTACCGCCACGAGTCGGCATCGGTGCGATCACCTCATGCTGCTCTAAGTGAAGTTCTTGACCCTGACGACGAAGGTCGAGACTCACGAAATGACGCAGGTGCTCGAGGGGAAGTTCACCTTTGACCGACACCTTGAACGGCAGTGGACGTTTGCCATCGGGACGGGGGAGCTGGCGCACTTTGACCACCATCTCGCCGGTTTCAGGCTTGGTGTAAATCAACTCCCCGCGAATCGAGAAGTAGTCGTCACCTTGCGGGAGCGTGTCATCTACATCGTTTTGGTCAGGAGAGAGGGTGCTCGGCTCCCAAACACCAGCGATCTGGAGGTGAAGATGTTCGCTATCGCGACAACGGGGATACACCACCCAGAGATGGGGGTGGTCCATGGCTAAGTGCCGGCGCATCAGGGTTAAAACCCTGCCGAGCACAACGGTTTCAAGTTCAAGGCCATTGGAGTCCGTCAGCACGCCACGCGTGACCTGGTCGGGGTCTGTCGGGGTATAAGTGCCGCGAACTAGACCGATGGCCCGGAACTGCAACGGTTCGGTGACCGGGGGAATCGGATGGGCGCGCATTGAGCTGGTCCGGGCGGTGCAAAAAATCCGTGTGGTGACTGTAGCCAGCTCTCAGCAATCGCCTCAGACTGGCGAGGCTGATCAAGGTCCATGCCGCACCCAAAACGGATGCTCCTGCTGGGCCTCTCCCTTGTCGGCGCTTCATTTTTAGGCTGGAGCGTTGCCGCATCGCTCAGCAGCCAAACCTCTGCAATCGCCAATCGGACGGATGACGATCTCCAGGCAGAGCAGCTGCTCGATCGCCTCGAAGCGCAGGGTGAGCTAGCGCCAAACACCCGCCGCACCCTGCTCGAACGCCTCCTTGCCCAAGGTCGTTTTGAGGACGCTTTACAAGTGCTCCAGCCTTGGCGTGCGGAGCAACCTCGTTCCCTCAAGCTCGCCCTACTAAGTGCCGATCTTCAACGACTCACTGGCGATACCGATGGGGCGCTAAGCGAACTCAAGCAACTCCTGCACTTGCATCCACTCGATGCCGAAGTTCTGCAGTTGCTGCTGTTAGTGGAGCAAACCAATGGCAATGAAAAGCAAGCGCTGAAAGATCTTCAAAAACGCTTCAACAGCCAACAACCTGGAACCCGCTTAGAGCTGGGCTTGTTACTCGCCGATGCCCAACGCCAAGGGGGGCAGCCCCAGGCAGCGGCAGATCTGTATCGCCAACTTGCTAATGAATCTCCTTCTGACATCCGCCCTCCACTCGCCCTGGCGTTACTGAAACGCGACGAAGGAAAGGTTGAGGATGTGCAAGCGCTCCTTCAAGAGGCACGCCAACAACAAACAGCCAACGGTGACAACATCGACTTGATCGACCAACTGGCAGTGAGCTGGGGATTGGATGCTGCCCGTCTGCACTCAACAAAGTCGACAATCCCAACACCTATGGCTGCTGCTGATAGGCCTTGAGTGCTTCATCCACTGCGTCTGATGGGGCTGTGGCATCGTCCATTGCACCAGACCTGCGGATGCGGTTGAGGAGGTCCATCGGGTTGGTCGCATCGAGCACACTGCCACCAGCGGATCCAGCGGAATCCGGGCTGTAAATCTGACGCTCTTGGGGCGTCTCATAGGCACTCCCCATCTGAGCGACGGCCGGGCAACTGACGACCGGCAGAAGAGCAACGATGGCCATCAAAGGCACCGCAAAACGGCGAGACATCGGGAAATTGAGGTTTGGCGGATGCTAAGCGTCATGTCCATCGCGGAGCAGCAGTGCGGATCGCAACCTGGAACGTGAATTCAGTGCGATCACGCCTGGATCAAGTGTTGACTTGGCTGGAGCAAGCTCAACCAGATTTGCTGTGCCTGCAGGAAACCAAAGTGGATGACCCACTGTTTCCCTTACAAGCCTTTGAAGCCAAAGGATGGCGGGTCCACTTCCATGGTCAAAAGTCTTACAACGGCGTGGCACTGGTGAGTCGTGCCCCCCTCGATGACGTGCGCTGCGGATTCGTTGGAGAACTCGATAAGGATCCGGAAGCGTTTGAACTGGGAGAGCAAAAGCGCGTCATCAGCGCATTAATTGATGGGGTTCGCGTTGTGAACCTCTATGTGCCCAATGGCTCCAGCCTGACGTCTGACAAATATCCCTACAAACTCAAGTGGTTGCGCTGCCTCAAGCGCTATCTAGAGCAACCCTTGCAACGGGGTGAGCCGCTATGTGTCGTTGGGGATTTCAACATCGCTCTTGAGGCGAGGGATATGCATGATCCCGATCGACTCAGTGGCGGGATCATGGCCAGCGATGCCGAACGTGAAGCGCTGCAAATGGCCCTCGAGAGCGGCCTACAGGATGTCTTTCGTGTTTTCGAGCCGGATGCAGGGCATTGGAGTTGGTGGGACTACCGCACCGGCGCATGGGATCGAGACCGCGGCTGGCGGATTGATCACATATATCTCTGCGACGAGTTGTTGGGGTTAGCCCGCAGCTGCGTGATCCACAAACAAGTACGCGGCAATGAAAAACCCAGCGATCACGCTCCTGTGAGTGTCGATTTGGATTGGCCACCAAGCGATGACGACGAGAGCGGCGATCACGAAACCGATGACTTGCTGTTTTGAGTCAAAACAACTCAACAGGGGACTGAAGCGTCACCGAACGCTTCGCGGATTCACCGCACGTGCGTGGGGTGGGAAGAACCTTGCCAGGGTTCGCTCGATTATCAGGGTCAAATGCGCGTCGCAATAACCCCATGGTCTGCAGGTCCTCTGGAGCAAACATCCAATCGAGATAACAGCGTTTGTCTGCTCCGACACCGTGCTCGCCGCTAATGCTTCCCCCTACAGCGAGACACTCTCTCAAAATTGCTGCACCAAGATCCTTCACCCGTTGTTCGGCGTTGGGCTCTGCAGCGGAATAGAGGATCAGCGGATGCAAATTGCCATCACCCGCATGGAACACATTGGCCACCGGAAGTCCATGCTCCTGGCTGAGACGTTCGATCGCCGCCAAAACGAACGGAAGGCTGCTTCGGGGGACGACACCGTCCTGCACGTAGTAGGTGGGGGTGATTTTTCCCACTGCCGAGAACGCGGATTTGCGGCCTTTCCAAAGCACCGCACATTCCGTTGGATCTTCGGCTCGACGCAGTCCGCGGGCACCAGCCCCACGGCACAGCTGTTCAGCCCTTTGGGCGGAAGCCTGAACCTCCGCTTCCTGGCCATCAAGTTCAATTAGCAACACCGCCGCCGCATCCCGTGGGTATTCGTCGTACCCGAAGAAATCATTCACCGCATTGATGGTGACGTTGTCCATAATTTCCATCCCGGCCGGCAGCAAACCCGCTGCTGTAACGGCCCGCACAGCTTCCCCTGCAGACTCCATCGTTTCGAAATCAGCGAGCAGCACGTTGACGCATTCCGGCGCTCGCAACAGACGAAGCGTGATTGCGGTGGCAATCCCAAGCGTGCCCTCACTCCCGATGAAAGCGCCGCGCAAATCCAGCTCCTGAGACTCGGCCAAACCATTACCAAGCTGGGTGACGCTGCCATCGGGAAGCACCACTTCCAAACCAAGTACGTGATTGCTGGTGACCCCGTACTTGAGGCAGTGCACACCGCCAGAGTTCTCGGCCACGTTGCCCCCAATACTGCAGACCACTTGGCTGGAAGGATCCGGCGCGTAATAGAAACCATCGCCAGCGACAGCCCTGGTGACCCAGCTGTTAATCACCCCGGGCTGCACGGTGACGCGGTGGTTTGCCAAATCCAGTTCAAGCACGTTGCGCATGCGGCTCGTGACCACAAGCAGTGCTTCCTCATCCACCAAAGCCCCCCCCGACAGACCCGTTCCACTACCCCGCGCCACAAAAGGAATGCTGTGGGCGTGGCAACAACGAAGAACAGCAGCGACTTGCTCCGTTGTTTCCGGCAACACCGCCAAGGGTGGACATTGGCGCTCCAGCGTCAAACCATCACAGTCGTAACTCAGTAACTCTTGACGTTTCGAAACGACCCCGCGGGCGGGGAGTAGACGGCGGAGATCCCTTTCCAGAGCAGCCCAGTCGTAGGACATGTCATCCCCCTAGATGGTTGAACGATAGGCAGGTCGAACGGGCAATCTGCCGCGATTGGGACACAGAACAGACGCATGTGGACGTTCTTGGGTCAGGATGATGCACGGTTTGCATTTGCCTCTTGGCGTCGGTTCCTGTGACAACACCTACGTTGAACACCAGCCGCTCCCAGGCCATCTTCGGCGCAGCGCAGGGCCTGATGCCCGGTGGAGTGAGCTCTCCAGTGCGCGCGTTTAAGTCTGTGGGTGGTCAGCCGATCGTGTTCGATCGGGTCAAGGGTCCCTATGCCTGGGATGTCGATGGGAATAAATACATCGATTACATCGGTAGCTGGGGGCCCGCCATCTGTGGCCATGCCCACCCGGAAGTGATTAGCGCGCTCCAGGAAGCGATCGAAAAGGGCACCAGCTTTGGGGCCCCCTGCGCCCTCGAAAACACTCTGGCGGAAATGGTGATCGACGCTGTACCCAGCGTCGAGATGGTCCGCTTTGTGAACAGCGGCACCGAAGCCTGCATGGCTGTGCTTCGCCTCATGCGTGCCTTCACAGGTCGCGACAAGGTGATCAAGTTCGAAGGCTGCTATCACGGCCATGCCGACATGTTTTTGGTGAAGGCAGGGTCCGGCGTCGCCACCCTTGGACTTCCCGATTCACCTGGGGTTCCTCGCAGCACCACGGCCAACACCCTGACGGCCCCTTACAACGATCTTGAGGCCGTGAAAGCTCTGTTCGCAGAGAACCCAGATGCCATCTCCGGCGTGATCCTCGAGCCCATTGTGGGAAATGCTGGATTCATTCAGCCCGAGCCAGGCTTCCTTGAGGGTTTGCGAGAACTCACCAAAGAAAATGGAGCGCTACTCGTCTTTGATGAAGTGATGACTGGATTCCGCATCAGCTATGGCGGAGCCCAAGCGCACTTCGGCGTCACACCAGATCTCACCACCATGGGAAAAGTGATCGGAGGCGGTCTTCCAGTTGGAGCGTATGGCGGGAGGGCAGAGATCATGCAGATGGTGTCCCCAGCGGGGCCGATGTATCAAGCCGGCACCTTGAGCGGAAACCCACTGGCGATGACCGCGGGCATCAAGACCCTCGAACTGCTGAAACAACCTGGGACTTACGAGAAGCTTGCGGCCACGACTGAACGGTTGATTACTGGCATCAAAACTGCTGCTGGCGAAGCCGGTTTCCCCATCACGGGAGGCAGCGTCAGCGCCATGTTTGGCTTCTTCCTCTGCGAAGGCCCCGTTCGCAACTTCGAGGAGGCCAAGGCCACCGATGCTGAGCGTTTTGGCAGGCTGCATCGCGCCATGCTGGAGCGCGGTGTTTATCTCGCACCCTCGGCCTATGAAGCCGGCTTCACGTCATTGGCCCACTCCGATGCCGACATCGAAGCAACGATTAATGCCTTCCGAGAGAGCTTTGCTGCCATCGGCTAAGCCTCGAATTTAATCATTGCAGGCATTTATTCCACCGGTTCCTCCCGCTTTGATCTGCACGATCGAAGCGGTGGAAAGCAGCTGGTTAAAAACGCCCATTCAGGCTATTCGTGAGCTCGAACATCAAAGTTTCCGAGTAATTCATGCTCCGGATTCAACTGAGAAAAAAAGCGCGGAGCGAAAAGCAAAAGTAAAAGTAGAACCAAGAACAGTGATTGATAGCCGGCTCACAATTCTGGCTGAAAACTTTCAATCATTAGGACGCTGGCAGTCGGGAGCCATCGGATATGGACAGCTCAATTACACGTGGTCATTCCAGGCTCCATTGGGCTTCGTGGCAAAGCAACATCCCAGCAAAACTTCAAACACAATGAATACAACAACCATTTACGTTCAAGGCAGTTTAAAAATCAACACACAACTGCAATTTGAATTGCACAATCTTTCAACATTGAGACAGGACACATCAAGCGATTTGATCAACAGATTGGACGAACTAGCCAAGGGAAGCTGCATTCAACAATCACGATCTTGATTGCACCAAGAAAACAATATTTTTTAAGAATAAATCCCTTTCATTTTTTCATGCAATTGGGTGTACCCAACGCATCAGTGCTTTGTCAGGTCTAGCAATATCCGTAATATTTTCATAGACAAAATCTTGCCAACCAATCTCTGGCAATCCGGCAAAGAGCATCAGATTGAGTGGAAACTCCTCAGAGTCGGTACAACGACGAAAATCATCACGAAACAGAAAAATTGGTTTACCTAAAGCCATGGCAGCACCCAGTTCCACCATGACGCCCTCATCAGGAGGCGTTCCATTCACGATCGCAAAAAGAGCATCTGCATCACGAACATCTTGAAGATCTTTTTGTGCAACGCGATAAGCCCAGCCAGGTTCTGCAAAATCAATCTGGCCATTGCGCGTGAAAGGCTCCCAAACCTCTAATCCAAGCGCAGTCAATGCATCAATAAATTCAGGAAGCAACAGGCGTTTCCACTGCTCAGAAAAGCCATAGGGCGATGCCAGATAAATGGTGCGGCGCATCTAATTAGGAATCAAGACGAGATTGGCGATAGAGGCTTTCGTCAGCAATCGCTTTTGCGGCATTTTCCCAAGGAAACAAAAGCCACTCAGAACTCAAGGTCACCTCAGCGGCATCCCACCATTGCGGTTGAGATTTGCTGACCCAAACGGCATAGGTGGCCTGAGGCCATTGAAGCCGAAGCCCTTGCAAGGTCCGTCCTGTCTCAAAGACATCGTCGACGATTAAACAGTGGTTGCCGGGTTCCATTAACAGAGGAAGTCCTAAGGAATGACTCAGCCCTACGGCCAAACAAAGACCACCCCGAGGGATACCAAACACACCGTTCAGGGATCGACCGCTATATCGCTCTGTAAGGACTTGAACGCAGGCATCAAAATCAGCCCAATTGAGTTGCTTCATGCCGTGAGAATGGCATTTCAACGCTTGATCAGCATCCATGATTCAAGAGATTCCTCCCCAAGAGCAGATGCGCAAGTGGTTCCGTAGTCACCTGCTGTCGCGCGACGTTGAGCTCCAGGAGCTGTATGAGCTCGAGCAGGGTGAACTAGACCTTCTAATGGCAGAAACTGCAGAGATCCGCTCCGATGCTGAAAACCGGTCCCGCAGCCACGGACGCTGGTGCACAGCTGGTTATGTGCTCGAACTTTCCAGGATCATTGATCAACGCAGGGCCTCTGAGAAATCACTCGATAGGCAGTGATGCCTTAAACGATCGATCAACCTGGCAAGACATGACGATCAATCCCCACCCTATTGAGCAACCGAGAAGGCCAAGACTGGCGAATTTTGTAATCGGATCTCAATTGACGCAACACTCTTTTCTGGTAACTAATTTTACTTGGTTTATCGGCCAAAATTTTCTCTATATCCTTGATTTGATTATGAATAGAACGCTTGCGGAAGACTCCATAAATACTGTTAATACTCTGCCTTAATTCAGCCTTGACTGAATTCAAATCAACGGACATCTGTTCACGCAATCGATTTAACATCACTTGATCGGTTGATACGGCATAAGGATCTTTTTGCTCAGGCAAATGATCAAGAACTCTCAACAAGAATGCAACCCTGGCATGCCTACTTGGGAAAGCAGCCAATTGGTGCGCAGTAGACCCTTCCCCAAGAGCGACACTCTTTCGACCAGTACTTTGTGCCAATGTTCGCTTCACGACGCCGCCCTCCTTCAGCATGAGATCATCTAAACCACGCAGATAATAATGATGGATTGGGAAGGCCAAGCCCTCGCTCAAACCCAAACAGCGTCCACGCCCCCTTGTCCCTGAACGATGCAAACCGAGACCTGTCAATGAGCGCGTACGCATCACAGACTTAATTTGAGGAAAATCAAAAAACCGCTTCAAACCTGATTCAAAGCCTGAATCTGAGAGGGTGGCAGTCATTCTCCAAGGCATCGCCAACGACTGAAATGCCTCCTCTTGAATGAACGGGAGGAGATCAGGATGCAAATATTCATCAGCATCAATCACAGCCACATAGTCTTCTTTAATCAATCCACGAACAGCACCAATCTTTTGCCCTTCAACCTCAGTAAAACCTAGCTGATTTCGGGACAAAATCTCACGACATAGAGGTGCACCCCTTGGAGCAATCACGGGATAAAACTGGTCGATACCGATCGATCGGTGATGATCGATAAACGATTGCAGGTAAGGGGCCTCACCATCGAACACACGAACAACAATGGCGCAACTTTTAGCCACTTCAGCTAGCTATTGAATAAAAATCTAACACGGAGATTGATGTGCTTAGCCGCAGCGAAGCAGTCATACGCAAGGAGCCAGCACATATCTCCTCCATGGAGTCAGAAGGGACAACAGAGCAAAGGTGATGGCAACAAATAGGCTTTCAAAAAAGATACTGTGAATTCAGTTTTCCTCCAGAATATGCATCATTTCCAACATATAAACGTTGAATCTATTATCAACAACCAAGATCGACTGACGATACATGAACGAATGCAAGCATTTCTACTTAGATCCCTTCATCCAACAGAGCAACATATTGCGGATCAGGTTAAGTACCTAGTGCGGTCCTGATCAAAGGGGTGTATGACATTAAGAGTGATCCCGGAGCAGTGATGAAAGCACTTTTTCAATGGTGGGGCGATGCATTTGCCCATGCAATGGGTGCTGTCGACTTGGATGAAAAGCGTCAAGTACCACCACCGATTGGTGTTCAGCCTTTTCGCGATATCCCTCTCAAGCATCGCCACCATGACTGAGGGTCTAGCCCAATAGCGAACCAAAGCGGGTTAGATATGCTGACTAATTTGAATTGCATATCTTCCCGCGCAAACCAATCATTGGGCGGTTATCCGCGCCCTCAACAACCAAGGCTGAACAGTTGCTGCCCATAGATTTTTGGAAATACTTTGAAAAAGCATGGCTGACGACAACCAAACCAATCAGAGCTGTGGCGGTAAAAAGAAAGCCATGCTGGCTTATGGGGTCGTTCAAATTTCAGCGACAGTTGTATCGGCCATTTCCCTCGCAGCAATTGCACTAAGCCTTTGCCCACTCAAGCAGCAAAGCAGTGCCTTCAATGGATGTGTCACAGAAATGATCGCCCAAGGCGAGTCGAACGCGCAAGCCGTGCGGCACTGCAATGGAGGCTAATTCAAATTCATAGTCAATTTGTCAAAGAAATGGGGCGCGCTCGAAAGCCCCCTTTTTTATATCAATCAAACAAAACTAAAGTTATTCCTAAGGCCGAAGACATTTACACTCAACAAGCTTGATCAATTAACTTTCACTTCTTCCAAGAAAATTCTTGACAAAGAATTAGCGATAATTTTCAAACTGCAGCGGCACATCCAATTCATCTTCTTTGCTCTTCACCAATTGAATAGCTGCCTGAAGATCGTCCTTACTTTTCCCTGTGATTCGAACACTCTCACCCTGAATCGCTACAGTTACTTTTTTTAATTCATCTCTCACGATCTTACTTAATTTCTTAGCGATTTCTTGGCTCAGTCCCTTCCGCAGCTTCACCACCTGCTGAATGCGGTTTCCTCCAACCGACTCCGGTGTCTGAAAATCAAAAATTTTCAACGAAAGATTCCGTTTCGTCGCTTTCGCGCGCAGCACATCTTCAACGGCCTGGAGCGTCATGTCACTGGCTGTCGTAATCACCATCTCGGTTTCCTCCAGCACAATCTCGGTTTTGGAGTCCTTCAAGTCGTAGCGGGTGGAAACATCCCGACGCACCTGATCAAGGGTGTTCACCAGCTCCTGTCGGTCGAAATCAGAAACGACATCGAAAGAGGAAGTACTGGCCATAGCGCACGGTCACTGCTGATCACAGCTTAGAAAAGGCCAGGAACTGAGCCCACACCATGTCGCTGCTGCAACTTTTCACAGCTACGAACGCAACGCCCTATGCCTGGTCATTGGTGTTGGCAGGTGGGAGCGTGATCGCCAGCATCATTCCTCTGGGCGCAGCACGTTCAGCATCCAATTTCGAAATGAAAGATATGGCCGCACCACGCGCCATGTTCGATCGCTTCCCAGCTTGGGGGAAACGGGCCAGTTGGGCTCACCAAAACAGCTTCGAAGCCTTCACCCTGCA
>ERZ802830.2841-NODE-2841-length-15284-cov-5.67923_pt1 | contig 15284 bp, 12 predicted proteins | sample MGYA00345654_ERZ802830 | MGnify/ENA primary metagenome ERZ802830 (study PRJEB30503, sample SAMEA104212375) | marine metagenome | biome: Westerlies Biome; feature: [SRF] surface water layer (ENVO:00010504) within the epipelagic zone...; material: water... | reverse complement strand
CATGATTAAAAAAGATTTCATCATCCGGACCCTCTTATCCGTATCCCTTTTGACTTCCAGCTTTGCCCAAGGCAACCGCGTCTCCCTCTTCAACGGAAAGAACCTAGACGGCTGGACGGTCCTCAAATGCGAAGCCGAAGTGAAGGGCGGCAATATGTTCATTAAAAGTGGAAACGGTTTGGTGCAGTCCGCAAAGAAATACCAAAACTTCGTGCTCGAATACGAATGGAAAGCTCTAAGCGAAGACAAATGGGACAGCGGCATTTACTTTCGTTACACTTCCATTCCCAACAACCGCGCCTGGCCTAAACGCTATCAGGCGAATCTTTTAAAAGGCAAAGAAGGCGATGTCGGTGGCATTAAAGGAGCCTCCAGCAAAGGCCTGCTCAAAGATCGCGAGTGGAACAAATTCAAGCTCACCGTAAACGGCGCGAAGATCTCTCTTATGATCAACGATAAAGAAGCATGGAAAGGAGAGGGTCTTGAAAACCTAGGAGCAGGATTTATCGCTGTGCAGGCTGAAGTTCCTGGAGGTGGACAACACTTATTCCGTAATATTTTCATTACCGAGCTTGAGGCCTCCACAAAATAAATTCTCCTCCTGACAATTAGCTCACTTCCCAAAGGCCTCCACGGGTCGCATTGATCAGACGATTGAGGACGAGTTAATTGATTTTAAGAATTTTAACTACCTCTTCGGCAAGCTTTATAGAGCCCTCTCGAGTGAAGTGAACATCCGCCTTTTTTTGGATCTTTCCTGCGTTAGTTTTAGCGAACGAGTAGAGATCGTGAATCTCAACTTCCATCTCTCTCATCACCTTCGCCGCGACTTTGTTATACTCGGCTGAATGCCCAGCTACACGGCCTCGCGCCCCACTTGGCACAGGGGTCGTATTACGCCAAATCAGACGGGCTCCAGTTTTTTCCAAGCGCTTTACCAACTCACGTAAATTTTTTTCGTAAGCCTTTGGGGCAACCTGCTGCTTACTAGTCTTGGCCTTCGGGTCGGTAAGATTTTCACCGTTTGGCCCCATATATTTGAGATCATGGAGACCCCAATTGAAATGAATGATACCCCATTTCTTGTCTTCCCCACCGATTGACAACCAGTTGTTCAAGCTCTTGAGCCCATGAATGGTTGCAGCACAATTCACAGGTGGGCGGTGAACATTCGCTTTACCATACAACAAATTACGAACGGGAAGAGTGTACCCGATGGAAATCGAATCGCCAATTAAGAGGACTCTTGGCAGTCCCTTAACATCTTCAATCTGTTTAAAAGGCCCTTTCTTGGGAGTCGCCACGACCAACTGAATGAAAACGAGTGAAGCTACAAGCATCCGAATCATTCGTGCCTCCTATAGCATTCAGAGACATGATGCAAGAGCCCGCCATAACAGTTGCTGCCCCAATTTTGGTAAACCACTAAACCTTCCAAGTGAGGATAAGGCGATCTTACTTAAAAATGCTTCTATTACCTTTGCACATGAGATTGAAAATGAGCTCACCTTACCAAAAGCATTCGTTAGAAAAATGGTTTAATCGATTTTAGAAAATATCTTTCAAAAATTCCCTTTCCACCTCGAAACGGATTAGAACCCCATCGATTTTTTTATGCCCACTCATAATTCCGGCGTCTAGAATCTGACCATGCGGGTCATTGTTCTATCTCTTCTTCTTAGTATATGGCCTAATGCTCAAGAGAAGCCGAATATCATCATCATCATGGCCGATGACCTGGGATTTTCTGATCTCGGCTGCTATGGCTCCGAAATCAGAACCCCCAATCTAGATGCTCTAGCAAAAGAAGGGCTCCGCTTTACGCAATTCTACAACACTGCCAAATGCCACTCATCCCGAGTCTCACTCCTCACGGGCCTATACTGTGACCAGGCCGGCGGCGCATCACTCTCACGCGGTGCAAGCATCGCCGAAGTCCTCAAACCCGCCAATTACCATACGATGATGGTCGGTAAGTGGCATCTTTCCAAACAACCGACTGACTTTGGCTTCGACCGCTATTGGGGCCACCTCTCCGGAGCAACCAATTTCTTCACCGGCGACAACACCTTTCGGCTCGACGGCAAGCCATGGAAAGTTCCCGCTACTCACAAAGGAAAACCATTTTACACCACAAATGTTATCACTGACTATGCGCTCGATTTTATCGACCACCATTGGAGTCTTAAAGAGAGAGAAAATCGTGCCCCATTCTTCCTCTACTGCGCTTATAACGCTCCCCACTACCCGCTACAGGCACCTAAATCCGAAGTCGAAAAGTACAAGGATAAGTTTGTAAAAGGCTGGGACGTCCTTCGCAGGGAACGCCACGAAAAACAAATTGAGTCCGGCCTTCTTCCAGCCAAATGGCCACTCTCACCACGGGCCACTCATATCCCAGCATGGGAGAGTCTTTCGCCCGAAGCGAAACAATGGGAACAAGACCGCATGGAAGTTTACGCAGCAATGGTCGACGTCCTCGACCAAAACGTTGGGCGCCTCATCGCGCATCTTAAAAAGAAAGGTATCTATGACAACACCCTCATCATGTTTTGCTCTGATAATGGAGCCTGCCCCTTCGAACGCACTCGTGGCAAAGAACTCAAACCTTGGGACCCAAAATCCTACTGGTGCTACGATGTCGGCTGGGCCTCACTTGGCAATACCCCATTTCGTCTTTACAAGCAGAACCAACACGAAGGCGGAATTTCGTCGCCCATGATTGTGCGCGGCCCTAAATCTCTCTTAAAAACGAAACCTGGTTCCATCACCCGCCAACCCTCTCACCTCATTGACTTCATGGCAACCTGCATAGAAATTAGTGATGCCTCTTATCCAACAAAAATTGGGAACCGTATGATCGACCCTCTTCAGGGGAAATCTCTCCTCCCCATCTTTGCCGGACAAGAACGCGAAGCTCACAATCCTCTCTACTTCCACTTCTCCAAAGACCGTGCTCTCCGCTCTGGTGACTGGAAAATAGCCTCCGCAAAAATGGGCCGTTGGGAGCTTTACAACCTTAGCGAAGATCGAACAGAACTCACCGACCTTTCCGCAAAGCACCCGAAGCGGGTTAAAAAAATGGTGGCCCAGTGGCGCGAGATCGCCAAAACCAAAGACCGCCTGCCCAAGAACCAACTCAAAGCAGTCAAAAATACTCTCACCCCCCAGAAGTTTGGGATCCGCTCGGATCCCGGCGCGACAAAGTAAAGCTAACCAATAGCTCCAGCTTATTGACCTTCAGCTCAATTAGATCAACGAATCTAGAATTAAATTCACTGACTCAATAATCCGCTGATCACGCGGACGCAAATCTGGGGCAAAAGGTTCCCCAGTAATATGCTGGAGACCTTCAATATAACGAACCGCGATCTCATTTGCCTGTTCTTCGGAAAACTGTTGCTCGTTCTGATCTTTAACCATTCCTCGCGCAAATTCCTTGGAAAACGATACCGGTTTACCGTCTCGGGTAACCACCTCACCGTGATCACCCAATCTCCAAAAACGGGACGAATCCATGGTGTAAAGCTCATCAGCTGCCACGATCTCCCCTGCCGAATTGATTCCGTGCTCGGTTTTTGTATCCACTAAAATCATTCCCCGCTTCGACAAATATTGCGAAACAACCCCAAAGGCCATCAACGAAGAATTACGAATCGCAGCATATTGTGGTGCCGTGCAAACACCTTCGTTGACGAGATAATCCGCATCTACAGTCCGATCTATTTTATCCTTCGTACTTGGCGTATCCATTAAATACGGAAGTCGACCATTTGGCTCAAGTTTTCCAACTTCTAAATCATGCCCGGCGTAATGCATGATCTTAGTTCCTGTCTCTTTGGCGATAAGCCAGTGTTGGTAAAGTGAAGTTGATGTCGAACTCTCCGCCATATATAAACGGACCACATTTTCCAACATCACAAGAGTTAAGTTTTCTGCCGGAATAACCGTTGAACTAGGGGCTAAGCCTTGCACTTCAAACTGCGAACTTCCCATGAAGTCTTTCACCAACCGCAGCATGTGATCGTGATTCACTGCGAGCACCTGATCTTTAAACGGAATGGCTCCGCGATTTACATCATGAGTAGAAATTCGATTATTTCTAAACATCAAACGGATGGGCCTACCATCGCGATGAATCAGAGATCCTCCAAAAACGGAATCAGAAACCTTGCCATTTAAAACGGTGCAACCTTCAAGTCGAGCGATCTCACCGTCGTCAATCAACTGCTTGATTGACCGGCCTTCATTCACCGCTGACCCATGCTCAGCAACCAATTCCTGGATTTCCTGAATTCCTAACATTCGCTTGAAAAATTATCTCCGACATTTTGTCAGCGAGTGAAATACTAGCCGCTTAGCCAACAACTACAAGCACAGCGCCATACTTCACGCGATTCTGGCAAGGAAGATTCCGACTCTCCCGACCTTACCACATCAAACCACCGGGAAGAGGAGCTCATTAATCGATGATGTAACCCAGCGTTGCAAAAAACATTTCTTCAAAGCTTTGTTCACCCCACCTAATCGTTTTGGTTGGATCTGGGTTATGGGGATTATAGGGAGAATTATCCCAAGCATTCCGGACATGCACCTGTGTTCCGGCAGGCAGTTTGCGTGGCTCTTTTAAGACGTAGGTCCGCTGCCAATTGAAGTTGTAATTTGGAACCGAAAGTAACATCTCGCGCTTTCCATCCGGAAATTCTGCTTCGAATTCCATAAACTTCCCCCGAAAATGCATGTGAGGATTGATTGCATAGAGCGTGACATTCCTTCGAATAGGTAAGGTTTTCTGCTGTTTATATTCTTGAGCGCCAGCCGGAATTTGGAAGCGCCTCTGAGCAATCACCGCAGTCCTAAAAATCTTAGCAGTTGGTTCATCAGAAATATGAAGGCCAAGCTCTGTCTCATCTACTTCAGGCTTTCCAGAAGCCGTATAGTGCAGCTGGAACCGTAATTGATGGCCCTTCTTCAAAAACACAGAACTTCCTTCTGGGTAACGTTGACCCTCGGTCCCCGGCGCATACCCGGTCACCCACTGTGAGCTCCTTCGTGTTCCAGCTGGATGGGAAGTGACGATGACATGATGCAGAACTCTCGTATTCCCGGGACGGATTTCGGTCGCCTTTAGCCAAACATCCCGATCGAAAGGGTTGTCCATCGTAACATAGCGATAGTCAAAAACGCCCTCGGCCCTGACCTTCTGCGCCGGCAATGTGATGATCTTATCGGGCTTTCCAAGGAACCATTCAGGCACTTGTCTTTCCAAACCCTCCAAAGGATCCGGGCCATCACCTTTCGGACTCCCATCAGCCACCCAGCTAACAACCTTATTCGCTTCTTCAGCAGTAAGGCTGCAATCGTTTGAAAATTCGCCAACCTCAGGATCTGCCTGCCATGGAGGCATTTGCCGGGTCATGATAACTTCTGATATCATGTCAGACCAACCCGCAACCTTTCGGTAGCTACTCATGGCGAAAGGGCCAAGGCCCCCTTTGGTGTGACAGGAAGTGCATTTTTGGGCTAGAATTGGAGCAATATCCCTCGTGTAGGTCAGCCCTTTCGGATACTTGGGGAAAGTAATTTTGCAGCCGGGAGCCTCGGTCTCCCTTGGTTTAATTTCATTTCCCCCAAGAAGATTATCAAGAGCATCACGAAGGTAGTGCTTTGTCGCCACCGGCTTCGCAGCTTGATAACTCAGGCGGTCATCGAATGCTCCCCGATAAACAATTTTTCGACCTGCCGAGCTGATCAAGTACACCTCTGCGGTTCGCTCCACGCCGAGCGAGCGTGCCACAATCTGTGCCTCATCCTTAAGCACTGGCACCTTAATTTTAAACTCTTCAACTTCCTTCGAAATTTCAGCCCGACTATCCTGAAGATTCGCATTAAGCATACAGAAAAGGACACCTTTATCTTGGTAGTTCGCGCTCATGCGATTCAGTTCCGGAATACGTTTTTGAACTAAAGGGCATCCATTGCCCTGCACAAAAACTACCAACCCTTTCACTCCCTCCATCTTAAGATAGTAATCCAATTCATGAGACTTACCTTCATGATCAATGAGTGCAAAATTTTCAGCCCGAGAAGGGCCATCTCCAGCATTCGCATGAAATGGCAAGAGGATTGAGAAGATAAAGATTAAATAACTATAATTCACGTAAGGGGAAGGGGTTTAGCGAGAATACCATACTTTGAAAATCAAACAAATTACTCCCGCAGGATCCATTTTAAGTGCTTCGTCTTCCTACTTAAAGAGATCAACCAAGCCGTGAAACAGTTGAACCCGATCAATTCTCCGCTGTGTTGAAAGCACATTTTTTAAAAGGATCTCCCATTTCATCTTAAATTCATCTTAACTCCGTAGGTTAATTCACGTTATGAAGAAATTCCTCGTCCTCTTTCTTTCCTCGCTTATGGCACTCAGCAATTTCCTTTACGGACAGCGCTCACAGCCCCCGGGACAGCGACCCGGCGGAGTGGACACACCGCGCGGTGAACGCCCGCTTAGAGGCGGGAAACCTCCACGGGGCAATCGCCCACCAGGACGAGGTCAGCGGCCCGGCGGACAAAGAGGTGGCGGCCCGCGGCCCGAAAACCTCGCTGAGTCGCCAGCCGAACTCGGCTCAGCCGGTATCGCGTGGTATCCCATCCTCAAAGACGGATTGGCCGAAGCCAAGCGCACTAACAAACCGATTCTCTTCATGGCCGTCGCCTCACAATGCGGCGGAATTTCAGGTGTTTTCTGACCTGGCTACACCAACACGCAGAACCGTGAGTTCAGCAATCCAAAAGTCATCAAAGCCACCCGTGATTTTGTCTGCATCCGAATCGACTCTTATGAGAGTGAAGAAGCTCAAAAAATTGTTCGCGGCTACCTCAATGGTCGCTTCGAAAACACCGCCTTTTGCCTTCTCTCTCCCGATGGAAAACAAAAGCTCTCAAGAAGTAGCCGTGGCCCCAACCAGGTCCTCGGAGGCGCTCTCGTATCAGCCTTTGGAGAAATCGCTGATGACTATAGAACCAAAGGAAAAAGCGAAGCCGCAGCAGTTCCGGATTTTCCAAACTTCCGCCTCGGACTCAATGTCGCCTCAGCCGATCAAAGAGTCATCATCCTAGTCAGCGGCACCGAGAAAGAAATTAAAGAAGCCCGAAAATCTCTTCCTGCAGTCAGTAACGATCCCAATATTATTGGAAAATTCCACTACGATTTTGAAACTGACTCAAAGACTTGGACCGGAATTCTCAGCGGAAGCAAATCAAAATCGGGAATCAAAATCATTTTCCCTGACACCTATGGTCAGAAAGGAAAAATCATAAAATCGCTTCCACTTGATATAAAAGCAGATGATCTCAAGGAAGCCCTCCTCAAAGCAAATGAGACTTTTGTAAAAACCACTGAAAAAAAGAATTATCAGAGCCACGTTCAGGAAGGACGTCGTAAAGGTATCAAGTGGACCATGCCCATGGAGTTTGGTGAAGACCGTGATGGCGACGGCAAGATTGATCACCGCGCAGGACGTGCACGTTAAAGTATTCTTTTCCAATTAACCCAATAGCCAAAAGAATCTGTTTTGGCTGCTCTTCTTTTTCGTGATTACTTCCCGATCTCTTTGGGGAAGCGGAGAATTTTCGCGACTACGAGGAAGATCAAAAAAGCTGCCAAAAATACCCACGGTTGTGATTCTAGAGTCCACTTCAGAGCCTCATCATCAATCTTCCCAAACTCCTTTTTCTGTAGGGAAACCATTCCCGCAAAAATCAAACTCGCAGTGCCATAACCGATATTGAAAAGTAGTCCCTTGACGCTTAGCACGGTCGCTCGCTGATTCGAGGTGGCGAGACCATTCAAGTATCGGCTCATTAAGAATCCCAGATGCGACATTCCCGCCATTACTCCAATTCCTGGGACCACTCCCCAGTAAACCCAGGTTTTACCGAGTGCGTAGAGACAGAGAAAACACCACCCAGCTATCATCGCAAAATTAGTAAAAGGAGTATAAGCACCCACTAAATAACGCGAAAGACGCGGCACATAAATCCCAAGTATCGCAGCTCCCGCCGCAATAAATCCAAAGGTGTAGGTCGGAATCTCAATCAACCGATAATATTCACTATTGATGGTAGCAAAATTCCGAACAACTCCGTCAATCAAAAGCCCACCCACCACAATCAGAATTGCCGCCTTGGTCGTAAAGACCCACTTTGTAGCCTTCCAAGTCTGCTTAAAGATCGCTTTAAAACCCGCAGCTTTATCTCCCCCATTTAATTCCTGAAACCTCAGCGAAATTAAAAACGCCGCAATCGCCTGAAAAAAGCAAAAGACGATAGGGAGACGATGAGCAAGCTCGACATTAAGCCCAATTGCTCCTGCATCATAAACCAAGGCACCCAGCACCATCGCCACCACCATTGCGCTCGATCGAAGCTTGAAGGTGATCTCTAGAACTTCATCCCAATCTTCCTCCCTCTCCAAACTATCAAACGCTAGTGCCTCATCCGCACCACTCGCCGCGGCCTCCGCTAACCCACTCAAAACACGATTCACTATACAAAATCCAAATAGCCAGAGCCCCGCGCCTTTAGGTGCCACAAGCAACACCAACATCTCAAGGACCATCAAACCTCCTGCGGTAATCAAGAGTTTGCGACGCCCGATCAAATCCGCCAGGGCTCCAGATGGTACCTCTGCGAGAAAAATTGTTACGGCCCAAATCGCGTTTAAAGTCACAAACTGTGACAGCGTCAGCCCAAGATCGAGAAACAAGATTGCAAGAATCGGGTAGTAAAACCGGGCATTAAACAGTGTAGTAAACCACGCATACAAACGAATATTAGGTTGGGCGAACGGACCAGTCGCTCGAAGCAAGGAAGACACGCCCTACGATTAGTAGCCAAATCTCGGATTTGCAACTTCCCACTTTTCTCTTCATCATTTCACCAATCCCATGACATCCAGCCCCGAATCCAAATCGTGTTGTAGTAGTCAGCCTCCCGAAACCGAGAACAGAAACCTAAGCTTATCTGCCTATACTCCATTATTTGTCATTCTGTTGGCCACAGCTTTAGGAGCCGCCGCGCGACATCATTCTGAAATAAGCTGGTCTTGGCATATCTGGATGCACGATTTCATGGGCTTATTCCTCCTCGTCTTCGCGATGGTAAAACTTTTTGACCTATCGTCTTTCGCCGTTGGTTTTGCAAAATACGACCTTTTAGCTGCACGGTCCCGCACCTATGCACTCGGCTATCCCTTTATAGAACTTGCCCTCGGTCTCGCCTACCTCTCGCGGTGGCAACCTCAAGCCACCTACTTTGCTACTATCGTCATTCTTTCTTTCGGCGCACTCGGAGTCTTAAACACCATGAGGCAAGGTAAACAAATCAATTGCGCCTGTATGGGTCAGATCCTAGAGGTGCCTGTCTCGACAGTGACTCTTACCGAAAACCTCAGCATGTCTGTCATGGCTCTCGCCATGCTCCTTATTTAGATTTATCTGAATGCGATTCTTATCCTACGAGGAAGAGGTAACACACAAGCTATCATTCAAATAGATCTCTAAAAAATATCTTCAAAAAGAAGGTAGCCAGTCTCAACAAACCCATGCTTCAAATAGACCTGCTGTGCTGACTGATTCTCAGTCTCAACATAAAGTCGGCACCCACAAACGCTTTCGTTCTCTTTAGCCCTTCGGCGTGCCTCCTCATATAGCTCTCTAAACACTCCCTGACGTCGATATTCCGGCAGAACATAGACACTCTGGATCCACCAAAAATCACCATTCCGCCAATCACTCCACTCCTTGGTTATCATCAATGACCCAACAACTTGGTCCTCTATCTCCGCCACCAAATAAAATCCCCTAGTAGTATCCTCAAAGATCCCCCTCACTCCGGCTTGCAAAATCCCCGCATCTAGTTTCTTCCCCTCGGTCTCCAAGGCCATCTCCATATTAAAACTAACGAGGTATGGTAAATCGGCCTCTTCTGCCTGACGAATCTTGATCAAACTCACGACGTGAATTTCCGCTGACAATTAGGGTACAAACAAGCCCTTTTTGAGCAGATTAAAAATCTTGAAGGGTTTCACATTTTATCGATTAAGATAGATTCGTCTATTCGGTTCCAGATTTCTCTTCAATCGCATCATCGCAATCAGTAGTTTACTGACGCAACTAATGACAGCCTCCTAAAATGCACCTTGATACCGATTCCATGACTTTCTTTGAGAGAAAGCTTACACTTTGGGTAGCCCTTTGTATCGCGGCTGGACTTATTCTTGGAAAAGTATTTCCGGGACTCTCGAAATCGCTCGACGGGATGGCCATTATGGTAAATGGCGCACCGGTGGTTTCACTTCCCATCGCGATTTGTCTCTTCTTTATGATGTATCCTATCATGGTGAAGATCGATTTTGGGAAGGCCCTAGTAGCACGGGGGAATCTCAAACCAGTTTTGCTTACCTTAATCGTAAACTGGGCTGTCAAGCCCTTCACGATGTTTGGAATTGCCGCACTTTTTCTCGGCGTATTATTCAAAGGTTTTTTGCCTGGCACGGAGATTGTCAAAGATGGGACTGAGGTGGAACTTTATCGCTCTTATATTTCCGGAGCAATCCTTCTTGGTATCGCGCCCTGCACGGCGATGGTTTTAGTCTGGGGATTTTTGGCAAAGGGAAACCAAGGGCTAACCCTTATCATGGTGGCGCTAAATTCGTTATTGATGTTGGCTTTCTATGGGTTACTGGGCAAATGGCTTCTTGGCGTGAATCAAATGCCGGTCCCCTGGAAAACGCTTTTGCTATCAGTGTCCATCTATGTTGCGCTACCTCTAGTTGCAGGATATTTTTCACGGAAGTGGATTTTAAAAACCAAGGGACAGAGTTGGTTTGATAACAAATTCCTTCTTTATCTCAATCCGGTATCAATTCTCGCGCTTCTAGCGACCTTGGTCATTCTGTTTAGTTTAAAAAGTGAAACTATTCTCAACTATCCACTAACGATTCTCTGGATTGCTATTCCTCTAGCTCTTCAGACTCTTCTGATTTTTTTTATCACCTACTTTGCGGCGAAAGTGTTAGGCCTTCGATACGAAAATGCCGCGCCATCGGCCATGATTGGGGCATCTAATCACTTTGAGGTTGCTATCGCTACAGCTGTGATGCTTTTCGGACTTAGCTCGGGGGCAGCCCTCGCCACCGTGGTTGGAGTTTTGATCGAAGTCCCGCTAATGCTCATGCTTGTGAGTTACTGCAGAAGGACAAGCCATTGGTTCGCGAGTTAAAGCCAAGGAAGAAAAAAGATATCGTAGAGTTCCAATAATTTTCTTGGTTGGAACCCTCGAACTTCGATAGAATTTTATGGTGATAGAACTTTCGAAATTACCGGGCCATATAGTCGCCCTTTCTCTTTTGGCCTGTGTCTTACAACTCTCCGCACGTAAGCCCAATGTCATAATAATTTTCACCGATGACCAGGGCACCGTGGATATGAATTGCTACGGAGCCAAAGATCTAGTCACACCGAATATGGATGGGATCGCAAAACGAGGGGTGCGTTTTACCCAGTTCTATTCGGCCGCTCCTGTTTGTTCGCCCTCGCGGGTCGGCTTATTGACCGGCCGCACCCCGCAGCATGGAGGCCTAAATGGTAATGTCCCACTCGATTCAGTCGGAATGCCTTCGCAACAAATTACGATCGCCGAAAAGATGAAAAAGGCCGGCTATGCCACCGCACACATTGGCAAGTGGCACCTTGGACACCATAAGGAAACCATCCCGAATGCCCAAGGTTTTGATCATTCCTTCGGGCACCTCGTTGGCTGCATCGACAACTATTCGCACTTCTTCTACTGGAGCGGGCCTAACAAGCATGACCTTTGGCGCAATGGTAAAGAGGTCTTTCATAATGGTGAGTTCTTTCCAGATCTCATGGTGAAGGAGGCAGGCGAATTTATTGATAAAAACCAAGACCAACCCTTTTTTATCTATTTTGCTCTCAACACTCCACATTATCCATATCAAGGGTCCCCGAAATGGCTGGAGTATTATCGGGATCTTCCTTACCCCAGAAATCTTTACGCAGCATTTCTTTCCACTACGGACGATCGAATTGGAGCACTATTAAGTAAAATTGAGAATACAGGTCTCACGAATGACACCATCATCATCTTTCAGTCTGATCACGGTGCATCCGAAGAAGTTCGAGCTCATAAAGGAGGCGGGAGTGCGGGACCTCACCGAGGTGCAAAGTTTAGCCTTTACGAAGGTGGTATTCGAGTTCCTGCAATCATTTCTTGGCCGGGTAATCTGCCGCAAAATGAAGTACGGGATCAAATTGCTACAGGTTGCGATTGGTTCCCAACCATCATGGACCTCTGTAAGATTCCGGCTGCTGAACATAAGATCGATGGCAAGAGCCTGCTCCCAGTGATTAATTCAAAAAGCGCTAGTTCACCTCATAAAATTTTTCACTGGAAATCAGGAAAGTCGGTGGCAATTCGTGAGGGAAAATGGAAACTAGTGATGAATGGAAAAAAAGCAGAGCTTTTTGATCTTCCCAATGATCTTGGCGAATCGCGTAATCTTATAAAAGAGCATCCTAAGACGGTGGAAAAACTTCGCGAACAAAGTGCTATTTATTGGCAGAAGGTTAGTTCCTCTAAGTGAATACCAGACGCTTTTAGAAAGCCTAAGGGCGATGGCTCAATCGTTATTTTTCTCATCCTCGTTGGCTCAAACTTATCGTTGGAAGTTGGCTATAAGAATATTGGCAAGAATCAAGCTGTCCAAAGTCGCGCTCCATTTTTGCTGCCTCAAAAGCACCAGGAGATTGAGCGTCGTAACGAAGGCCCTGTTTGGCTACATTCTTAGCGAAAAATTCTGACCTTACGAGACGCCAGAGGCAGACCTCTCTTAAAGCATCTTATTTGATCTCTTCGCGCTTACCGTTGGCATCCACCATGGTGAGCATCCCACCAGTCATCTCCGCAATCGTTTTAAGATCAGCCTTGGCCTTGGGGTGCATCAGCGCCACACAATTGATGATGACGCCCATTTTCTTTGCGCGCTTCCCAACTTCTTGGGCCCACTTCGCCGAACCACTCGCACTTCCATCAGTCATGAAATAGATGGTTTGCGGCGGAGGGTCCATATCAAGAGCCATATGAATCGGGTGATGCCAAATCGTACCCCAGACCAACTTAGTCTCATTCACAATCTTCTGAAGCCTCTTGACTTCGCGATCTCCAATCTCCCACCAAGGAGCTTTTTGCTTGGGCCCATCTGGCTGCCAACCATTAGCCCCCCCTGTCGTTTTCCATTTATAGTTTTTCCCCTTCGGTGGGTCGACCACAGCCTCCTTTTGCTTGATCATTTTCACCTTATCTCCAGCCACCCAAGCTGGTCCAGCAAAGAAAATCATCCCGATTTGTAACCCGTTTTGCATTTTCTGTAACGAGCGAGAAAGCTCCTTCCTCATGATTTGATCACGACCTTGGGACCTCATCGAGGCTGAGTAATCGATGACATAAGCCAAACGCTCAGAGGTCGAAGTTTGGCCAAAAAAAGTCGAGCCGCCGCCATTCCCAAATCCTTCGCCATCACCCCAGCCAGCCCCAAAATCATCGCCCACCCCAATATCTATCGATACTTCCTCGACTTCAATTTGCGGAACCGGAATCGAGGTTGGCGATTCGGTGTTTGCTACCAATATCTTAGCAGCCGCCATACTCGGAGCAGCTGGCTTACGCTGCACGTTAGTTTGAATCTTTGGTTGCTTTATCTTCTGCTCTGGCTCGGAGACTCCCAAATAAGATACCAATGAAGGTTGTCCGACCGGATTGACCGTCATCAAAATTACTGCCAGAATAAGTCCGATGAGAGCCATGAGCAGAAGCGCGGTGATCAAACTTACCAAAGTCGCAATTCGCTGCTGGCGTTTCACGATAGATCGCGCGGATGGCAGCGGAGCTGCTGATGCTTCTTTCACGGTATTGAATAGTGATTGGAAAAAACCGCCGAGTTATTACGCTCGCCTTAGCTGCGACCATAACGATTAAATTTCAGCCCCCACCAGCCCTAAATTCAGCCCTTCCAGAATTTTTGTAAAACCCAAAGCTCCTTCCGTGACTGTCTGATTAATTTGGAATAGGCTAGCAATGTAATGACGAAGCGACTTTTCAATCTCACCAACGCCGGCCTTTTGGCCATCGTTGCAGGGATAATAGTTGCTGGGCTTAACTTCAATTCTAAGAAGCGTGATAACGAATTCCATAGAAATGGATTAACTCGTCAAGGACGCATCATCAGCCTCAACGAATCCAGCTCCCCTTCCAATTCCAAAATCCAGCACACCGCTCAGATTCAGGTCAATCTCGCAAGCTCGGAAGAAAACTCTCTCGTTCGCATTGTGGAGGTTGATATCCCGCCAGATTTCTCCGCCGAGACCGAAGTCGGCTCTAAAGTCTCCCTCCTCATCCTCCCTGGAGATCGGCCTTCCCTCCGGCTAAAAACCAAAAAGGTAAGCTTTGGGATCAATTATCTTATCGCGACTACTCTTGGTATTCTCGGTCTAATTCTCATCTGGCTCAGCCGTCATAACCGCGGCCTACGCCCAGGCTGGCGTGGACGCACAGTAGCGCTTTCCCGGGGGCCAGTCCTCACCGACTCTCTCCAAAAAATAGCCGTTAAATCCATCATTCTTTACGATGGCCCTTTCGAGTTTTCCTACGCTGAAGAAAAAACGCGGATTGAACTTAACGACGGAACATCGCTTCGCATTAACCAATATCGTCCACTAGCTGAAATTGCGCTGGAGGTTCCCGAGCAAGATGTCCTCAAAATTCTGCGCACTGCCAAGAGCAACTGGAATCTCCCGGCGGGAGCCAATGCGAGGACCGCCCTAACTCAACTTCTAAGGGAGGGGAAAATTACTAATACCGATCAATTCTTTATCAATCGCAATCATCTCGGAATTCTTTCGCGTGAGGAAGTCGACAATAACCGCTGGTATTCTTGGGTTCGTGGAGTTTGGCAACTTTCCTCCACCGGCCGAATTCTTGCTGGCCTTCTTTCCGCGAATCCAGCCTTCGTTCGAAAAGCAGCAGACGAAGTTCTTAATCATAAGGATATCTCTGTTGTCTCTTGTCTCGCTCCTCACCTTCCCCAAATTCGTAAGTCCACTCCGGGAACTCCTGATGACACGCGAACTCTCGCTCGCGCAATAGCGCTCACTGAAAATCTTCAATGATAAGACATAAACAAGCTCATGATAAGATAGAGATGA
>ERZ802830.2840-NODE-2840-length-15284-cov-11.989_pt1 | contig 15284 bp, 12 predicted proteins | sample MGYA00345654_ERZ802830 | MGnify/ENA primary metagenome ERZ802830 (study PRJEB30503, sample SAMEA104212375) | marine metagenome | biome: Westerlies Biome; feature: [SRF] surface water layer (ENVO:00010504) within the epipelagic zone...; material: water... | reverse complement strand
GTACCAGATAGTTACCTTGATGTTCAAACTGGTCAGTTAGTTAAAGGAAATATATTTATAAAAGATAATAAAATTATTGCGATTTCAAATGAAAACAAACTTTTAGATAAGAAAAAAAATATTATTTATTTAGATGATCTCGTTCTTGTCCCTGGGTTGATGGATGCCCATGTACATTTAATTGGTAATAATGAATTAAATGGATATCAGTCCATTGGAGAGTCTTCGCAAATGGCAACTATTTATGGTGTTAAGAATGCTCGAAATACTCTTCTATCCGGATTTACCACTGTAAGAAATGTTGGCGCAGGTCATTTTGCAGATGTTGCTTTAAGAGATGCTATCAATGTTGGTGTCATAGCTGGACCAACAATGTTAGTTTCTGGACCTACTTTAAGTATTACAGGAGGTCATGGTGATAACAATTTATTACCATTTGATAATCATGGTTCTTCAGAAAAGCATAGCATTGTTGATAATCCTTGGGATGCTAGAAAAGCAGTAAGAGTTAATCGTAAATATGGAGCAAATTTAATTAAATTTACTGCAACTGGTGGAGTCATGTCTAAGAATACTGATCCAAATGCTAGACAATTCACCTTTGAAGAAATGAAGGCTATTGTTGATGAGGCTCATAGTCACGGTATGAAAGTTGCGGCACATGCTCATGGACTAAAAGGTATTCAAGCAGCAATTAGAGCGGGCGTAGATTCAATAGAACATGCAAGTTTTATTGACGAGGAAGCTGTTATTGAGGCTATTAAAAGTGGCACATACTTATCAATGGATATATATGTTTCTGACTATATTTTAGGTGAGGGTGTAAAAAAAGGTATTCTTGAAGAATCATTAGAAAAAGAAAGAAAGGTCGGTAAGATTCAAAGAGAAAATTTTAAAATGGCAAACTCTATGGGAGCAAAAATGGTTTTTGGAACTGATGCTGGCATCTATGATCATGGTGATAATGCAAGACAATTCAAATATATGGTTAGATGGGGTATGACACCGTTACAAGCGATTCAAGCTGCAACAATAAATACTGCAGACTTATTTGGGCTTACTAGTGTTGGTGAAATTAAAATAGGCTATGATGCTGATATTGTTGCTGTATCAGGCAACCCTTTGGAAGATATTTCAAGACTTGAAGATATTAGATTTGTTATGAAAGAAGGAAAAATATATAAGCAATAACTCTAGTTTATATATGAAGATTCCAATTTACTATTTAGATGCATTTACTGAGGAGCTTTTTTCAGGCAATCCTGCTGCCGTAATATTTTCAGACATAGAGGATTCAAAATTAATGCAACAAATTGCTACTGAAAATAACTTGTCAGAAACAGCATTTATTAATAATTCATACAACAAATATTCAATTAGATGGTTTGCTCCAGGTTGTGAAATCGATTTATGCGGACATGCTACTTTGGCATCAGCTTATGTATATTTTCAATATATTAATTCAGGTGCAACAACATTCGAGGTTAATTCAATTAAACATAAAAACTTAACAGTAACCAAAGACAAAGATTTGTTATATCTAAACTTTCCAGTCGACAAATTAATAGAACAAAACAATTACGATGAAATAGAGGAAATGATAGGAGTGAGACCTATATATATTTGCAAGGGAAGAGATGATTATCTAGCTATTCTAAAATCACAAATAAATGTAGAGAATTTAAATCCAGATTTCATGAAATTAAAATATTTAGACTCAAGGGGCTTAATAGTTTCTGCCCAGGGTAATGATTGTGATTTTGTTTCAAGATGCTTTTTCCCCAGAACTGGAGTTGATGAAGATCCTGTAACTGGTTCAGCACATACTTCACTTGCAGCATATTGGGCCAAAACTTTAGCTAAAAATACTCTTAGCGCAAAACAGTTATCAGATAGAGGTGGTGAGCTAAGTTGTGAGCTAAAAGACAACAGAGTTCTTATTGGCGGAAAGGTTGTTGAATATATGCAAGGCTTTATTTCGCTTTAATCACCTAAACAAAAGATCTTTATTCTGAAATTTATAAAAGATGGTCGTTGCTAAGTTATCTTTTTTAAAGACTATCAAATAGTGAAAAAAACTTGTAAAAAGCTATTTTCTCTAATAATATCAACTATTGAGCGCAAATTTTTGTGCAATATTTATTAAATTATATTCATTTATGGGGATATTTATGAAAAACCGTAATTTTCTATTAACTGCATTTTTAGCAGTTCCGTTTTTTTTAACTTCTGATAATGTCATTGAGACTGATGATGACTCAGTTTCAAGTGAAAGTGAAGAAGTTGTTGCTGAGCAAACTGTTGCAGAATCATCTGATTCGGATGCTTCGCTAAGCATTTTTGAATCTGAAAGTAGTGTTGAGGAAGTAGTTGTTACTGGTTCTAGGATAAAAAGATCTACTTTTGATTCTATAGCTCCGCTTCAAATTATTACCGGAGACGTATCTAGAGAAGTTGGTCTGATAGACCCGGCTGATATCCTCCAAGATTCAACTATGGCTACAGGTCAACAAATTGACCAAACATTCCAAGGATTTGTTTTAGACAATGGTCCAGGTGCTTCAACTTTAAGTTTACGTGGTCTAGGTAGTGGCAGAACTCTGCTATTAATGAATGGAAGAAGAATAGGACCTGCTGGTGTTGAAGGTGCTCCATCTTCACCTGACTTAAACTTACTCCCAGGTTCATTAATTGAAAGATATGACGTTTTATTAGACGGTGCTTCATCTGTTTACGGTTCAGATGCTGTCGGTGGTGTAACAAACGTTATTTTAAGATCAGATTTTGATGGTTTTGAGGCTGAACTTTATACCAAAGATTCATATCATCAACCTGGATTAGGTGACGATATGACCTTTAATATGACTTATGGTTATAACTCAGACAGATGGTTTGTTGGAATGGGTTATGAAAAATCAGTTAATCCTGAGGTTAAGTTAAGAGATAGACCGTGGACAGCAGACTGTGAGGTCGATTATGAAATTACAGAAGATGGTGAGATAAGAACTATTAACCAAGAGGTAGTTGTTGACTATGGTTTCTTACCAATGGATTGTAAATTTACTGGTTATGGTGGTCAGGTGGTTACTCCTGGACTTAGAGGAGGCGGATTTGGCCCTTTATACTTAACATATAAAGATGGTTATGATTTAGGTGGTTTTCCTAATTGGATGATAGAGGAAATTGGTGGAGTTTATCCTGACTTTATTGGTGATGGTCAGCCTGATTCAAACTTTGCTGAAATTAATACTAACGGTAAAGATAATTTTAGTTCACTTTCATCAGAGCTTGATACGCAAGCATTCATGGCTTTTGGTGAATACAACTTTGAAGGAGAAGGTAATCATACTTTCTTTTTTGAAGCAAACTATGGCCAAAGAGAAACCTATTCAATATCAGGTGTAGCATCTGTTTCACCATACGTTCCGGCAAATCATCCTTCCAATATTTGTAATCCTGATTCAGAAAATTACATTGATTGCTGGGCTGCTATAGAAGCGTTGCACCTAGATCCAGCTTATCAGGCCCAGTATAATGCTGTAGATGCCTTTGGTAACACAGTTGGATACGATTCAAGCAATAGAGGATTTTTCAATGGTTACTTACTAGGTCCTGATTCCGTTTGGTTTGATCCAACTCAAGCTTTAACAATTGGTGATGCATATGGACTATACATTGGAGAGGGCATCGGTTATGTTCCTACTGCTCATAATTATTATTGTGGGCTTCCAGGCTTCATAGCCTATACTGACTTTGCCTTTGGTGAATATTTCTTGGATGATTACTCACATACGGGATCTGTGTATGGTTATCCTATTGGATCCATGGGATATGGTGATGATTGTTACCCTAAAACAGTTGGCGAAAGAACAGACTCAGTTCCTCTAAAACCATATATAGGAATACTAGGAGATAGAACTGAGGTTGTAACCGATGTTGAACAAGTAAGATTAGTATTGGGTATGAAAGGTGACTTAACAATCGATGGTTATGAAGATTGGAGTTACGAAGTATCTGCTTATAGAACTGAGAGTTCAGGTGTATCCTCTAGAGCAGGCTTAAGAACAGATAAGTTATCCTTAGCACTTGGATGGGATCCTAGTGCTCCAGTTCCTGCAAATAATGGTGATATATTTGACTATGCCTTGAGTGCACCATGTGCGGTTGATGAAATAGCCGATTCCTCAGCTGTCGAATCTGATGTTATGGATGGATGTGTGCCGTTTGATATTTTCTCACCAACTTTATATCAGGGTATTATTGGAGACTTTGGAACTCAAGCAGAAAGAGATTATCTTATTGATCAATCAGTATTTACAACTGACATCGATCAAACCGTTTTAAGTGGCTACTTAACTGGTACTATTGGTGAAGTTCAGGGTGGGACAGTTGGCGCGGTTATAGGTGCTGAAATGAGGCAAGACGAAATAGTTTCAATTCCAGATACTATCAGGGATTCTGGATTATTCTATAACTTTGCTCCAAATGGTGGTGCATTTGGCACACAAAATATAAATGAAGGTTTTGCTGAAATAGCTATACCGTTATTGGCAGGTTTAAAATATGCTCAAGAATTGAATATTGAAGCTTCTTTACGATATACAGATATTGAAACTGAAAATAACTATACTGGCGCAAAACAAAATTCTAATGGTTCAACTCATAGTATAAAAATTGGTTATAGGCCAATCAATGATTTATTAATTAGAGCAACTAAGGGTACTTCTTATAGGGCTCCAAACCTTCGTGAGGTTGCTCTTAGAAATGAATCAGGATTCACTAGCGCACTTGATCCATGTAAAGTTCCTTCAGCATATATAGGTGCTGGAGGATATGATCCATCTCTTGAAGAGCGTGAAGAGATTGTATTAGATAACTGTCGTGCGGCTGGTGTTGATCCAACCTCATTAGGATATGATGCCGAAGCAGGTACAGTCAATACATCAACCTCAGTCGAAGTTGTAACCGGTGGACAAACAAATTTAGAAGCAGAAGAATCAACATCAACTACATTTGGACTTGTTTATGACATACCAAACGGTCATACAATTGGCGCTAGCTGGTATGATATAGTTGTTGAAAATGCAATTATTGAACCTTCTGCAGCTTATATTATTTACGATTGTTATTATGAAAATCCTGGATATACCAGTCAATTTTGTGGCAATGTTGTAAGAGCTGATACAGGTTTAATTGACTATGTTAGTGGTGGATTTGCTAATAGAGATAGAGAAACTGCAAGAGGTATAGATCTAAACTACAGAGCAACAACATCCTTTGAGTTCAGAGATAGGTTATATAATGCAGGTATGGACATAACTGCCAATAAGATGATTGAAAGAACTCTGACATCAACCAATAGTGTTGGTGAAATTGATACTGAACATTATGAAGGTGAGCCTGGTTACCCTGAATGGACAGCGTTTGTAAGAAATTATATTTCTTACGGTGACTGGAATGCTACTTGGCAAATAAGTTTTAAAAGTAGAGTAGATCAAGATCCAGAAGCACTTGATGAATGGGGATCAGCTGTTGGCGAAGATGACCTAACAGCTACACCAGTAGAAAATCTTGATGGATCTTTAACCTACCCGAAAATTTATGCAGATACTTGTTATGGTCCAGATTATGGTGATTCTTTGTGTAGAGATGTTGGATTTATAAAATCTCAAATAATACATAATTTATCTTTATATTACAGAGCTGATACTTATACTGTTGGTTTTGGTGTAAGAAATGTATTTGATAAGGCTCCTCCAAGAGTTGATGGTACAGAAATCCAATCATACTCAAACGTACCTATTGGTTATGGTTACAGTATATTTGGAAGAGAGTACTTCTTAAATATTTCTAAACAGTTCTAATTGGCTTAACTAGACACAGTAAATTTAAATAATTTACTGTGTCTTTAATTTTGAATTATGAAAAAATTTTTATTTCTTTTTGTTTTATTAACAAATCAACTCTTTTCTAATATCTATCCCATTGATAATTGGGCAGTCGATGACGCTATGTCAGGCGTTGATATATCTAATGATGGTAAATACATTTCTTTTATGCAAAAACTATCAAAGGAATCAGATCCTGTATTAAAAATATTTAAGAGTGATGACTTATCTGCTGATCCATATATTCTCGGTGGTGAGACATTAGAAATTATTCAGTCCTCTTGGGTGGGCAATGAATCTATAGTTGTAGTCTTTAGAGGTAAAGCAAGAGATCAGATTGAAGGGTTCAATAGAGGTATCTATGAATACAGAGTTGCTTTGTTCAATATGGAAACCAAAGAGTTTAAAAAGCTTGACGATAGAGGGTTGGGTACAACTGGTGCATCTTTCTCTATTGGACTTCAAGGAATTTTACCAAATGAAGACGACTATGTTCTCATTTCATATAGAGAGTTCAGAAGAAACTCATCATTTAAACCTACTAGATACTATAAATATAACTTAAAAACTGGAAAAAAGAGTCTTGTATTAAAGGGTAGAGAAAATATTTATGGAGTTGTATTTGATACCAATGGTAATCCTAGAGAAGCTGGCGGATTCGATATCTCATCAGGTGAGTTCATAGATTATTATAGAGATCCTGGCGATAAATCCTGGCGTGAGATTTATAGGTCTAGTGAAAATAGCTTTGAATCTTTTTCGCTAATATCATATCCAGAAGAAGGCTCCTCTGAAGCTTTTGTGCTGGCAACTAACGGTCAAGATAAAAGAGCATTATGGACATATGATATTGATAAAAAAGTATTTTTAGAAAAAATCTATGAGGACAAAGAAGCTGACTTGAGTGGAGGTGTTTATCACTACGACTCATTTAATCATCCTGGAGAATTAATTGGAATAAGAACATCCAAAGCAAAACCAAAAAATATTTACTTTGGATCAGCACTTGCAAACCAAGCAAAAGCTGCTCAAGAGCAAATCGCTGGCGTTATACCAAATTCGTATCTGTCTTATATATCAGCAATATCCAAGGACTCTAGTTCTATGGTTATTTATAATGTTGGGCCAAAAGACCCGGGCTCCTATTATTTGCTTAAAAACGGAGAGCTTAAATTTATTGGCTCAAAAAGACCATCTTTTAAACCTAAAGACTTGGCTGATGTTAAATATCTAAAATACAAATCTAGAGATGGCAGAACAATTCCTGCATATGTGACTGTTCCAAAAGGGAAAGGACCATATCCATTAATAGTAATGCCACATGGCGGCCCTTTTGTCTCTGAAACAGTTGTTTGGGATACCTGGTCACAACTACTGGCCAGTTTTGGTTATATGGTTATTCAGCCACAATACCGTGGGTCTACCGGTTATGGAATTGATCATTATACAAGCGCTTTTGTTGATGGAGGTGAAGGCGGTTATAAAATGCAAGATGATAAGGATGATGGCGTAAGGTTCTTAATTGATAGTGGCCTTGTAGATAAAGATAGAGTTGCTATGTTTGGTTGGTCTTATGGTGGATATGCTGCTTTAGTTGCAGCCTCGAGAGAAGATCAATTGTATCAATGTGTTGTATCAGGAGCGCCGGTTGCAAAAAACACCATGCAGTTAAATTACTACAGAACTCAATTGAGAGGAACTGGGAAACTTTCTCAGGAGAAATATTGGTTAGAAAGTATTTCACCAATTAATGAAGTTGAAAAGGTAAATGTTCCTATATTGCTTATTCACGGAGCTCAAGATCAAAGGGTGCCAGTTACTCATGCATTAGAGTATGTTGATAAACTTAAAGAATTTGATAAAGAACATAAGTATATTCAACTTGAAGGTGCTGATCACTTTAGTAATACCTTGTTTTACAATCACAAGAAGTTATTTTTTACTGAAATGAGAGATTTTTTACAAAATGATTGTGGGCCAGACGGCTTATAGAATTAAAAAATTTTTGTAAGTTTTCGAAAGTGTTTTCTGCAAACTGATTTATACAATTCATTGCCTCCGAGTTCAACAACCTTACCGTCTGTTTGAACATTGCCATTGGTATCAACTCTTACAACCATAGTTGCTTTTTTCGTACACATTGAACAAATAGTCTTAATTTCATGTAGATTATCTGCTATTGCTAATAGCCTGCTGCTTCCTTCAAAAAATTCACCTAAAAAATTAGTTCTAAGGCCATAACATAAAACAGGTATATTTAATTTATCTGCAATTTTTGCTAGTTGTTCAATTTGATTTGTTTTCAGAAATTGAGCCTCATCAATAAAAATAGATTTAATACTGCTTATCCTTTTTGATTCAACATAGTCAAAAAAATTAAATTTATCATCTGCTTCGATTGCTCCTATTTTGATACCTATTCTCGATGTCACCTCAGCATGACTATCCTCCGATACTTTAGGAATAAACACTAAGGTTTCTAAATTATTTTCAATAAAGTTATGGTTAGTCTGTAAGAGCGCTGTTGACTTGCCAGCATTCATTGTTGAGTAAAAAAAATGAAGTTTTGCCATATTTCCATATAATAACAAAGTATGAATGTCATGGAAGAAAAAGGTATTACTACACTAGATCTTCATGGTGAGAAACATGAATTTATTTATGATATTGTCTTGGATTTTGTCTTTAGATATCAGTCTAAGATCCCTTTAATAATTATTTGTGGTAACAGCAATAAAATGATTAATCTGGTTTTAGATTGTTTGAAAAAAAATAATATAAAAAATAATAGTCCAAGATATGGTATTGTAAGAGTTGAGGGTTTTAATTGAGTAAGTTCGATACATTTTTGATAGAAAATCAGTTGTCTGATGAGGAATTACTTATTCAAAAAACTGCCAAAGATTATGCCGAACAATCTTTGATGCCTCGTATACTTGAAGCTAATAGGAATGAAAATTTTGACAGAGAAATATACAATGAGCTTGGTTCACTTGGTTTATTAGGTCCAACTATTAATGGTTATGGATGCGCTGGTGTTAATTATGTTTCTTATGGATTAATTGCCAAAGAGTTAGAAAAAGTTGACTCGGGATATAGATCTGCCTTTAGTGTTCAATCTTCGCTTGTTATGGCTGCCATCAATGATTTTGGCTCTGAAAATCAAAAAGAACTTTATCTTCCTTCGCTAGCTGAAGGAAAAAAGATTGGATGTTTTGGATTGACTGAACCAGATGCAGGGTCAGACCCTGGATCAATGAAAACATCTGCAAAAAAAGTCTCAGATGGCTTTAAATTAAATGGTTCTAAAACTTGGATAACAAATGCACCTATTGCAGATATATTTATTATCTGGGCTAAAGATGAGGATGGGGTGCTTAGAGGATTTATTCTTGAAAAAAATATGCAGGGACTTGAAACACAAATTATCGAAGGAAAGTTTGCTCTAAGAGCTTCAGTTACTGGCTCAATTTTTATGAATGATGTTTTTGTTCCAGAATCAAATATTTTACCCAATGTTTCAAGCTTTAGAGGACCATTTACATGTTTAAACTATGCCAGATATGGTATTTCATGGGGCGCTTTAGGTGCGGCTGAATATTGCTTAGAAGCTTCAATAAATTATGCGCAAACGAGAATTCAATTTGGTGAGCCTATAGGTACTAAACAGCTTGTTCAAAAAAAACTTGCTGACATGCATACAGAAATATCTATTGGTCTTCAATCATGCCTTGCTGTAGGTAGAAATATGGATGCAAAAGTAAGCACACCTGAAATGGTATCAATTGTAAAAAGAAATAGTTGTTCTAAATCATTAAATATTGCAAGAAAGGCTCGTGATATTCATGGCGGTAATGGGATTAGCGATGAATATCATGTTGTAAGACATTTAATGAACTTAGAAGCTGTTAATACTTATGAAGGAACTGAAGATGTGCATGGGTTAATTATTGGAAAATATTTAACAGGTCTTTCAGCCTTTTAAACTTTAATTAATTTATTTTGTCTATATAAGATATGATCATTGAGACATTAGATCTAAAAAGAAATTTTCAAGTTGGATCAGAAAAAATTCAAGCTTTGAAGGGTATAAATTTGTCTATCAAAAAGGGTGAGTTTGTATCAATAATGGGACCATCTGGATCAGGTAAAACTACTTTAATGAATATAATTGGATGTCTTGATACACCGTCAAGTGGCAAGTATTTTCTTAACGAACAACCTATTAATGAAATGAATGACAACCAGCTTGCTAAGATTAGAAATAAAGAAATTGGATTTGTTTTTCAATCGTTTCATTTGTTAGCTAAAAATTCAGCACTAGATAATGTTTTATTGCCTATGAAATATGCTGGAAAAAATTCAGATGAATCCATTGAAAGAGCTAAAGAGGTATTAGATCAAGTGGGTCTAAGCAATAGAATTAATCACGGTCCAACTGAGCTTTCTGGTGGTCAGCAACAAAGAGTTGCTATAGCGAGAGCATTAGTCAATAAACCAAGTATTCTATTTGCAGATGAGCCTACTGGCAATCTTGACTCAAAAACTGGAAACTATGTCATGGATTTATTTAAAGAATTAAATAAAAATGGACAAACAATAATCTTAATTACTCATGAAGATGATATAGCTCATAAATCAGATAGAATAATTAATATTAAAGATGGCTTAATTGAATCAGATCAAAGGAAACAGTTATGAATAAAATTATTACTAAACATTCTGTTAAAGTTTATATATTATCTTGTACTTTTTTTCTGGCTGCATGTGGCTCAAATAATGAATCAGAAAAAGAAACCACATTTTATAAAAAAGAGAAGGTGGTTCAAAATAAACTAGAATTAAGCATAGAAGCTTCAGGAGTGATTGAGGCTATATCTTCAGTAGAAATTAAATCTAAAGCATCTGGAGAGGTTTTGTTTCTTGGTGCTGAAATAGGAGATATGGTTGAAAAAGGGGCAATATTGGGCCAAATTGATCAAAGAACCCCAAAAAATATTTTAGATCAATCCAAATCAGATCTAGAGGCAGCAAAGGTTAGATTAAGCAATGCAAAATCTCAATATGATAGAGGAAAAGAATTGCATGCAAATGCAAGCATTTCTGATAAAGATTTTGAAGATATTCAAGAAAACTATGCACAAGCTAAATCTACTCTAGTTAGAACAGAGGTCTCTTTTGAAAATGCAAAAATTGCTCTTGATGACACTATTGTAAGATCACCTGTGAAGGGAACAATAATATCCAGAACTGTTGAGGTTGGCCAAGTCATATCCTCTCCAACATCAGCAGTTGGCGGAGGAACTGTTTTGATGACAATGGCAGATTTATCTAAAGTTAGAGTTAGGGCTTTGGTTGATGAGATTGACGTTGGCAAGGTTTCTATTGGACAGGTTGTTTCTATAAAAGTAGCAGCTTATAGAGACCAAGAGTTCTTTGGTACCGTATCTAAAATTGAGCCCAAAGCCAAGATTGATCAAAATGTTACAACTTTTCCAATACTTATAGATATTGAGAATGATGAAAACTTATTGTTATTAGGTATGAATACCGATGTGATTATTGAGGTTCTCAACAAAGATGTTTCTATTAGTGCTCCAACGATGTCATTAAGAACAAGAAAAGATATATATTCAGCAGCTGCAATTTTAAATATTCCAAAAGACTCAGTAGATATATTTCTTCAAGATTTTGTAGAGGGTGAAAATTTTAATAAATTTATAGTTATCAAAGATTCAAAAAAAGGTCCAAAACTTACTTGGGTTAAAATTGGATCCTCGGATTTATCATATGTTGAAATTATTAGTGGTTTAGATATTAACGACAAAGTATTTATTTTGCCAAGTAAAAGTTTATTTGATTATCAAATGAGATTTAAAGAAAGAGTTCAGGCATCTTTTAGTTTTGGATAATGTTAATAAAAGAATCTCTTAAATCAGCTACTATTTCAATTAGAACTAATATAGTTAGATCTTTCCTCACAGCACTTGCAATAATTATCGGAACAGCAGCGGTAATAGCAGTTATTGGCATTGGTTCAAGCGCAAACAAAGCACTTGAGGCACAAATTGATGACTTCGGTCCAAGAACATTAGTTGTAAGCCCTGGACAAAATAGAAGAGGAGCAGTTACTAAGGGTTTAATTCCGCTAGACATAAAAGACGCTGAAGCATTACAAAAAAATAATGATCATAACTGGTTAGTTTCACCCTTCATTGCCAGAAATAAACAAGTAAAATTTAACAATGCAAATATCAATGAAAGAATTCGAGCTAATTTACCGATTCATTTTAAAGTTCGAGGGTATGATATCGAATATGGTCGTATCTTCACAGAAGAAGAAAATTTAGGAAGAAAAAAAGTTGTTGTATTGGGTTCCGACGTCCCAAAAGAACTTAAAACATCACCGAGTAGAATTTTAAATAAAGAAGTCTTAATCGCTGGAAATTCTTATAAAGTTGTTGGTATTTTAGAGGAAGAGGGTAGCACTGGATGGCAAAATCCTGATGATGAACTTTATGTTCCGTTACTTACTGGCTCTCAAAGATTATTTGGTACCAAAAACCTAGACTCACTTAACGTTGCTATTGAAAAGAATGCAAATGTTGATGAGGTAATGATGACTATTGAGCGCATTTTAAGATCTCAACATGACATAGCCCCGGGTGAAGATAATGATTTTAGAATCAATGATTACAGTCAATATTCTGACTTGAGAAGGCAAGCTACTGGAATATTTACTGCCTTAATTGCTGGTATTGCTGGTATTAGTTTAGTAGTAGGAGGAATTGGCGTGATGAATATAATGCTTGTCTCTGTAACTGAAAGAACTAGAGAAATTGGTTTAAGAAAAGCATTAGGTGCTACTTACAAAGCCATCATGCTGCAATTTATAATTGAAGCTGTTTTGCTATGTGTAATTGGAGGAATAATTGGTGTGATTATGGGAACTAGCATCTTATATCTTTTCGCATCATTTAATGAATGGCCTTTTGCAATGCCTGTAAGTGCAATGATTGGTTCGATTAGCTTTTCTGCAATGGTTGGATTATTTTTTGGAATATGGCCAGCTAGGAAAGCTGCTAATCTTGATCCTGCAACTTCACTAAGATACGAATAAGATCTCTAAAGATGGATAATCAAATTAGAAATATTGCTATAACCCTTATATCTCAATACGGAGATGAAGCACAAACTATAGCAATGTTGAGGGCTGCTGAATATGCAGCAATGATGGATTCTTTAGAATGGGCTAAGTGGGAGAAAGTTTCTCATTTAATCGAAACAATACATGAGCAACCGCACGACGGCTGATACATATAGTTAATATCTATATTTTTTAAAATAAGTTAATCTTTGTGTATGAAAAATATTTTTAATAAAAAAATTATTATATATAATTTATTATCGGCATTTGGAGCTTTTCTTTGTATTAGCCTACTTTCCTTTTTACATTTTTCAGAATATGGAGATGTATGGTTAATACCTCCTTTTGGTGCCAGCATGGTTTTAGTTATGGCGGTTCATGATAGCCCACTTGCAGAACCAAAAAATATTTTTTTTGGTCATACCTTATCAGCATTGAGTGGAGTGATAATATTTTCATTAATGGGCTCTTCATTCCTTTCATTGGGTGTAGCTGTTGGTCTTGCAGTTTTTGTTATGGCAACTTTTGATTCAATTCATCCTCCAGCAGGAGCCAATCCAATAATTGCAATACTGGGTGGTAAGAGCCTCTTATTTGTATTAATGCCAGTAGCTCTTGGGGCTATAGTTATAATTTTATTCGCACTTTTTTATAACAAGCTTCTTGGCCGAGAGTATCCTTAATTAAATTTTAATAATAAATATCTAAGATATATTCATCTATAATGGTCTTATGACTAAAGGACCTATTGAATTGGAGATTATCAATAATCTTAATGAGAGTATCAATATATCATCATTAAAGATAATTAATGAAAGTTTTATGCATAACGTTCCAAAGGATTCTGAAAGCCATTTTAAAGTTATCATTGTCAGTGATGACTTTAAAAATTTATCTCAAATTAATAGACATAAACTCGTGTATACATCCTTAGAAACTATCATGAATGATATACACGCTATTTCTATTCAGTCTTTTAGTGAAGATGAATATAGAAAAAATCCTGCTATTCTAGACTCTCCTGAATGCGCTAATAAAAAATAAAATGAAAAATTTAATAACTAAATATTCAATTTATGTTATCAAAAACCCTTTAATAATATTATTTTTAACTCTGATAGTTGTGTTGACCGCATTTCAAGGTATTAAAAATTTTAAACTAGATGCATCTTCAGATGCATTAGTTTTAGAAGGAGACGAATCTTTAAAAAAATATAGAGAAAGCGAGAAACAATTTGGAGATTCAAGCTTTTTAATAGTTACTTTTAAGCCTGACTATGAACTTTTTTCTTATCAATCTTTAGATCAGCTCATAGAAATTGAACAAGCAATATCAAAATTAGATGGTGTTGATTCAGTTTTATCCTTGTTAGATGCACCTATTTTTTTTCAACCAAAAGTAGGTTTAACTGAAGTTGCTGATAATTTAAAAGATTTAACAACTGATGGAATAGATCTTCTTAAAGCGAAAGATGAAATCATTAGTAATCCAATTTATCGTGATCTTATTATTAGTATGGATGGCTCTACGACTGCCATGCAAATTGTTTTAAGGGCTAATGACGAGTACGACTCACTTATTGATAATCGTTATAGAGTACTAGATGCTCTCAAATCGAATGAACCGATAACCAATGAAAGTAAAACCTTGCTTCAAGATAATTTAGATAGTATTAATAAAAGAATCAGTGAACTTAATGATAATGAGTCTAATTTTAATACTCTTCTAGTATCACAAATAAGAGGCATTCTCGACTTGCATAGGAATAATGCAACTCTATACCTTGGCGGTCCTGCAATGATTACCTCAGATATGATGGAATATATTAAATCAGATCTTATAATTTTTGGTGCAGCAGTTGCTTCTGTATTTGCAATTATGTTGTATATTTTCTTTGGAAATATTTGGTATGTAATCCTCCCAATATCTAACGCCTTTTTATCAACTTTTGTAACTGCGGGTTTTCTTGGTTATATGGATTGGAAGATTAGCGTTGTTTCATCAAATTTTATTGCTTTATTATTAATTTTAACAATCTCATTAACGGTTCATGTTTTAGTAAAAATAAATGAACTAAATAAAGAATCTGCTGATAAACAAAAATATTTAATAGAGGCAGTGGATCAAATGTTTCTTCCTTGTTTTTTTGCAGCCTTTACAACAGCTGTAGCATTTTTATCATTATTATTAGGGGAATTGAAGCCAGTTATAGAATTTGGAAAAATGATGGCATTTGGAATATCAATCG
>ERZ802830.2833-NODE-2833-length-15307-cov-7.02019_pt1 | contig 15307 bp, 17 predicted proteins | sample MGYA00345654_ERZ802830 | MGnify/ENA primary metagenome ERZ802830 (study PRJEB30503, sample SAMEA104212375) | marine metagenome | biome: Westerlies Biome; feature: [SRF] surface water layer (ENVO:00010504) within the epipelagic zone...; material: water... | reverse complement strand
TGGTAAATAGAAGCAAATAGAAGGTAAAAGACTACAGTTTTACATAATCTACAATGATTTGCCCTAAATTCCAAGATGGAATATAATAGTTGTATATGGATAATTCGAGTATTTCTTTAAAAATTCTTTTTTGAAGAACTGTTGAATTTCCTGTTATTATAATAATTGAAAATGAACCCTCCATCTCTTTTTCATTTAAAAAATCTTTCACAACTTCCATCGCTTCTTTATGACGAGTACCATGTAGATCAATTTCATTAATATCTTTAGATTTTTTAGTCATCAAATAAAAAATTATTAAACAAATATAAAATGTGATTAATTAAATTAGCATACAAGAAATTAAAAATGATTCAAAAAAAAATAAAATGGAAAATTTTCTCATTAGTTAATTTCCTAATCATTATTTATTGTAGTTTTTTTCTCATCCCTGGAAGTGACGAAATACAACCAATAATACCTCATATAGATAAAATTGGACACTTTATTCTATATGGATCTCAGGCAATAGGATTAAAAAAGACATTTATTAATATGAATCTAAAAAGTTCAGGAATATCAAGTTTGATGATTTGTTTTATATTAGGTTTATTGATTGAAATACTTCAACCAGTTTTAACTTATAATCGAGTTTTTGATTTATTTGACATTCTTGCTAATATTACTGGAGCAATTTCAACAATTAGTATATTAAAACTTATAAAAAATATAAAATGAAAGTTTCTTTAAAAATCAGAAAAGTTCATAGATATCTCGGATTAATAATTGGGATTCAATTTTTAATTTGGACAATTTCAGGTCTTTATTTTAGTTGGACAAATTTAGATGAAATTCATGGAGATCAATTTATGAAAAACCCTATTTCAAAAATATCATTTTCCGGCTTAAGTGGTTTAGAGGAGATTCCTGATATCACAAAGTTAGAATTACTAAATATTGCTAATGAGCCGTTTTATTGGGTAAATGAAAAGCAATTATATAATGCAAAAAACGGAAATAAATTAGATGAGATAACTGAACAGCAGGCAATAGAAGTAGTTAACTTTCATTTAAAAGAGGATTTGACGATTTCAACTATTGAAAAAATTGAAAATATTGGTCCTCATCACGAATATCGTGGCAAACCTCTTCCTGCATATGCAATTCATTTTAATCATCCAGAAAAAATTACAGCTTATGTTTCGGCTAAAAACGGAAAGTTTCAGAGAGTTCGTCACTCAAGTTGGAGGATTTTTGACTTTTTGTGGATGGGTCATACGATGGATTATAATGGAAGAGATAATTTTAATAATATTTTACTAAGAGTTTTTTCTTTATTTGGTGTTCTCACAGTTTTAAGTGGTTTTTCACTATGGTTTGTTACCTCATCTTTATATAGAAAACTCATTAGATCTTAATTTTTTTTTTAGATATATTACATAATAATGGAGATAACTTTACATAAAGTTTTATTAAAAAAAAGATTTCCTCTTCAAATAAGTAGGGGTATGCATGGAGACAGGTATAACATTTTTGTGAGAGTTGAACAAGATGGTCATGTAGGCTGGGGAGAATCAGCTCCAGGTAAAAATGAGGGTGCGGACACGCCTGAAAAAGTGATAATTGAGCTGGAAGAGCTAATTAAAATGGACTTAAGTAAAATGTCTATTTATGATATTGAAAAAACTGCTCGAGAACTCAAAATATCCCCATGTTCATATGCAGGACTTGATATAGCTTTGTGGGATTTAAAAGCAAAAAAGTCAAACATCACACTGCATTCTCTACTTGGTCTTCCATTACCAAAAGAACAAACGTCGATTACATTAGGTATCATGAGTCCTGAATTAGTTAGAGAAAGAATTCCCTTGCTTCTTGATAATATTCCAGCTAGATCTCTCAAAGTAAAGTTAGGTTCTCCCAAAGGAATCTATGTTGATATGGAGATGTACAACCAGGTTTTAGAAAGTACTGCTAAATATAATGTTAAGCTTAGGGTAGATGCAAATGGAGGATGGAATCTTGAAGACGCTAAAATAATGATTGATTGGCTTTCTAAGAGAAAATGTGAATATATAGAACAACCTCTTGCTGAAGGAAAGGAAAAAGATTTAAAGATCCTTCATGGTAATTCTCCATTGCCTATTTTTGTTGATGAATCCTGCCGTTTTTCAAGTGATATAATTAATTATTCTGATTATGTTGATGGTGTAAATCTTAAGCTAATGAAATGTGGAGGAATTACTGAGGCCTTGAGAATTTTATCTACAGCAAAGGCACTTGGATTAAAGACAATGATAGGTTGTATGAGCGAATCTTCAATCTCAATTTCCGCTGGAGCTTCAATTTCAGGTCAAATAGATTACATCGATCTTGATTCTCATTATAATTTAAATCCTGATCCAGCGATTGGAGCAAAAATGATTCAGGGCATTACAATGCCAACATTAACCTTAGGTCATGGAGCAAAACCATTAAATCAAAACTTATGTTAGATAAGAGAAAGAAAATAGCTATATACATGGAGGGTCATTTGTTTACTGAAAATGGAAAAATGGGATTTGGGGCATTAAGATACTTATCAAATCCAATTGTTGCTGTTATAGACTCAGAAAATGGTGGAAAAAATATAAGTGAAATAACACTAATTTCAAGAGATGTACCAATAGTTAGTAATATTGATGTTGCCATAGAAAATGGAGCTGAAGTTTTACTTCTTGGAATTGCAAATTCTGGTGGACAAATACCTAAAAGTTGGTTTCCAATAATAAACCTTGCAGTAGAAAGAGGTTTATCTATTATTAACGGACTCCATAATTTATTAGCTCAGAAATATAGTAAAAAGATAAAAAAAGAACAGTGGATTTGGGATGTAAGAGTTCCTCAGTTTACTCCAGAAATTGCTTCTAGAAAAGCAGCAACTTTAAAGAATAAAAGAATATTATGTGTAGGAACTGATATGGCTGTAGGTAAGATGACCACTAGTCTTGAATTATATAAATGGGCCAATGAAAATAAAATTAAATGTGGTTTTATTGCTACTGGTCAAATTGGAATAACAGTAACAGGATCAGGTATTCCATTAGATGCATATAAAGTTGATCATGCCTGCGGTGCAGTTGAACAAATGGTCATGGATCAATCTTCAAAAGATTGGATTATTATAGAAGGTCAAGGTTCTTTGTATCATCCAGGAAGTACGGCTACACTTCCATTGCTGAGAGGAAGCTGTCCTACACATTTAATTTTATGTGATAGGTCAGATATTAAGCACCTTCGAGATCATGAAGGTATTAAAAAACCTAATTTAAAAAACATTATAAGCCTGTATGAAAACATTGCAAGCTGTCATGGAATTTTTCCAGAAGCTAAGGTAATTGGAATATCACTAAACACCTCAAATTTAGATTCTGTCTCAGCAAAAAAAATGATTAATTTTTGGGAATCTGAAACAAAACTTCCAGTTACAGATGTTATTCGTTATGGCCCAAAAAAAATTGGTGATGCTATAAAAGTTTTTTAGTACCCCTTTCTTAAGTTTACTTCGTTTAATAGAGGTTGTCCGTTTATATTTCTAGTGTAATTCTCAATAATTTGTTTAGCACCTGCTTCAGTATTTGTAATGCTTGCAATATGAGGAGTTATTTTAATCTTTTTGTTGTTCCATAAGGAACTTGATTTGGGTAATGGTTCATTTTCAAAAACATCTAAAAATGCCCCAGTTAGAATCCCACTGTCAATTGCTTCAATAATATCATTTTCTATTTGGACTTTTCCTCTTGCAACATTTATCAAATATGTGGGTTGTTCTAATTTTTTAAATAATTTCTTTGAAAGAAGTCCTCTAGTAGATTCAGTGAGAGGAACGGAGCAAACCAGGACATTAATTTTTTTTAAAAAATCATCAAGCTCATTATCACTATAACATTTAACCCCGTCGATTTTCTTTCTACTAAGGCTATAACCTAAAACTTCAAACCCCAAATAATTTAGTTTTTTTGCTGCATCCCCTCCTAAAGTTCCAAGACCAAGAATTCCAATGCAGATATTAATTTCTGGAGGTGAATCGTGGTCCCATATTTTATTTTTTTGTTCTAAGTTGTATTTATCCATTTTTCTATGATATTGAAGCACAGCTAAAACAATATAATTACTCATTGAAAATGAAAGAAGAGGATCGACTATTCTTGTTATTTTGATTTTATTTGGTATGTCTGGATCAGATAGTAAATGGTCAACACCAGCTCCAAGAGAACAAATTAATTTTAATTTTTTAAATTTTTTAAAAATGCCCTTTGGATGATTCCAAACAAGTGCTGTGTCAATTATGTCTGGATTGGATATTGCATAAACTGATTGCAAGTTCCATCCTGGTTTTAAAATTCTAAATGATTTAATCCATTTTTTTTCCTCCTCTGGAGGTGCTATAATAATTATATTATTCATTTACAATTATAATCTGCTGCCCTGGTTGCAACTTGGATTTGAGGTTTGATATTCACCTTATATCCCAATGAATTTGCCCAACCTTTTGCCGCTGATATAAGTTTGAATGATTTATGAGTTTCATCATAATTATAGTCCATATCAATTTCTATTTTTACTTTTAATTTTTGGTTTAACCAAACGGCTGTATCTAGACTTAGTTCCGCTTCGTGCCATAATCGGTTCCAAATATCAGTTATTAATAATTGACTTTTTTTATTAAATATATAGTGAACACCTTTGTTTCCAAATCTATAGGCAATAACAGTGCAATAAACTGTTTTTTTACCTAGATTTTGAGAATCAGAGCCTATATAAATTTTTAATTGTGGATGAATCTTCAGTAAACTTGAAGTATGTAATAGTGGATCAATTCTATTTCCTTTTATATCTTTGAAAATCAAAATAAACATTTACAATTACTAGATCAAGATAATATTTTTCTATCTCCAAAAGTTATGACAACATTAATATTTTCAATTTTTAATTCACTAATTATTTTATTTTGGATATTATTAATTTTTTTTCTAAAAAAACGCCTAACTATTAGTATTATTAACTATCCATACATACCTGTTATTCTAGGTTTTGGATATATATACTTTATGTTTTTAACATTTAATGGTGAAGGTGCAAATATTTTTGAAGCTGACTTTAGTTCTTTAAATGGAATTTTAGATCTTTTTTTAAATGCAACTCCAGAATCAGCAGCAGCAGGATGGCTACATTATTTAGCTTTTGATTTTTGGATGGGAGCCTGGATTTTAAAAAATTCAAAAAAGATATTAATACCCCATATATTCATCATTTTACCCCTATTATTTACTTTTATGTTGGGTCCTGTTGGAGTTATTACTTATGTTATAATATCAAAAGTTTATTTATTAAAAAATAAATAAATGGGAAATACTTTTTTTTACTTATCTATGGCTATTGCAGTTGGATTAGGTGCCTGGGGTTCATATATAGCCGATCAAAAAAATAGGAGTCGACAGTTTGGTTTTATTCTAGGTTTTTTCTTTGGAATAATAGGCATTTTAATATTGGTATTGTTTATTAATAAAAAATCAAAATAAATTATATCCAATTTCTATTTTGCATTTCCTTTTTCACTTTTGGAGAAAGCCATATTACAGCTATCATATTTGGAATACACATTAATGCAAAGGCAATGTCAATAAGACCAATTACAACCTCAACAGATACTATAGCAGAAAAAATAATACTTCCGATATAAAAATAATTATAATAATTTCCAATTTTTTGTGAAGTAACAAATCCAAAACATTTTACACCATAATAAGAGTAGGTTAATAGAGTTGAAATACCAAACACAAAAACCATTATAAGTAATAAAATATCCCCAAAACCATAAAAAAGAATTCTAAATGCTTCTAATGTTAATACAATTCCATTTAGATCTGTAATTTTATATGCACCACTAATTATAATTATAAAGCCAGTTATGGTACATACTAAAATTGTATCTAACAGTGGCCCTAGCATTGCTACCAGACCTTCATCTGTTCCCCTTGAGCTTTGAGATTGCCCATGATACATTGGGGCATTACCAACTCCACTCTCATTTGAAAAAACTGCCCTTCTAACACCCAAAATTATTAGCCCCCAAAATCCACCAGCAACAGCCGTTTTTGTATTGAAAGCTTCAATGAATATTAGCTCGATTGTTGGAAAAAAAGAAGAATAATTACCAATAATTATAAAAAGACCCATTATAAAATATAATGAAACCATCAATGGAACCATACTTGAGGTTACTCTCACAATAGATTTAATTCCACCAAAAATAACAGTAGCACTAATAACGGATAAGACTATTCCAATGACTATTTTCCAGCGAAAATCACCTAATAGTAAATACTGATTTGGATCAACTACATTTATAAAAGTTTGAGTCAGTTGATTTGCAGTAAAAGCTGGAAGTACTCCAAAAAAACCAGCAATGGAAAACCATATAGCTAAAGGTTTCCCCCATTTTTTTATCCCTAAACTCATATAATACATTGGCCCTCCTAAAGGTTCTCCTTTAGATGTTTGCTCTCTGAACTGAACAGATAAAGAACATGAAAAAAATTTAATTATACATCCAATAATAGCTGTCAACCACATCCAGACTAAAACCCCTGGTCCGCCCATATGAATTGCAATTGCAACTCCAGAAATATTACCTAATCCAACGGTTGCTGCTAAAACAGCTGATAGTGCCTGAAATCTTGAGATACCTTTTTTCTTTTCATTTTTTAACAATAATATAAACGCTCTTTTAATTTGAGTTAGAGGATAAAACTTAGAATAAAAAAGTAAAAAAACTCCACCACCGATTACAACAAATAACATTACCCATTCTAAAGGAGCAATAATTCTTGAAAATAAAATTTCAAGATTGTTAATTAATTTATTCATTAATCAAAATTTTCTAAAGAATCATTCTTTTACAACAATATAAGTTGCTTTCACTCCTGTAGCAAGGTTCCATTGATTTGAACCAACTAAAGATCCTGAATTAGTATAAACCTTTAATTCTGCGGTATTTGGGCCACTTTCTCCTTGATTAAGAGCAATAAAATCAATCCTATTAAACCCTTCTTCCAGCTCAATATTAAGTCCTTTGAATGTTTCGACAAGTAAAATATTAGCAATTACCAATTTATCGTTAACCCTGATTTGTATTCTATCACCATCAGGGTATTCATGGTCCCGAAAAGTTACATTGACTGAATTCTCACTTGTTAAGTAATCACCCAGGTACATATCATTTTTATATTCATCAGGCATTTTATTACTTTCACCTTTTTTTCTATTTAGTCTTGAAGTGTAATATTCGCTGGGATTTATAAATTTTTCTTGCTCTGAAATATCCATATTTATATTAGGCTCATTATTGGTTTTTTCAATACCTAAATTGAGTGGTAAAGTTTTGCTAGGGTTTTTATTTAATAAAGATGGTAGATTTTCGTTTGGGGTAAATATTTGGATTTTATTATTCTCAGACTGAGCATATAAATTGATTGAACTCGCAATTAAAAGTTTAATAATAAAATATTTTTTTAAATAAATCATACACCTTAAAAATAGGAATATATACAGACATAACATTTATAATAGAAAAATAAGTTGATAAGGGTTTAATAAATAAAAAATGTATTATGCATAAATTTTATAATTTGTAACTAAAATTTAATCACTATGAAAAATTATAGTCGTAGAAAATTTATCAAAAAATCAGGAGTCTCAGCTTTTGCCTCCCTTGCAGCTTCAACTCTTTTAAATAGCTCATGCGATGATAACTTTTCAACACCAAATTCAAAGGGAGAATATATGGGTGGGTTTTCAGCTCCAAAAATGAATAAGATAAAAGCAGCATTTATTGGTGTTGGTTCAAGAGGAACTCAACATGCATATAATTTTAAAGGATTTCAAGATACTGAGATAGTATCTATTTGTGATTTATATAAAAATAGAGTTGAAAATTTGAATAAAAAATTAGATTTATCAATTGATGGCTATTGGGGAGAAGAAAACGCATGGGTAAAAATGGTAGAAGAGAGAAGACCAGATATAGTTTTCATATCTACTAATTGGGACAATCATGCCCCTATGGCTATAAGATGTATGGAGTTAGGATCTCATGTTTTTGTTGAAGTTCCACTTGCAAATACTATCGAAGATCTATGGAAAATAGTTGATACATCAGAAAAAACTCAAAAGCATTGCATGATGTTAGAGAATGTTAATTATGGGAGAGAGGAGCTTATGTTTTTAAATATTTGCCGACAAGGAATGATTGGAGAGTTTCTTCATGCTGAGGCTGCCTATATTCATGACCTAAGGTGGCAGATGATGGAAAAAAATAAAAACCTACAACTTACAGATAACCATCCTGGAACAGGATCCTGGAGGACAAAACAGTATTCCAAAAGAGGTAATCTTTACCCCACTCATGGTCTTGGACCTGTAGCTCAGTATATGAGTTTAGCAAGAAAGGATGACAACTTTAGTAAAATTATTTCTTTATCATCACCATCAAGAGGCAGAAAATTATTTGCTAATGAAAATTTTGCGAAAGAGAATGAATGGAATAAGATTAATTATCAAGGTGATATAAATACCTCAATTATAAAAACTCATTTAGGAAAAACAATTATGATCCAATGGGACGAGACAAGCCCAAGACCATACACAAGACACAATTTAATTCAAGGAACTAAAGGTACACTCGCAGGATTTCCGACTAGAGCTTTTTTTGATAAAAAAGAGAGTTCAATTTCGGGAAAATATTCTGGTTGGATTCAAGGGGAAGATTTAGATTTAATCTATGAAAAATATGATCACCCATTATATAAAAGATTAAATGACGCAACTTCAAATAGTGGTCATGGAGGAATGGATGGAATAATGATGTATAGAATAATAGAGAGTTTGAAAAAAGGAAGTCCTCTTGATCAAAATGTATACGAAGGTGCCTTTTGGAGTGCAGTTACACCTCTAAGTAGAATGTCTGTTATTAATGATGGAGCCCCTCAAATTTTCCCAGACTTTACAAGAGGGAATTGGAAAACAACAAAACCACTTGGGGTAATTCTATAAAACCTAATTTTAATAACTATATTTATTTATTCTTCAACACTTATTTAATTTCATTATATGAAACTCAGACTTTTTACATTGTTAATTGCTCTAATTTACTCCTGTGAACAACCACCAATCATAGATCCTATTAATGATTTAAGTTTAATTCCTTACCCTAAACAGATTATTTCATCAAATCAATCTTTAAAAATTTCATCAATAAATTCAATTATTGGAAATGAAAAGATTAATGATCTTTTAAAAATTATAAATAAAGAATGGGGACTCTTACTTGAAAGTATAGATCTTAAAAAAGGGGATTCACCAAAAAGTGATAGTATTTTTTTACAAATTGATAATGATATAAATGTTTCTTCTGTTGAAGGGTATGCATTAGAAATAACAAGTAATAGAATAATAATTAAAGGAAAGACTGGTGAGGGCATATATAGAGGATGGCAAACTTTGATTCAAATTATTGAATTAGCACAAAATACTGTTAACCCAGGTTACATTCCTACAGGAAAAATAATAGATGAACCTGAATATGGATATAGGGGCACAATGCTCGATGTAGCTCGTCATTTTTTTACTCTAGACGAAGTTAAAAGACATATAGATTTAATTTCATATTATAAAATTAATCATCTGCATCTTCACCTTAGTGACGACCAAGGATGGAGAATTGAGATAAAATCTTGGCCAAAATTAACTGAAAAAGGCTCTTTAACAGAAGTTGGGGGCGGAAAGGGCGGATTTTTTACCCAAGATGAGTATAAAGAAATTGTAAGCTATGCTGATTCTAAATTTATAACAATAGTTCCTGAAATTGATATACCAGGGCACACTAATTCTGCATTAGCATCTTATGAAAAATTAAATTGTGATGGAAAATTAAGAGATTTGTATACTGGCACAAATGTGGGTTTTAGCACTCTTTGTAATACCGAATATACATATCAGTTTATTGATGATGTTATAAGGGAGATTTCAAGTATTAGTCCTGGACCATATTTTCATATTGGAGGTGATGAGTCTCATGTGACAAAAAAAAAGGACTACATAGAATTTATTAATAGGACCACTGCAATAGTAAAAAAATATAATAAAAAAATTATTGGTTGGGATGATATTAATATTGCAGAAATTCCAACAAATACAATATTACAGTTATGGAATTACTCCCCAAAAAGGCCAGATAATGAGGGGTTTAATAACATTTTAAATGGGTTAAAAAAAGAGCCTAAGGTTTTACTTTCTCCTGCAGGGTTGATGTATTTAGACATGAAATATGATAGCTTAACAAAACTTGGATTGACTTGGGCAGGAACTATAGATGTAAAAAAAGGATACGACTGGTCAGTTACAGAATTATTCTCAGAGATACCAAGTGATAAAATTATTGGAATTGAAGCTCCCCTTTGGACAGAAACAGCAGCGAGTTCATCTGATTTAGAGTTTTTAACTCTTCCAAGATTACCAGGATATGCAGAAATTGGATGGACTAAAAGTGATCTAAGAGAATGGTCAGATTATAAAGTTCGTTTGGCAAGTCATTCCTTAATATGGAAAAATAAAAAAATAAATTATTACCCTTCACCTTTAATAGATTGGGTAGATAAAAAACCTAATAAAATTAATTAAAATAAATAGTCTATGAAACTTGAAGTTATTGATTGGGCAATACTCGTAATTTTCTTTATTATTCTTTTATCCATTGGATTTTTTGCTTCTAAAAGAGCTGGTAAAAGTGTAAATGATTTTTTTCTTTCTGGAAGAAATATGCCTTGGTGGTTACTCGGAATCTCAATGGTAGCTACAACTTTTTCTGCAGACACACCAAATCTTGTAACAGATATTGTTAGAACTAATGGTGTTTCTGGTAATTGGGTATGGTGGGCATTCTTATTAACTGGAATGTTGACTGTTTTTGTTTATGCAAAATTATGGAGAAGATCAGAAGTTCTAACTGATTTAGAGTTTTATGAATTGAGATATGGTGGAAAAGGAGCTGCTTTCTTAAGAGGGTTTAGAGCATTATATCTTGGTGTCTTTTTTAATGTTATGATAATGGCTTCAGTGTGTTTAGCTGGAATTAAAATTGGGAGTGTGATGCTTGGTCTCTCTCCTGCTCAAACTCTTTTGATTGCTGCAACAGTAACAGTATTATATAGTTCTTTGGGGGGGCTTAAAGGAGTTATAATGACTGATTTTTTTCAGTTTGGCCTTGCAATGGTTGCTACTTTTTGGGCTGCAATTGTAATAATTAATTTACCAGAGGTAGGAGGTTTAGATAAATTAATAACACATCCTAACATAACTCCAAAGCTTGATTTAATTCCAGATTTTTCAAATAGAGATTTATTTTTAGTTGTGTTTGTTTTACCAATAGCAGTTCAGTGGTGGAGTGTATGGTATCCAGGAGCAGAGCCAGGTGGAGGAGGGTATGTTGCACAAAGAATGTTATCAGCAAAAAATGAAAATCATGCTGTTTGGGCAACCCTTTTATTTAACTTCATGCATTATGCTGTTCGCCCATGGCCTTGGATTTTAATAGCACTGGCATCAATAATTGTTTTCCCAAATCTAAATGACTTAAAGGTAGCTTTTCCTGATGTTGATAAAAGTATTGTAGGGCATGACTTGGCCTATCCTGCAATGTTGACCAAATTACCTTCCGGTCTGCTTGGTCTTTTATTGGCCTCTCTTGCAGCTGCTTTCATGTCTACAATTGCCTCTCATTTGAACTGGGGCTCCTCATATGTTGTAAATGATTTTTACAGAAGATTTTTTGATACAGGTGCGTCTGAGAAAAAACTTGTTTTTTTAGGTCGTTTAACAACCATAATTTTAATGATTTTTTCATGTATCATAGCTCTTTTATTAAGTAATGCTTTACAAGCATTTTCTATTTTATTACAAATTGGAGCTGGAACAGGATTACTTTTTATTCTCAGGTGGTTTTGGTATAGAATAAATATTTACAGTGAGATTTCCGCAATGATAATTTCATTTTTGGTAGCATTGTATTTACAAATAGTTCACCCAAGAATTGGATTTGAAGTTATATCAACTGAGGTCCAGCTAATTATTGGTGTATCAATAACAACTTTTAGCTGGATATTGATTACTTACCTCACACCATCTGAAGATAAAAAAGTTCTGAGGGATTTTTACAAAAAAATTCAGCCTGGAGGAATTGGATGGAAAAAAGTTGTCGATGATGCAAAAAAAGAAGGGGTCAATATTGAGGGGAATAAAGAGGCTTGGGATGTTCCAACTGGAATCATTTGTATGGTCTTAGGGTGTTTATTTGTATATAGCATTTTGTTTTCGATTGGAAGCCTCTTATACTCAAAATATACAGTTGCAACTTTTTTGTTAGTTATCTCATTTGTCTCCTTGTTTTTTCTCCAAAAAGCATGGAAAAAATTAAAAATGAATTAGACCTCAACCAATTATAGCTCCAGCAATTGTTGCTGATAAAAGCGATACAATCGTCCCTGCTAACATTGCTTTGAAACCAAGTTCTATCAGTATGGGTTTTATTTTGGGAGCTATAACCCCAATTCCCCCAATTTGAATTCCTATTGATGCAAAGTTTGCAAACCCACAGAGCATGTAAGTTGCCATTATAACCGATTTCTCATAATTTAAACTAATTATATTTTCAACATTTTTTAATTCAGCTAATTGTGCATATGCAACAAATTCACTCGAAGCTAATTTTACTCCAAGAAGTTGCCCCATCAATAAAATATCTGTGTTTGCAACACCAATTAACCACATGATTGGAGAAAATATTATTCCTAAAATAAATTCTACTGATAGATTGGAATAAGAAGTATTTTCAGAAATCCAAAGGTTAATTCCAAGGTTACCAATGTAAGATAACATCCCATTTAATAGGGCAATCAAGGCTATAAACACTAGAAGCATTGCCCCAACATTTACCGCCATCCTTACACCTTCAGTTGTTCCTTTTGATATAGCAGATAAAAAATTACTTCCTATTTTATTTTCGGCAATATTAATATTAATATTAATCTCATTAGTTTGTGGATAAATTATTTTAGATATTACAATTGCACCTGGCGCAGCCATAACTGATGCTGCAAGTAAACTTTTTGCAAAAGATAATCTAGCTACAGGATCATCCCCTCCTAAAAAACCTATGTAAGCCCCTAGTACACTTCCTGCAACAGTCGCCATCCCACCGACCATCACTAAAAACAATTCTGATCGGTTCATTTTTTCTAAATATGCTTTAATCATAAGTGGAGCCTCAGTTTGTCCTAAGAAAATATTTCCAGAAAGAGATAGGCTCTCAGGTCCTGAGATTCCAAATAATTTGGTTAGTACCCAGGCTAGAAATTTAACGATTTTTTGAATTATCCCAAAGTAATAAGCAATCGAGGTTAAGGCAGAAAAAAATATAATAACCGGTAAGGCTTGAAATGCAAAAATATAACCTGTTTTTTCAACATCCACAAATTCACCCAATATCATATAAGTTCCTGCATTGGTAAAATCTAATATTTTGAGAAAAAAACTTCCTAGATACTCAAATAGATCAGCTATCCAATTTACCTTAAGTACTCCAACAGCAATTACGATTTGAATTAATAAACTTAAACCAATAGTTTTCCAATTAATTGCTTTTCTATTTGTACTGAAAACATAAGAAATTAGTAGTAAAAAAATAATTCCCATTATACCTCTGACTAAAGACTCCAAAGAAACTCCTTGGCTTTGGATTAATTCCATTAAATAAAATTTTTAATTAATTTCATCTTTAAGTTTTTTCAGCATTTCAATTGTAGTCATGATTTTAATTTTGTGAACAGAATCTATGTAATCATAACTTGATATTTTTTTTTCAAATATTGAGATGACTTGATCTAATGTTAATTTATTCATCACTAATTTTTCTTTTCTTTTTCATTTTTTTTTGAGCGGATACGACCGTATTTATTAGCTCTGTTTTTGTATCCAGATAATTTATTAATTCCTTAACTTTTTTTTCCTCCTCTTTCTGTTTTTTAAATTTTTGCTTTTCCTCTGAAATAGTTTCTTTAATGTTATGAATAGTACTGTAAACAAAACCAATTACAATGCAAAAGCATATAAAGATTGCAAACCACTCTTCTAATTCAGTTAAATACATAAAACTAATGTATTACAAAAAATGACTGAAATAAAAAAAATCATTTTAAAATAAATAAAATATCCGTTCATGTTCTCATTTTGTAAATTTACAGCATGAAATATTTGATTTTATTTTTTTTAACAGGTCTTTCTGTTTTTTCTCAAAACATAAAGGAAAATAAAATCAAGAGGATTATAAATGGATCTTCTGTTTTGAATCATTCACATGTTTCATTCTCAATACAACCTCTTGGAAAGGAGAGTAAAAGATTAAAAGGATTTCAGAGTTCAAAATACATGACTCCAGCATCAAACAATAAGCTTCTCACTTTTTTAGCTGTAATTGAGACTTTTGATTCAATACCAGTTATTAATTATTTAAAAATTAGTGACACCCTACATATTGAGCCGACAGGTTATCCATTACTTTTTCATCCTGTTTACCCTGATAAAGAAATGGAAAAGTTACTTAATTCATTTAAAAATATTGTTTTGCACTGGAATAAAGATAAGGTTATTAAATATGGCGATGGTTGGGCATGGGATGACTACAAATATCATTTTTCTGCTGAAAAATCTTCTTTTCCAGTTTTTGGAAATCTTGCAGAGGTTTACAAAAATAAAAATAATGAGATTACTGTCGTGCCATCTAATTTTGAAATAATAAAAGATTTTTCAATTAAAAGTAAGCTTGAAAGAAACGAAACAAATAATATTTATTCAGTTAATCCTAGTTTTTTATCCTCAGAGGATACCATATATTCTCCTTTCAAAACTTCTAGAGAATTAACTATAGAAATTTTGAAAAATAATTTATATGCTAAGATAGATGTGGTCTATGATGATAGTATGAACTTTAGTAGTCTTTATTTAAAAAACCCACAAAAAATTTATCGCGGCCTACTTTGGGATTCAAATAACCTTATTGCTGAATCTTTATTATTAATGTCTGGAAAAGAATTAAACGATGAGTTCTCTACTTCAAAGACGATTAATACATTTCAGAATAAATGGAAAAGTTGGCTCCCCGATCCTGTATTATGGTTTGATGGGTCTGGTTTATCTAGATACAACATGATAACATCCAGATCCATTGTCTCCATCC
>ERZ802830.2831-NODE-2831-length-15307-cov-10.808_pt1 | contig 15307 bp, 14 predicted proteins | sample MGYA00345654_ERZ802830 | MGnify/ENA primary metagenome ERZ802830 (study PRJEB30503, sample SAMEA104212375) | marine metagenome | biome: Westerlies Biome; feature: [SRF] surface water layer (ENVO:00010504) within the epipelagic zone...; material: water... | reverse complement strand
ATGGAAAAGTTAATTTTAATAATTGGATTTTGCATCATATGCACAGTCCGATATCTCAAAATGCCAGAGGGTTCTCTCGAGGATCAATTTATACAAAATCAGGAAAACTAGTGGCATCAACCGCCCAAGAAGGACTCATGCGTATTTGGGATTAGCAAAATAATTTGAAGGCCTGGGCTCTAGCTAAATTTATTAAAAGCTTGGTATAGTTATTTTTTAATTACTAATTACAAAATATGTTGTCACTTTTCAAAAAAAAACTATTTTCTGATATCTCTGGAAGTGCGGAAGATATGCCGCCACATGTATCTGCTGTCTTATGCTTAATGATTGAGATTGCCAGAATGGATGGAAAAATAGATGAAAATGAAATAGATGAAATTAAAAACTTTTATTTAGATTTATATCCTAATGGTAATTTTACAGAAGCATTTGAAGAGCTTAAAGATTGGACAAGCCACAAAGAATCTTTTAATCCTTTTATCAATATTATTAACAGCAATTGCACAAAACGAATGAAAATAGAGATCCTCTCGAATATTTGGGATGTAATTTTATCTGATGAAAATGTTGATCAATATGAAAATTCACTGTTTATGCAAATAGGCGAAATGTTGTTGATCAGCAAAGAAGAACTTTTAAATATTCAGAGTTAATTAAGAGTTAAGCCGCAAGTGCTCTAATAGATCCTCTTCAAATTTAAGTAGAATCTCTGGTTCAATCAGATGCCTCATTTCATCAATGATCTTTAGTTTGCTATTTGGTATTAATTTATGCATTTTGTAAGCATTCTTTACTTTGATCATAGGATCTTTTTTGCCATGAATAATTAAAGTTTGTGCTTTAATCTTTTGTATTTTTTTTAGCCTATCCTTTGAAGCCAAGATCGATAAAAGTTGCCTTGCGTAACCAGAACCATCCTGGGAGCGATTTAAGTTTTTAATTGTTTCTTCTCTAAATTCTGGAGTATCAACAACTCTACCCTCCATACCTATAAGGGTGACAATTTTAATTTCTCTGATAATTACTTCCTCAACTGATGCATTTGGATTTTTAGATCTTTCCATCATAAGATCTCTGACTGGTTTTGATGGAGCATTGATTGGGCTCGGTGTTGAAGCTGTTGAGGCAATCAAGGTAAATGATTTAACTTTTTGAGGATATTGAGCACTGATGATCTGAGCAATCATCCCACCCATTGAAGTGCCAAGAACGTGTGCTTGCTCAATGTGTAGTGTTTCAAGCAGCTTGATTCCATCATCTGCCATATCGTCAATGTTATATTCTGCCTGAATAGGCAATCTCAAAAAATATTTAATGTAATCCAACAAAAAAGATGGAGTTCCTGAAAATCTTGAAGACAAACCAACATCTCTATTATCGTAAGTAATGGGTCTAAAATTATGTGACTGTAAAAAATGAATTAGATGGGGAGGCCAATGAACTAGTTGAGCTCCTAAACCATGTACCATGAGAATTGGATCACCATTTACAGGACCGTAGTCTCGGTAAAATATCTTGACTCCATTGTTCTCAGCAAAACCCTCCGAATATTGATCAGCTACATTCATAAATTTTTAAGTACTTTCTAATATATTTTTATACTAATGCACTCTTCAAATATTACCAACCTAAGATAAGGCTGTTATAGTCAGTGAATATTTATGACCTCAAACACAGTCCCAAATAAAGTAAGAGCAGCCTATGGTATAGGAGATTATGCTATTTGCTTGTATTGGAGTGGGGTGGGTTTATACCTTCTGTATTTTTATACTGATGTGGTCGGAATAACACCATTGCTAGCAGGTTGGATATACGCTTTAGGGATAGCCTGGGATGCAATCACCGATCCATTTATGGGATACCTTGCAGAAAGAACTAGAACTAAAATGGGAAGCTATAGACCCTATATTTTTTATGGTGCAATTCCACTAGCCTGTTCTTTTGTATTGCTTTTTTGGGTTCCTCCATTTGAGGGCAGCACACTATTTATTTTTTTATTAACAGTTAATTTACTCCACAGAACTTGTTTTACCATTGTCAGTGTTCCTTATTCCTCTCTTACAGCAAGGATCACTGATGATAGTGATGAGCGCACCAAGCTTACCACTGCAAGAATGATAGGAGCCTCCTTTGGAACTCTGTCAGTTTCAGCACTAGGTTTCCCAATTATTTTATGGTTTGGAGGGGGCGATGAAGCATTGGGTTTTATCTTTCTTGGAATGGTTTGTGGTCTAACAGCTATCCTCATTCTAAGCATCACTGTTCGATTTGTTAAAGAAAGAGAATTCAAATTTAGCCCATCTGAGATTCCAAGTTTTTCAAGGGTAGCCAGATCTGTTGCAAAGAATTATCCATTCTGGATTGTATTTGGGTCTATTTTAATTCTTGGGTCTACCTCTATCATGTTTAACAACAACTTAATCTATTTTGTTAAGTACTCTCTTGATCTTCATGAGTATCAAGGTTTAATTTTAGGAGTGAGTAGTGGAGCAGCTCTTTTAGCCATACCTTTTTGGGCATATGCCGCATTAAAAATTGGAAAGAGAAACTCATGGATGGCCGCGATGGCATTATTGTTGGTAGGATTTTTAGTTTTTTATTTTTATCCAATTGCTTCTCTTAATGAATTACTTCTTGTATTAGGATTTATTGGGATAGGCAATGGCGCTACTGGAGTATTATTTTGGTCAATGCTTCCAGATACAATTGAGTATGGAGAATGGAAAACAAAAGTTAGAACAGAGTCTTCTTTATATGGTTTTATGACTTTTGCGCAAAAGGGCGCAATAGCCTTTGCAGCAATTTTGTTGGGCATGGCGTTAACACAAATTGGTTTTGAGCCTAATCAAGTCCAATCAGATGAAACATTAGCAGGATTAAAATTAATAATGACTTGGATACCTTTAACAGGAATTTTAATAAGTTTTATATTAGTTTCTTTTTACCCGATAGATAAAAGCTTTCATCAAAAGTTAATTAATGAAATTGAGGAAAGAAAACTAGGCAATGCATCAAATTAATTGGGGGATAATTGGCTCTGGTTCTATTGCCAATGCATTTTCTTATTCTATTCAGGCTGCAACAAACTCTAAATTAACCAGCATCTTTGGAAGAAATCCTAAGAAGGTAGATGCTTTTGCTGACAAGTTTCATATTGATGCTCATCATCAATTAGATGATTTTATTTCTTCTGAAGAAATCGACGCTATTTATGTTGCGACTCCTCATAGCGAACATTTTTTTTATGCATTAGAAGCAATCAAAAATGGAAAACATGTTCTATGTGAAAAGCCTTTCACAATGAATGCATATGAAAGCATGATTTTATTAGATCTTGCCAATGCCAAAAATATTTTCTTGATGGAGGCTTTTATGTATAGAACACATCCACAGACAAGAAATATTTTAGATAATTTACATTTTTTATCAGATGCAAAATCAAAAATTATGATCGAGGCTTCTTTTGGATTTAAAGCAGATGTTCTCGCAACGCATAGACTTCGAAATCCTGAACTAGGCGGAGGAGCAATATTAGACGTTGGATGTTATCCATTGACTATGGCCAAATTAATAGCTGGTCAATTACAGGGTCTAGCTTTTGCAGAGCCAAAAAGTCTCTTAGCAACTGGTCAGCTAGATGAGACAGGTGTTGATCTTCAATCACATGCGCATTTAATTTTTTCTGATCTAATTGAAGCAAAAATAAGCTGTGCTATTAATGAGGACTTCTCAAATAATCTTGTTATATCTAACGGTAAATATGCTATTCATGTTCCCGATCCATGGCATTGTGGACAGTTTCAAGAAGGCAATTCATCTATTCATCTCTCTACTGATGGAGGGCATAGCAAAGAAATTAAATGCATTGATGACACTGGTTTATTTACTAGAGAGATAGAGCATGCTGCACAGTGCATCTTAGAATCACAAATTGAATCGAAGTTTATTTGCCATGCTGAGACTCAAAGCAATATGTTCTGGTTAGATAAGTGGCGACAAGAAATGAAAATTGATTGCCCTATGGCTCTAATTATAAATTCACCAATTTTTCAATCAAAAGCATATCTATTGCAGGAATCTCAGCTTGAAAGGGATGATCTTCCTGGGTTGAGCAAGCCTGGCTCAAGACTAGCATTAGGTTGTGATAATCAAACTTCAGATCTTCATGCATTTACTATGTTTGATCATTTTTATGGATCTGGCGGCAGAATTTTTGATACTGCTTTTATTTACAACCATGGAAGGGGTGATAAGTATCTTGGTGATTGGATTAATGCTAGGAACGTTGAAGAAGATGTAATAGTTCTAGGTAAAGGAGCCCATACGCCTGAATGCGAGCCTCAGTATATTCGTCCACAAGTGCTCCAATCTTTGGAGCGTCTGCAGATTTCAAAGCTTGACATTTTTTGTTTGCATAGAGATAACCCAGATATTCCGGTAGATGAATTTATTGATGCATTGGCTGATATAAAGAATGAAGGCTTGGTTAATCTAATAGGTGCTTCAAATTGGGAAATGGATCGATTTGCCGAAGCAAGAAATTATGCAATTAAAAATGCAAAAGAACCCTTTACCGTCCTTAGTAATAATTTTAGTTTAGCTGAGATGGTTGAACCTGTATGGCCAGGTTGTGTTGGTGTTAACGATCATTATCTAAAATACCTTATTGAGGAGCGCATTATGTTATTTCCTTGGTCTTCTCAAGCAAGAGGATTTTTTATTCAGAAAAAAGAAATTATGTCTAATGAGCACTTTTCAAATCCTACCCTCGATGAAGAAATGAGAGTCTGGCATTATGAAAAAAATTTACAAAGAAGGCAGGTATGTTTTGAGATAGCGCAGGAAAGAAACGTGCAGCCTATTCAAGTTGCCCTAGCTTATGTATTGCATAAATCAAAATTAATTTTTCCTTTAATTGGACCTAGAACAATTTTTGAATCTAACAGTTCCATTCAAGCCACTCAACTTGAATTAACTACTAAAGAACTTCAAGCGCTTGCTCAAGATTAATGTCGGCCTCTAAGAGTATATTTTCTGCAGAGGATCCAATGAAGATTTTGTATGTGCCTCTTCTTATTTGCCAAGAATTTGTATCCACCGACCAATAGGAAAAATTTCTTGGCCCAAGTTTAATTTCTAGTTTTTTAAGTTCATTTGCACCTATTTCCTCTTTAACAAAACCTTGCAAAGTCTTACAAGGTTCCTGAGAAAGGGGCTCTGAAAAGCCTACATAGCATTGAGCTGTTTCGAATCCAGAAATATCTCCAATATTTTGAACTTCAAATTTACATGAGACGGCAAAATCATTACCGGTAGCAATTTCTAGATTTTGATAGTTAAACTTTGTATATGACAATCCGTGACCAAAACAAAATAATGGCTTGATTGATTTTGTTTCATACCACCTATGTCCAACCAGGAGTTTTTCATCATAGTTCATCTGTAAATCATTCCCAGGATAGATTCTGTAAGCAGGAGTATCTTCTATTTTTGCTGGGAAGGTTGTGGGTAATTTGCCAGACGGATTTACCTGTCCGGATAAAATATCAACCAAAGCATTTCCAAATTCTTGTCCGGCAAACCATGTTTGAACTATAGCGTTTGCTTTCTTCTCCCATGGCATATGAACAGGAGAGCCGGTATTGATTACTATGACTGTATTTTGATTGGCTTCTAATATTGCTTCAATTAACTTATTTTGATTTGCAGGTAAATTAAAATCAGCTCTATCATTTCCCTCTGTTTCCCAGTCTGAATTAGTTCCAACAATCAAAAGAACCTCATCTGCACTAGAAGCTGTTTCAATAGCCTCTTGAAATATATCTACCTCATCAGGAGCCTGGCAACCTATATAGACCGCTGGGAAACTTCCTTCAAAATGATACTGAACTTCAATTTTATAAGTTTCTCCTTTTTCAAAGTGCATAAATCCCTTTTTTGAAGCAGATGCAAAGGTAAAAAAGGCCTCTCCCGGATCTGTTCTAGTCCAATTGTCAATTAGCTCATTTCCATCAATCAATAAGCGACATTGCCCAATGCCAAAAATCTCAAATTCATGCGAGCCAGAAATATCTGGCGTATATTCACAAGAAAACCTTACGGAGATATTCGGTCTATCTTCTTGTGAGATTACATCTTTAGCAAAGCCCTCAAAAACCCAAAACTTACTTCCATTAAGACGTTCTTCTAAAATTAAGTTTTCATCAAATTTATTACCATCAAAATATTCCACCAAGAAACCATCTTTATTTCCCATGAGTCTTTCATTGATCTTTGGTAGGTATTTGTGAGTATGACAGCCCTTTGAATATAGAATTTCTGTCTCATGCCCCAGTCTTTCCCTTACTGCTTCGAGTGGATGAATTTGATAATGCGGTCTTAAACTTGCGCTACCTCCACCAATGATTTGAGCTTCTTTGGCATTAGGCCCAATAACAGCTAATTTTTTTATATTTTTTTTCAGAGGCAGCAAGCCTTCATTTTTTAACATAACCATCCCATCAGCTGCTGCTTTTCTTAACAGCGATCTATGTGCAGGCTGATCTATAGCTTCCTCATCTTTGAGTTCTGGTTTTTGAAAACGATTTGAGAATTCAGCAACAGTTAAAATTCTTCTAACCTTGTCATCAATCAATTCTTCGGAAACTTTTTTGGCTTCAACTGCATCAATCAATGCTTTGCCCCAAACATTACTAGGCCCAGGCATTTCAAGATCTAAGCCACCATTTGCATTTTCTATTGTTTCAAGGGCTGCTCCCCAATCACTAACCACATATCCATCAAAACCCCATTCATCTTTAAGAATACTTATCAGCAGCTCCTGATGAGAACTACAAAAAATATTATTCAACTTATTGTATGCACTCATTACAACCTTTGCATTGCCTTCTTTAATACCCATTTCAAATGGTAATAAATAAATTTCTCTCAAAGTCTGCTCATCTATATTTGAGCTGATGGAGTGACGCTCATACTCAGTATCATTGCCAACAAAATGCTTTAAACAGGCTGCTACATTTTTGGATTGAACGCCTTGAACATAATTGGTTGCGATCTTTCCAGTTAAAAAAGGATCTTCAGAGAAACTCTCAAAATGTCTCCCTCCTAAAGGATGCCTATGAATGTTAATAGTTGGGCCTAATAGAACATCTACATCTTTTGCTTGCGCTTCTTCACCCAATGCAATGCCAATATTCTTTATTAACTTGAGATCCCATGTGGAACCTATTGATATTGCACAAGGAAAACAAGCTGAAGATTTACCAGAATTTGAGTCGCCTCGAACCCCGTTGGGGCCATCTGACATTTTTATGCTTGGAATATTTTTTTTCTCAATTTTGCTCGTATACCAAGAATTAAAGCCACTTAGCAAGGAAACTTTTTCATCTAATGTTAATGTGCCTATGATCTGATCTATATTTCCCATGTGTTAATCTTAATTCCTTTGAAGTTAAAATACACTCTTATATGTCTTTAGAATTTATAAGTTTTTTTGCCGCCTTATCTTTCGTAACTTCTATGCTTACTTCTATTTTTAGTCTTGGAGGAGGGTTAATTATGCTTGTTGCCCTAGCACAGTCTTTCTCTCCTGGCACTCTCATACCCTTACATGGAGCCATCCAACTTTCTAATAATTTATCAAGAACATATGTATATAGAGAATTTTTTAGATGGCATTTAATAAAAAATATTCTGATCGCTACAACTTTTGGAGCTCTTGTAGGAATACTTTTATTTGGAGCTATGCCTGAACAAATTTTGATATGGTTAATAGCAGGAACAATTTTATTTTTTACTTGGGCTCCTTTAGATAACCTTATTCTTTCAGTTATGCGAAATGATTGGTTCTGTGGGTTTATTTCGGGTTTTGCAGGTATTTTTATTGGCGCAAATGGACCCTTAGTTACCGCCTACATGCAAACAAAGAATTTATCTCCCGAATCATTGGTTGCAAATCATGGCGCAGTTATGATTTTTCAACACTCTATTAAAATTTTTTTATTTATGTATTTTTTTAGTTTTTCTTTAGAAGAATATCTTTTCTTTATTTTTATTTTAGCTCTTACTGGCTATGCAGGAGCAGTTTTAGGCAAGGCATTAATCTCTTCAATTTCTTTCGAAAGTTTTAACATTGTTTTGAAGTTGCTCTTGTCATTGCTTGCTTTAATTTTAGTTTTCTAGGTTTTGATCTTATGTATAAAGTGCATTAGATGATAATTATTCGTACAATTAAATATACAAAAAATGGATGATTCTATGAGGTTAGTGCTAGGTCTTTTTGGGTTGGAAAACTTCTACGGTGGGGACATTTCATCTTATATTGAAATCTCTCAAATGGGTGAAGAGTTAGGTTTTGATTCTGTAAGTGTTACAGATCATGTGGTGATGGGAAAAAATCTTCATAAATATCCTTTTGGAAAATTTCCTCTTCCATCTGAGGCCCCATGGTATGAGCCATTATCTTTACTAACGATGATTGCTTCTCACACAACTAAAATTAAGTTGGCAACAGCAATTCTAATTGCGCCATTAAGAAATCCAGCATTGCTTGCCAAGACAGTCGCTACTTTAGATACTATATCTAAAGGTAGATTGGAGCTTGGAGTAGGCATAGGTTGGCAAAAAGAAGAATTTGATACTGCCGGAGTGAGTTTTGAAGATCGCTCTGAGATATTTTGGGAAACTTTAGATATTTGTAAATTGCTTTGGCAAGATAGCCCAATCTCTTTTCATGGGAAACACTTTAATTTTGATGATATTTGGTGCCATCCTCAACCAACTCAAGGTCAAAATTTACCTTTGTTATTTGGTTTAAAGATGACTCATGAAAATGCTCAAAGAATTTCTAAAGTAGGACATGGCTGGATTCCCATCAAAACAAGCAGGGACTTTATTTCTGCAGGAAAAGATATTTTAATGGAAGCATTTATCAAAGAGGGCAGGCAGGATCAACCCAGAATTCGTGGGCAGCTTCCCACATGTGTTGATAATAATGGAGTCCCTAATATTGATTTAACATTAAAAGAACTTGAAAAATCTATGGCTGCTGGTTTAGATGAAGTAGAAGTTTTCCCAATTAACTTTGTTCAGTCACCTGATGATATTTATAAGGTGCTTAAAATTATTTCAGAGGTAAAACAAATATGACAAAAAATACTATTTCTTCAAAGCTCTCCAATTTACTCGTTCCTTCAAAGTTATCTAATTTATATGCCTCTATCATTGATCAAAGAAAATTTTCTAGTTTGAGCACTATCATGTGGGATGAATTTTCCATGAGTGGACATTTTGAAATTACTGGCTTGGAGAATTTCATAGCTGCTATGCAGCAACTTGAAAATTATCAAAGCACCATGCACCAGATCATGAATGTTCAAGGAGAATGGAGAGAAAATTTATATACAGGTGAAACATATTGTGTAGCTAGTCATATGTTTGATCAGGACGAAAAGCCTCATAAATTAGACATGGGCATTGTCTACTCTGATGTTATTGAATTAAGGGAGGGGACTGCTAAATTTATTTCTCGAAATTTTTTACTTAAATGGAAAAAAACTGATGTCCTAGATATTCCAGAGTGAGATTAAATATTGTTAAATTCTTTTAAAGATCTGTTAAAAAAATTTATCAGCATCCCAATGCTTTCCATTCCAGCAAAATTTGGCCTCGTAATTAAGACAATCTCACGATGAGGCCCGGGCTCGTTTAAATGCGATATAGATAATTTGTCTTTATTTCCAATTAATTCTTTTAAGGCCATTTTTGGAACAAGGGTTGTCCCCATCTCCCCTTTTACTAATTGAATGAGTGTATTGAGACTAGATGCTTTTAAAGTGTATTGGGTAGAAGAAGAAATATTACATGCATCTAAAATATGATCTTTTAAGCAGTGCCCATCTTCTAGCAGCATCAATTCCGATTGCTCAAGTTCAGATGCTTTAATTTCAGCTTTCCCAGCATTTTTATTTAAGCGATGTGAAACCCAAAAAAAATCCTCTTCCCAAAATTTAAAGCTTATAAGATGCTCAAGATCATATGGCAGAGCTAAAATAGCCATATCTAAATCACCTTCTTTTACTTTATTTATCAGCATCTGAGACTGACCCTCCTCAATCTTTAATTTGAGATTTTGGAACTCTTTTTTAATTTTTGGCAAAATTATTGGAAGAAAATATGGGCTAATTGTTGGAATGATCCCAATCGATAAAGAATGTATCAATCCGCTTGAATTATGCTGCGCAAGTTCATGAATAGATTTCACTTCTAACTTTATATTTCTAGCCTTGACTAAAATTTTTTTTCCAAGTTCTGTCACAATGACTTTCTTATTACTTCTTTCAAATATTTTTACTTCAAGTTGTGCTTCTAAATCACTGATGGCATTACTCAAAGTGGAAGGAGAAATAAAACATTCATCAGCAGCCTTTTTGAAGTGGAGATTTTTTGCAACCGCTAAAGCGTAATCAATTTGTTTTAAAGAAAGCATGGCCTATATATTATCATTTATAAAATCGAATATAACATTCTTTTTTTATATATTTACCAATACATTCAATACGTATAATATAGTCCTAACCACAGCTTTTACGCAGTGAATTTAAATATTTATTACGGAATTAATTATGAGTAAAGAAATACAAGATACAGAAGGAAAATGCCCGGTTATGCATGGGAGTTTATCCTCTAATAGTTCTACTGGAACATCCAATCAAGATTGGTGGCCCAATCAACTTAATCTCAGCATACTTCATCAACATGACAAAAAAACTAACCCAATGGATGAAGGGTTTAATTATGCAGAAGAATTTAAATCACTAGATTTTGACTCACTAAAAAAAGATCTCAATGATTTGATGACTGACTCTCAAGAATGGTGGCCTGCCGACTATGGGCATTATGGACCATTCTTTATAAGAATGACTTGGCATGCTGCAGGCACATATAGAACTGGTGATGGAAGAGGAGGCGGTGGTACAGGCGCACAGAGATTTGCACCTCTAAATAGTTGGCCTGACAATGGTAACCTTGATAAAGCAAGAAGGTTGCTTTGGCCGATAAAACAAAAATATGGAAAAAAAATTAGCTGGGCAGATCTTCTTATACTCGCTGGTAATGTTGCCATTGAGTCAATGGGTGGAAAAACATTTGGTTTTGGTGGTGGTCGTCCAGATATTTGGGCTCCTGAAGAAGATATTAATTGGGGCGCTGAAACAGAATGGCTAACTAACGAACGATATAGTGGAGTTAGAGATTTAGCTGATCCACTTGGAGCCGTTCAAATGGGTTTAATATATGTAAATCCTCAAGGTCCAGATGGCGAACCGGATCCATTAGCCAGTGGAAGAGATGTCAGAGAAACCTTTGGCAGAATGGCGATGAATGATGAGGAAACAGTTGCACTAGTAGCTGGAGGCCATACTTTTGGTAAAGGGCATGGAGCAGGTCCAGAAGATCATGTTCAATCAGAGCCAGAAGGAGCTCCATTGCAAAACATGGGATTTGGCTGGCAAAGCAGTCATGCTTCTGGAAAAGGCAGTGATACGATTACAAGTGGTTTTGAGGGAGCTTGGACCGCAGATCCTACGAAATGGGATAATGGATATTTTGATCTTTTATTTGGTTACGAGTGGGAGAAAGTTGAAACACCTGCAGGCAAGATCGTTTGGCATGCAATAGATCAAAAAGAAGAAGATATGGCACCTGATGCTGCGGATTCCTCAAAAAGAGTTCCAACTATGATGACAACTGCAGATATGTCGATGCGAGAAGATCCTGCATATAGAAAGATTTCAAAGCGTTTCCATGAGAATCCAGAGGAATTTGCTGACGCTTTTGCACGAGCATGGTTTAAATTATTACACAGAGATATGGGGCCTAAGGGAAGATACCTTGGACCTGAAGTCCCGGATGAGGAATTGATTTGGCAAGACCCTATCCCAGCTGGTAACACTGATTATGATTTAGGCATTGTAAAACAAGCTATATCTGATTCTGAACTTTCCATTCAAGAAATGGTAGAGACTGCATGGGCAAGCGCTTCAACATTTAGAAATTCAGATCTAAGAGGTGGTGCTAACGGAGCAAGAATACGATTAGCACCTCAAAAAGATTGGGAGGCTAATAAACCTGAGCAGCTTTCTAAAGTTCTATCGATTTATGAAAAAATCTCATTAGAAACAGGAGCATCTATTGCAGATGTTATTGTGCTAGCTGGCAACATTGCTGTCGAAAAAGCCTCAGGGCTTGAAGTACCTTTTACTAAAGGCCGTGGTGATGCAACTCAAGAGCAGACCGATGTTGAATCATTTGATGTTTTGGAACCTGTTGCAGATGGTTTCAGAAATTATTTGGGCTCTCAGTCCGATATTCCATCCGAGGAAATGATGCTTGATAAATCACAGTTATTAGGCTTAACTGCTCCTGAAATGACTGTTTTACTTGGTGGAATGAGATCTTTGGGAGTTAGCAATAATGATTATGGCATTTTTACCGATAATCCTAATCAACTCACAAATGACTATTTTACTACTTTGCTAGATATGTCAGTTTCATGGAAACCAAATGGAACAGGTAATACCTATGAGGGTGCTAACAGAGTATCTGGCGAGAAAGTTAGGACTGCTACAAGAGTTGACTTAGCTTTTGGGTCTAATTCGCAACTTCGCTCTTTAGCTGAGGTTTATGCAAGTGACGATGCTAAAGAAAAATTTGCACATGATTTTGTTTCAGCATGGAACAAAGTTATGACAAATGATCTTCTTTAAACAAGAGTAAACTAAATTATGAAAAAACCGAATATTTTTAGACGGTTCATAATATTCATTGTTGACTCTTGGAGAGGGGTCATGGATGTGAGGTTTAATCCCCTGAAACATATAGATCCAAGCCTACAAACATACTTCATGCTAGTCCTGTTTACTATTTGGAGTATATCTTTTGGATTGATAGCAATATTTTGGCTTGGATTTATTGGCTATAGCATTCCCATAAGTATATTGGTCCATGTAGCAATAATCATTCCTATAGCATTTACAAATGCAGTATTTGTTGATGCTGAAAGAGATGGTGAAAACTGGTTAAAAGAATGGCGTGAAGAGCAATCGAGATACAAGCTAGTTATCAATAGGCTAAAAACCAAGAACCTAGTGATATGGGATCCAAACAAAGAGGCATAATAGAAATTATTTCTAATTAAAGAAAATTTCAATAATGCGGTGGTTTCTCATAGTCTATTTCTGGAAAGCTGTACTTTTTGTCTTTTTTTCTCGTAGTTTTCTTTGTGTGTTTTGACATTACATCAGCCGCATCATCAACAGCACTTGGCATATCTTTTTTTCCCGACCTGAACCGATTAATATGCTCAGCTTTGACTTTTTTCATATGCTTTATTTTACACAATCATTACAGGATTTTGCTGAATTAAGAATGTTTAGTATCATTCGATTATGAAAACAGCTATTTATCCAGGTTCTTTTGATCCAATTACTTTTGGTCATATTGATATTGTAGAAAGAGCAGCAGCTTTATTTGATAAGGTTATTATTGGAGTTGCTGAAAGTCAGTCTAAAAATCCCTTGTTCAGTGTTGACGAAAGAATTGCACTCATTTCGGAAATATTTAAAGATAATCCCAAGATTGAGGTTTTAGGTTATTCTCGTAAATTAACGGTAGATTTAGCTCGAGATAATCATGCTATTGCAATTATTAGAGGTCTTAGAGCTGTAGCTGATTTCGAATATGAATTCCAATTAGCAACCATGAATCGAAGTCTTGCCCCCGATATTGAGAGTATTTTTTTCACACCAAAAGATACTTTGATATATGTTTCATCGAGTCTTGTGAAAGAAATAGCAACGCTGGGTGGAGATGTATCAAGATTTGTGTCTCCAAATGTTAAAGCTGCGTTACTTAAAAAGATTTCTGACTAAGTTTGGCATTTGCAACAGTAAAATGTTGCTCTCTGAGATTGGACAATTCTCTTAATGAACTCTTTTTTGCATGATAAGCAAGTTTCATTTGCTCGGTCATATACAGCTAAATCAATTTTAAAATACCCTTTATTACCATCAGGCTTATAGAAGTCATTCAAAGTGGTTCCGCCAGCTTCAATGGCTCGCTCTAAAATTTTTTTAGTGAATAGAGAGATTTTGCTCGCCTCTTTTTTTGTTATTGTTTTGCTTTTTCTTGTAGGGCGAATTTTTGCTGCAAATAATATCTCATTTGCGTAAATATTTCCTATACCCACTACATTAGCCTGATTCATAAGTGCAGTTTTGATTGGCGAAGAAGATTTTTTTATTTTATGAAAAAAATATTCTCCATTGAATTCTTCAGAAAGAGGTTCGGGCCCTAAACTATTCAATAAAAAATGTTCATTTGATTTTTGAATAAAATGCATAGATCCAAATCTTCTAGGATCATTGAAAATTAATTTCCCCTTTTGGAATATAAACTCAATGTGATCATGTTTTTTGTAGAAGTTGGAATTTTTTTTGGCAATTCTCAGCGTTCCAGTCATTCCCAGATGAATGAGTATTTGAGATTTTTCTATAGCTATTAATATATATTTTGCTCTTCTGCTGATTCCTTTAACCTTCATTCCATTTAAGGCATAAAAAGCTGAGCTGTCTACTTTCCATCGAAGATTAGGATTATATATTTTTATAGATTCTAAATTTTGACTAGTAAACTCTTGAATGGCTTGGACTGAGGTTTCTACTTCTGGTAATTCAGGCATTTTTGATGATCACAAAGTACGAAGTTCATGCGTTTTAATTAGGTTGGAATTATTCTGATGGAATTTCTATCATTCATCTTTCCAGTCCGGCGATCTTTTATTGATAAAGGCATCAATACCTTCTTTTGCATCATTTTTAAGAAGGTTTTCAGCCATAACCTTTGATGTATATTCGTATGCCTTAGATAGATCCATCTCAGCTTGGGCGTAGAAAGCTTTTTTCCCAGTTTTGATGGTCATAAAGGACTTACTAGCTATTTTAGTTGTTAATTCTTTTATTGCAGTATCAAGTTCATTTTTGCCAATCACATCATTAATTAATCCTATTTCTTTTGCTTTTTTGGCTGAAATTAGATCGCCAGTAAGAAGCATTTGCATTGCATCTTTCCTGCCAACACTTCTTGAAAGAGCAACCATTGGTGTTGAGCAAAAAAGCCCAATATTTACTCCTGGAGTCGCGAATTTAGATTCCTGCGTTGCGATTGCAAGGTCGCAACTTGCAACTAATTGACACCCTGCGGCTGTGGCAATGCCATCAACTTCAGCAATCACTGGTTGCGGCACATC
>ERZ802830.2830-NODE-2830-length-15310-cov-6.89466_pt1 | contig 15310 bp, 18 predicted proteins | sample MGYA00345654_ERZ802830 | MGnify/ENA primary metagenome ERZ802830 (study PRJEB30503, sample SAMEA104212375) | marine metagenome | biome: Westerlies Biome; feature: [SRF] surface water layer (ENVO:00010504) within the epipelagic zone...; material: water... | reverse complement strand
AAGGGTCATGTAGGATATTATTGTGCAGGTATGAACCAAAATGCAAATATTATAGGATAGCTTTGGCTTCCATCCATACTTCTCTGTTAACCGTTCAGCAATCTGGTCACGTGATGCGGGATTGAACAAGACCTTCTTGGTAGTGAAGCCGTCCTTGCTTACAGTTGCTGGTTTGTATCCAGCTTCCGTTGCTTGCTTCTTGGTCTTCCATATTTTTCCGTCATCAGTTTTCCAGACTGGTGTCTTGGTTGGAACTTCCTTTGGAGGAAACGCTTCTTGTAACTGCTTCTCTAGGTCAGCCCGTCTCTGCATTATCTCCTTCGTCAGTGTTCGACAGCCAGCTGTATCAAACTTCCAGCCGTGTACCTCTTGCATCTTCATTAACTCAGCGAACTTGTGTTCGATCTTCATCATCGTCTCCGATGGTGCAGCATCCATGAGATACTTATAGAGTGTGAACGTGACAGCTACGTCTTGCTCGCAGTAATCTATCATCTCCCTCGTACACACAGACCAATCAGTTGTGTCACCGTAGTCTCCCTTCAATGCACCAAGGCGAACTCCCCAAGCTTTGAGTGATTGTCTACCAATTAACTCTCTAGGGAACTGTGGCTTTTGTAAGTCAGTAGCTCTGACATCACCAAACATAGCGGATGCCATAACCAGTGTGTCACGTACAGTTGGGAACTTAATGGTAGGGTGCAGCTTCTTGATAGCAGGGATGTCGAAGCCAATCACGTTGTGACCAATCACTTCGTCGTGCTGAACAAGGTAAGCAATACCTTCCTTAACTCCATCACCACTGAAAGAGATACACTTGTTGTCATCTTCAGATAGAACAGAGATACAATGTATCTTGTTCATGCCATCTAATGTAACCCAGTTGTCTACTGCTGTAGTTTCTATATCGAAGTAAGCTCTCCTCATAGTCCTGTCTCCATCATTGCTTTGACTTTGTGCCAATACTCTAGCGTGTTTCTATTAGACATACCGTTGGGTCCTCCATTATGTAGACGGGCATACTCTTCTAAGGTGTGTAGCTTTGCATACCTGTTCCAGTAAGCTTGCATCACTTTGATTGAACGATCAACATACAGACAGTTGTATGTCCATGTGCCTTCGATGCCTGAGTCTAGAAAGTAGTTGTATGTAATTTGGAATGGACCAATCTCTTGGTATCTTCCTACAGCATAGGTTGGGTTAAGTTCTCCACCTGTCTCTACCTTCATGATAGCTGAGAAGAGTAAGCCCATCTCAATCTCTGTTGGTTTAGAATGGTTCATTGCTTCCCTCTGCTCCCCCCATAAAGGCGATACTTTTTGTTGGCTCGCCTGAGCTGTTATCATTAGTAGGCTGAGTATCATCAGCACCAAAGTATGTGTTTTGTTCATGTAGTCTTCCTGTGTGTTTGTTGTATTCGAGAGTGCAAGCTACGCCTGTCTCTCCGCTAAATCTGTTCTTGAGTACACGGACGGTAGTCTGGTTCTTAACCTCTTCGTCCTGCTGGTTTCTTTCTAAGCCAATGACCATGTCACTGAGTTGCCCCAGTCCTGCTGAACCTCTGAGGTGTCCAAGAGTTGTCTCTCTTCCTTCCTCAAATCCTCTGCCCTCTGGTCTCTTCAAGTGGGATACAAGAATCATACCCACACCTATCTCCTCTACAAGAGAACGAAGCTTAGTCATCAGCATGTCCAGCATCTTACGCTCGTCACCTTCCTGACCGCTGACACATATTGATACGTGATCTAAGAATATCCACTTGCATCCCAGACCTCTGTTCATGTAACGGATACGATTGATAAGGTTGTCTGATTCAATAGAACCCCAGTGGTCATAGGTAACAAAGTTTCCGCTACCTACTGTAGCATCGAATGCCTTCTTGAGTTCTTCTTCCTTAACCTCAGTGCCAAGGTGTAGTGTCTTATCGATAGCTAGACCCATGATGCCTTGAGCTGAACGCTTGATGCTTTCTTCCAGTGCTATGTATCCTACCTTCTCGTTGTTCTTGATTAGGTGGTAAGCAATCTCACGGCACACAGCAGACTTGCCAACACCGCTTCCAGCAGCGAAGCAAACAATCTCACCAATGCGAATACCTCTAGTAATTTTTGTAAGTCCATCGAATGGATAATCAGCTGAGTCTACTATCTCTGTCTTACTGACGATGTCCCACATGTCCTCACCTGCTACGATACCGTCTGGTCTATACTGAGTAGCATCCCAGAATGACTGGATGATTTCGCTACCTCTATTCTCCATCAACAATTCATTAGGGTCTTTGGATGGTAGGTTAGCAATGAATGCCTTACCAACTGGTAACACTGCTGCACATTTTCTGGATGCTGCAACACCTACCTCATCCATATCAAACATGAGAACAATCTCATCAAAGTTATTGAGATACTCTAGGTTGTGCTTGATGGCAGCCATAGCTGACTGCGCTCCTGATGGCACACTGACTACTGCCCACTTACCATTGAATGCTGAGGACACGCTCATCGCATCTATCTCTCCTTCTGTGATGGTGATGCGTTTACCTTTACCGAACAGGTGCATACCGAATAGCGTACGCACTGTGCCTACTGTCTCAAAAGATTTATCTGGATAGCGTAGCTTCTGTCCTACTAGTTTACCTGAGCTGTCTCTGTAGTTAGCTATCTGGCAGTGCTTCGATCTGTGGTCACCTACTGTGTATCCATACTTCTTACAAATTGATTGGGGTATGTTTCGCTTAACTAAATCTTGGTAGTCTCCTTGAACTGGTGTCATATTAATTGTGTGTGTTGTTGGTGTGTGTTGTTTATTGCTCGGCTTGAATATCCCGCAGCTGAAACATTTTGTGCTGCCATCTTCGTTCTCGCATAGGGCATCACTGCTTCCGCAGTCAGGACAATTCGTGTGTGTGTTGATTGTTTTTAGGTCGTCCATTCTTCTGGTATACTTGGTCCTTGGCACCAAGGTATGTTATGTTTGTCAGCCCAATCAGCATAGCTTGTCTTGCTACCCTTGTAGATTTTACCGTTCGCTCTTTGGAACACAAAGCGCAGGTCTATCTCAGGGTGTTGTTGCTTAACCCACTCATGCTTCTTACGATCAGCTGTCGTTAGTCTACCCTTGACCTCAAGGATGACCCCATTGTCTAAGAAGAAGTCAGGTGTGTACCTGCGTTTCTTCTCAGGCTCTACGAAAGATATTCTATCTGTCTCGTAGGCGTAGTGGACACCCTCCCTCGAAAGAGAGGATGCCACACGTTGTTCAAAGCCTGACCTAAAAGTCCCCATCTGCCACTACAGATTCGAGAGACTCGCCACCGCTAGAGAAGCCTTCTTCTTCGGACGTGAATCCAAACGATGAAGCTCCTGCGCCTGATGCACTAGGTGCTACAAGCTCGATGATTTGTAGGGCTTTGAGTTGGAGGCTTATGCCGAACCCAAGGCTTGGGCTGTACCAAGTGTATGGCTTGATTGCCATCTTCACTTTAGAACCACCGCCCACTTCAACGTCACAAGCTTTACCCTGTGCATCGAAGAGTTTGATGTTGAACTCATACACCTCACCAGTGCGAGAGTTCTTACCCTTAGCTTTCTGTTTACTGCGGATGATCCACTGACCATCTTCAGTTTGTTTAACAGGGAACGCATCGCAAACACGAATCTTTTTACCTGTCTTCTTTTCTTCCATCTCGTGAGCTTGGTCACGGATAGCCGTCAGCTGAGAGGTGAACTCTTTAGCTTCACCTTCTGTTACTAAGATGTCGCAAGAGTATGCGCCATCAGGATCGAACGTAGTGTTCGGTTTATTTACGTGTGGGTAACGTGCTGTACCCACCATTGTTGTTATTACTTCACTCATGAGAATATGTACTCCGATTTGTATATGTTGTTTATGTCGAATGACCCCTTCACTGGAAGGGGATCAAGGCTTACTCCATGTTCATCCTCCAAAGAGTCTTTCAACTCTTGAAGTAGATCAGGTGTAAATTGTTTAACAAACACATCACGTATGGTAGCTGCAAGTTCATTGCATTTAGTGGTGTGCGTAGCCATTGAGTCATGCACCATTGCAAAATCTCTGACGTTAAAGTTTGTAGCCGATTGGTTAACGGTTGTATGTAGGATGCTCGCATCTAGTGAGTGTATATAATTAGGTGATGCACCTTGTGATTGTCGCTTGGCACATAGCTTGTCTGTGTCCTCACGAAAACGTACTCGCATAATCTTGTCACCAAGTTTCGTCTTAATTGATTTAGTTTCCCACTTCATGTAGGACTGGTGGCAAGGGAATCCACTCGGTGATACCCAGTAAAAAGGTTTGTCCTCTTGTGCTAAGATGCGAGCTGTAGATTGTAACCAAGCCATAGCCTCTCTTGGTTTACCAACAACATCATTGATACCTTGCCATACTTTACCAGCTAGGTAAGCAGTAGCTTGAAACTTATCTGTCTCGTCGAAAGGTAGCTCGTCTCTCTTACGTGATGTCTCTCCATACCAGTCGCTGATGTATTGTCGGCACGAGTATAGTGTAGAGCCATAGCTCTGTGTCATCGTAGGTCTCTTGCAAGCTGACCTATCTATACCGTAGGACAACCACTTGTCAGCATAGTCGGAGTCCCCATCTTGTTTAAGGAACTCAATAGTTTTGTTAGCTACAATACCGTAGATGTCTTGTGGGTAGTTACTCGGTGCAACGTTCGTCGCTATGCAGGAAGGTTCATCTCGTGTAAGAACACCCAACAACTGTAGTCCGTTGTTACTTGCATCCATCGCACACGGTAGGGTTGTCATGAAGCCAACACCTGTAGCCATGTAGTCTGCCCACTCAAAACAGAATGCAAGGAACTGAAATGGTTCATCACACTCTCGCCACAAATCAACGTGAGCCATTGGGTCTTTAGCTATCTTAAATATATTATGTCGGTTCTCTTCTACCCAATCAACACGCTGATTGAATGTTCCTTTGATACCGTAGCAGTTGGCACCATGTATAGCTAACCACTCAACATCGTTATCGTCTTTAATTTTTTCACCTCTAGCAAAAGTTAATAGGCTCTTCTGAAAGTCAGCTCCCATGTGGTTGACATACGCAGGAACAGCATAGCACCTGCCTCTGAAGTCTGTCTGGTGTGGAAGGTAGAACTTCTTATCTCTATACTTCTTAGCTAGCCACTGGGTATTGAGTACAAGGAGTCGTCTACTCTTTGTGGCTGCATTGTGGTCATAGATTGCAGCAGCTCTACGCTTCCACATCTTCTTCTCAATCGGATCACAATCATCTGACGGGTAGGGTGGTAGCTCTTCGTCTTCCCGTTGAGGAATCCCGTCTACATCTATGCCCTGTTCCCAAGTCTCATGTAATACATTAAGAACTCGTTGGTTAATCTGCCAAGGTGTATTCTGTAGAAGATTAACTGCGTTCATAACGTCAGTCATCTTCTCTGTGTTCTCGCGGAGGAACGCTTTGTCTCGTGTCTTGATGAACGGTAAGGGTGGTAGACCAGACTCGATCTCGTATCCACCTGACCACTTGTCTGTCCACTGCTTTGGAAAATCTAACAACGGCATCCAGAAAGGACACAACAATTCGTTGTCCTTCATCATGTCTTCAATCCATTCCGATGTCTTGTCTGATGCGGTAACAAATCTAGCGGGTCCTCGCTTGCCTGTCTGTATCATGACGTAATCAATCAGACCTGTCGTAGCTCTGACCGTATCAATTAACACAGTGCCTACGTGTAGCTTGATGCGTGTACCCCAACGCTCCCACTCATCCGTCTGCCCCTTTGCTGCTTCGCCCTTCTCAGACTTAATCAGGTAGTATCGTTTCTTGCGATAGCTCTCTCTGCGTTTAGCTCCTTGTAGTATGCCTTGCCACTGTGGGTGGTTGCTGAAGTGAGCGAACCTAATCTCGTCTTCGACCAGTGCGCCTATGCGTACAGCTGCGGATGCTAGTGTGCGCTTCTGAGTAATAGAATCTAGTATAGATTTAAGAGCTATGAAGGCAGCAGTCTTGGTTGGAATTTCTTGGAGCTTGTAATAAGCATTCCCTGCAATGGGTGCTTTCTCTTGTTGCTTCTCCCATGCTTCCAGACCTTCGACTAACGGAGGAAGTGCTGCCTTCAATAGACGTTGACCATACGGTGTTTCGCATTCGCTTTCCCTACGTCTGCTAGAATCAATCTTAGATCGAAAACGGTTTACACCGCCTTCAAGCATATCGTTCTCTATCGGACGGTTTTGTGACGGAAACGTCTCACGAATTGACTGCATGGTAGTAGGAGTTATGTAGATGTAGTTGAAAGAAGTGAAGTAATCCCTACGGATTTGTCACGGATATTTAATTATGCAACGGATTTTGAATCCGTGTGAGTGGTAGGTGTGAGAGACTTGAACCTCCAAGTCATTGCTGACAGTAGATTTTGAGTCTACCGTGTCTACCATTCCACCACACACCCATCCTTGTGGTGACAATATAGACACAGAATCGTCACGTGTCACTTATTCCTTTTCATCCTGATTGATTAAGACTCTTTCCTGTAGCCTCTCCACTTTATTCCTGAGCTTCTCAATATCTTTATTGAGCAGGTCATTCTGTGTGGACAGGGCATCACAGGCTTTGGTCATTGCGTTAAGTCCTCTGACCAGAACCTTCTCGGTATCAGGACGGAACAGTTGATTTGATTTATCAGGCATTAGTTTTTCGTTTCTTAGTTAGTGTATCGAGAGCATCGAAGACAGCGTCAGGAGCTAGCTTGGCGTAGCGCATGGTGACTTGTATAGACTTGTGTCCCATCCAGTCTTTGACTGCGAGTAGTGGGACTCCTGCTTGAACTAATCGAGTAGCGCAGGTGTGTCTACACAGGTGAGGAACAAACTCCTCGTCCTCCATGTAGCCTAGTATGTCACGGACGTTGTTCCATTGTGTGCGTATGTTAGATTTTGTGTAGTTGAATACCTTGCTATTACGGTGTGCAATAGAAGTAATACTATTATCTATAGTAGGATGGTTAGAGTTGGTGTCAATAGCATTCCACTTATTGGTCATAATTTCTACGACCTCATCGGACAGTGGCACGATCCGCATCTCACCGTTCTTAGTTCTGTAGTCGTGACCTCTCGCCCAGATATACATCTTCCATCTGCCTGACTCCTGCACAACGTCCTTGTATTGAACACGACACAGCTCACCTGTGCGTAGACCTGTATCTATTAGAACCTTTACGAAACCAGCGAAGTCTTCCTGACCTAGCCTCTTGTTGGTAGACACAATCATCTCTTCCTCTTCAGGTGAGAAGTAACGCAGCCTACCTTCAGATGCTTTGTATCGCTTGAACTTAGGCACGTTCTGTATCCAGTCTCTATCATGTGCATACTTCAGGCATACCATTAGAGCTGACATCTTGTTGTTGATGGTGCCATTACTGTTGCCTTGATTCTTCAGGGTCTGAATGATTTCATCAATCACTGTGGTATTGATTTCCTCTACCCTAAAGTTGGTGCCAACAATCTTCTGGATTAATTCTACATTGCGTAGCGCATTGATGCCGTTAGCTGTGTCCTTCCAGACTGCTTCGTAGACAGTATCGGTTAGACCCTTCAGGGTTAGGCTCGCGTTCTTCGTGCTGAGTATGTGCGTGACCTTAAGCCCTAGCTTACTGCGGTGCTTTAGATTATTCAGGAAGTCTTCGGCATCTGCCAGACTATCGAATGTCCTGCGAACTCTCTTACCCTGTATGTGGGTATCAGCTTGCCAGTTCTGTCCTCTTTTTCTTATCTTCATAATTTCCCTCCGTGTGTGTGTGTTTAGATTCAGCCTCAAGCATGTCTAACTTAAGGTTTCTTCCTTCCTGTGTCATGTATATATTACACTGACGTTTATCGTGCGAGTATTTATCCTCGCCCAATAGCCCTTTCTTCTTTAGGGAAGCTAAGGCTCTGGATACCTGAAGCTTAGAGAACTTAGTCTCTTTTATGATACGACCACATCTTATCTCTGGCTCATGACAATCCGCAACCGATAAGAAAACCCTTATCTCAGGCGCGGTTAGGTGTGCCATCAGTTGGAAGCGTTCTATGTAACCTCTAAGTAAACCCATATTAGTATCCTATCTGATACTATCGGTGTGTCAACAGTATTAAATTATTAAATATTAATACCATTATAGAACAGTGTCAGGTAGATAGCCACAAAAAACCCCATGCTTTCACATGGGGCTAGGTGTTTCGCGGTTAGGCTCGCTTATTACATGTATACCTGCCTCTCCTCTCGCTCAATACTGAAGCCTTCAAACTCAGCTAGCGATTCAATAGGACACTCGACCTCGTCGATGTTGTTATCATACCATCCAGATACGTAGACATCTTTGAACGCATCCTTTTCCAGAGCTACACGCTTGCCCTTACACGCCATCACATCCATCCCAATAGGGTAGCCTGTGTAGGTGTCGTATATCACTACGCGGTTAGTCCCTGCGTGACACAGGTAGCCTCCGCGATTAGGTAGTTTGATTGCATACTTCATTCTGCTATGGTGCCATCGAGGTTGAACTCAGGTGTTAGTGTCCAGTGGGTGCTATCCCTGCGAGAGACGTGATCTTCTATCGCCCACTCTATTGTATCCCAAGATACGCCCAGACTTGCATCGAAGTTGTGTTCAACAGAATCAATTATCTCCTCCGCTTCCTTTTGGGTTATCTTCTTTTCCATCTCGCTAGCCCTGTGCATCACGTCATCCGCGCACCATCCGCAGTAGAACTGTTCGGCATCCTTGAGCTTGTCCTGTAGGTCTACGATGTCCTGCTTAAGACGCGTTATCACATCATCCTTAGCGAGTGACTCGTGCTTAAGCTTCGAGTACCTCTGCTTGTGATAGAAGATCGTGTCCATTGTGTGTTGTGCTATATCATTCATAATAAAAGGTGAGCCTTTTACAGTCATGCTCAGGACGATTTGGGTTTCAGTTATGCAGACAACAAAGTCTCACCAGTGTTGATCAGCTCACGACCTCTACGGATGTGGTCTAGTCGAGCGTTTGGTATGGATAGATGATCCAAGGCATCTGCCTTTTGTATGGCACCTGCTCCCAGCTCTGACGAACGCCATACTGCGGAGCGATCCTTCGATGTATTGCGGTCACCGTGAGTGAGTAGCTCAGTAACTCCGTTAAACATATCGTAGGATGTCTGACCGTTGTTACCTGTGCCACTAATGGCAAGTCGACGAGCCTCGTGAGCCTTGTTACTACTTACAGTAGACAGCTTGTTGGACTTGTTAAAGAACGAAGTTGCCCAAGCAATCATCTCTGGATAAGCCATAGGAGTCTCAGCAGTCTGGTTCAGTTTCTCGTAAGCAACCCTACGGTTGTTGAACATGGACTCAAGGTGTTGCATGACGTTCTCGAAACGTATGTCTGCATTCCTAGTGTGGCGAACCTTAAGCTTGAAAGCTTTGCCTCCCTGCTGTTTAGCCAGACGGAATGTATTCTGGCAGATCATACGGACACTAGTGTCGAACATCTCGAAGGCAGAACTGCCATCGTGAGAGCTGTAGAACGTAACGTAGTTATCGAACTTGTCACCGTTGACTGTAAAGTCAGCGTCCTTGACCTCGGTTTGAACGAAGACACGACCACCGTCATGAGTGTATCCACCGCCCACAACTTCGTGCTTGGTGCCGTCCAGTGACTGGTGCAATGCATCCCAGATACGAGTGTTTTGGATTGGCTCATAGCCAGAACCAACAACACCGATGGACTTGTTAGTATCTGAGCGATTGATGCTGACGTGAGTGTCGATTGGTAGAGGATACTTGCCCTCTAGCAGAGCTACCATAGGAGTCTTTTGAACCTCCCAGTTAAGACCGATGTCCTCAACAGAGTTGATGGAGTCAGTGATTTGATTAGACCAGCCGTTTTGCTGGGTGTTTACGATGTATGTGTCTTGGTTCATATGCAGTATAACGATGTGTGTTTTGAAATGGACTAGCTGTCTGCTTTGTCCTTGAGAGCCTTAATGATAACATCCTTGTCAACCCCTTGAGGGTTATCGGACGGGATAGCCTTGTCGATCTTGGCGAGTAGAGTCTCTACGAGGTCGGCATGGTATGGGTCTTTGGTCTTGAGCAAGCGATTGAGTTGCTTGCAGGTGGATAGGATTTGATTGAGCATGATGTTATATGACTGAGTAGTAGTATTGGTCACCGTCTGGCGAGCTGAATTGGTTAGGAAAACGAAGGTGTTTTTTCCACAACCTACCACCGAATACGAAGTAATAGGTCTGGTTAGGGTCAGCATCATGGATAACCTCGCTCTCGTCATCCCAGACGCTGAGTGTTGGTTCGCCATCCTTGCCGAGTGTGTAGTATTCGTCACCTTCGACGAACGGATATCTGCTGGTTTGTATGTTGATCATGATTAGATTTGGTCTGATTCGACACGGCTTTTAGGGATCATGCCAAAGGCATTGCTAGCATTGCGGAGAACATGTAGGATTTCACGCTGGTTGTGTTCTAACGCTTTGAGACGGGCATCGAATTGCTCGCAGTCGGCTTTGACATCGAGTTCCTCCAAGGCGTGCTTTACTTTGGTATCGATATCACCGAGGTCTTCTAAGACATCGTTTACTCTGGTATCAAAATCAGTCTCGTCTATGACATCTTGTACGTAAGTGGTGAAGTCGGTAGTCGATAGGACGTTCTTAACTTTGTAATCAAAGTCTATGTCATCGATTGCCTCTTCGACCGCCTCTTCGACCGCCTCTTCGACCACAGAGCTGAAGTCGTAATTGTCTACGACATCTGTTGCATGGTCGGTGACGATGTCGGTGTAGTCGTAATCTACGATGGTATCCACAGCGATCTGCTGAACGCTCTCGTTATCGACTGTATCGATACGCTCTGTGACATCTTGGGCAATGCCTTCGATGACGGAAGAGATGAATGTGTTGACGAGGTTTTTTAGGTTGTTGTGCATATTGGATTTTGTGTGTTGTTTTTTGGCGAGATTCGCTGACCTACTTTTGTCTTGATTGTACTACGCAGACTATACGTATGTGATTGTGTATCCGAGAAGCTTCAAAGCTCCGATGTTACGTTCCGTAACTGTTTTCTGTCCCGTTAGAATCGAGATAGCTTTGGCTTGATCCTTGTCTACTACGTAGCAGAGTTCGTTGCCATAGACTTCTCGCTTGCGGAGTGTGATGGTGTTTCGCATTGGCATAATGGTGTGTTGGTTTGTGTGATTATTAGAGTAGAACGGTGAAACCAGATCGGTCACTTCTCGCATCTCCCTTAGCACGAAGTCCTACGAAGACACCGTCTCTGTCGAGAAACCGTAGGTCAGTCTTGTCACCATCGACAACGTCTCGACCCTTGTAAGACTCAGGCAGTTCATCCGCTTTCTTCGTGCTGAAAACTGCGGCTACGTTACCACCTGCATTGATGACTTTGTTAACATCGCTGTCGTTGCATTCGCTTTTACTGAAAGTAAGATGGTAGTTGTCTGGCATCTTGCCTTCGGCATAAGCTATAGCTCGGTTTGGATTCTTAGTGTAGTCGTAGAAAGCTACGCTTGGAAACCGATTCATTAAGGCTACGCCAAGTTTACCACCAAGCTTTTCCCAAGGCAGGTCAGATGTACCATTCAGTCGAATGGCGGGTGTCATGTCTACCTTGGCAGCTTTGTTAATGATTTTCTGGATGTCGATTGCCAGTAGTTCTACGAACTCTTTAGGATTCTCTAGAAACCTTAAGGTTTTAGCTACCCTAGCTTTAACTACGGAGTCCATCTTGCCTCGTCCTGCGGTGTATAGGCAGACAGCCTTGCATCCTTCGGAAGCGTAAGGACATACATTGATCTTCGATGAAGCTTCATTGGCTGGTGCCAAGTAAAGAATACCTGTAAGGTATCCAGCGTTAGAACCTTTGCGAGTTTTAGCATCGGCATTTACTGAAAGTAACTGCGTGTTTACTGTAATCATAATTTTTGTTGGCGAGAATCGCTACTTTACTTTGTCTTTGATGATCTGCGTAGGCTAGTCGCGAGGTCTCTGCATTTCACTCATGACCTTGAAAAGGTAAGCCAAGCCGTTTTCGTGCTGTGAATTAAAGCCATGTTCGATTTTATCTTTACCAGTTTTACTGGCAAAATCTACGAAGTAGAGCTTGTCTTGTTTGATGCGGAATCTTGTAAGATTCCATCCGTAACAACTCATGCTGTGAATGAAAGTTAGTAACGTGTATTCAAAGCTAGCTTTGTCGTCATCTATGATTTTGTTGTCCATAATTGTGTGTTGCTTCCTGTGTTATGCCGAAGCTAGGCTGTTGAATTTTAGCGAGATTCGCCACTTTACTTTGTCAAAGATTGATCTGCGTGTACTATGCGGAAGGATCGTCATTTTCCTTCCACCATTGGAGAGCCTTGGTAGCCTCCTCTGACGTTGCATAATACCCATGAGAGTCACGTGACCAAGGTAGGTCAGCCTCCAGTTCGACATCGAAGTACGTTCTACCTATGTAGTACCCTGCGTTAGAACGTAGGACTTTGAATGGTGATATTTGATAAGCTTCCATAATTGTGTGTGATTGGTTAGTGTGATTATTGTGCGGAGGGAGTGACTTTTAGGTGTTGCCAACGGCTTCGACTTTTTAGCCATTTAGTTTGAACAACCTCTGGGTTGTTATCACAGGCAGGTAACATTCTTTTGAATGTTTCCCATTGTGGTTTTGGGGAAGGCATTGAAGCCCAAGCTGATTTTCTTTCGGTAGGTGCCATAATTATATGTAATTGGATTGTGTGATTATTGTGCATTAGTGAGAACGAAAGTGTTGCCGTTGTGATCGACAAAGAACGCGGATATTGCAAGGTGCATTCTTCTGGCTGACTTCTTACTGCGAAGGAAGTAAACTTCCTTGATGTCCTTGGCTAGCTTGTCCCAACTGTCGACTAGTAGGCGAAGAACGTGAGTGTTTAATTGCGTGTTCTCGAAGAGCTTTGCCATGCCGTTAGCATCACGATTGATGTCGTAACCTACGGTAGAGTATTTCTCGAAGTCAGACCAGTTCCCAGCATAGCTGTAGCGAGTCTTGTCGGTGATGTTGGATTTGATTTTCATAATGGTGTGTGATTGGATTAGACGTGATTATTAGATGTGTGAATGTTACCAAGGTAACAGAGTAGCACCGAGTTGGCGTTGGATTTTAGCAATCTTGGGGCTGACTTTGTCAGTCTTGATGCGTTTGTTTTTCGCTTTAGCTTTAGCTAGTTTGTTTGTTTTTTGGGTAGCTTTCATAATGATGCGTTTCCTTCCTGTGTTATCGTGATGCCTTGATTGGCTGATGCCGATTTGTTCGACTCCTAAAGCCTACCATGGCTGTCAATAGCTCCATTTGAATGTGATTACCCTACGCATTATGCATACAGTAACGCCTGATTAAATGTGGAAACGGCATCCATTTTATTCCTGCCAAGTCGCAAGCATTATGCTCACGAACTTTCCTGCGCGAATAAAACAAAAAACATCTGTTTAAGAACAGATGAGTGTGTCGATCCGATCAGCGAAAACCATCGAGGTTCTTGTCAAACATACCTTCCTTGTGCGTTTGAGAGGCTCTATCGGATTTATAATCCGTTGCTGACTGCTGATTATCAACACTTTAGTGTTGTTTTGTGACTAAAGCTGTGCCAATTCTACCCTAAAGGGGTAGCAAGGGGGGTTAGCGGTAACACACACGTATATAAACCCTCTCAGAAATTTGTAACAAAAACAAAAAACCCCCTCCAAGGACTTTAACATCACAAGGAGAGGGTACACATATAACAACACACACACGTTGAAATTATGCTGGGATCAGTATTGAACGATTTTACACGAATCGCAAGCTAAAACTCGCTATCTTCGTCATCTATTTCGTCGCTCCATGCACCGTCCCAATCAATATCTTCATCATCTTCTGTCTCAAAGGACGTGCTTGCCATGACTTCTCTAGTCATTTCTATCAATCCTCTAGCAGCATAGACGTTATCGTAGACATATTCCATCTCCATCTCTGGATGGACTACTACAATAAAGTAATTATTAAAGTGTTCTCCTGCAATAGCTTGAATACGTTCTAAAGGATTATCCGACATGAGTGCTTGACAGGGTTAAAGTGGCTATTATAATTATTATATACTAATACGAGATGGTGCTAGCACTAGACGAGGAGACCTAGTCTCCCACTGGTCAGAATTAGACCTTATATATTATATATATTATATCCATGAGGACTCTGGTCTAGTTGTTCTCTTATAGTAGGTATCCATGAATTTATCTAGTTCTTTACTAGCTTGGTCTTCTCTTCGTTCCTTTATCTTCATATCTGCATCCTGAGCCATCTGTTCTACCCAGTAGTTACAGGCTATACTAAGAGCATCTAGTCTATCATCGTTCCTCAAGGCTCCTCTAAGACGGGTCAGTCTCGTCAACTGATACATCATCATGTACCTTAGCTGTTGTTCTGGTGGATAGCCTTGTGCTGTCTTGTAGTCGTTCTCTATAACAGAGGGTGCTATCACGAGCCTGTGTGCTGCTAGGAGAGGCTCAAGGGTGTCTATGATCCGTTTCTCTTTCTGTTGATGGTGACGTACCTCTTCTAGAGTGCACGGGTATTCTCGGCTAAATATGGGCGTTATGAGTTGGTTGAACATACCATCACCAAAGTTACTCTCAGTGATAACAGCGTTAACCTTGTTCCTCTTAGCGATACGGACTAGTTCTAGCAGGGTAGCTTCTTCGTAACCTCCTTTGAGTCCTCCAGCTTCTGGAACATACAGGGTGCCATTGCACATCTTTACTACAGCGTACCCAGTCTCGTCCTTACCTCTACCAGATGGGTCGATGGACATCACAGAGCCAGTGTAAGGTATCATCTCACCTAGAATCTTCATAGGTCTGTAGAACCTGTCACCTCTGAGTCCTACGTTGGGTAGCCTGTCCCACTCTAGCTCAGGTGTCTGCGCCCATACTAGCTTCTCTGGGGCAACATCTTGGTCAATGTCTTGCACAACCAAGTTGCCAAGTTTAAGAGGATAACGGTCAAGGTCAGCAAGGTTGGGGTTGAGCATGAACTGCATTGCGTAACCAGCTGATCCGTAAGAAATCTTTCGCTCTTGCAAATCAAAGTCTGTAAAGCGTGTAGGTTCGGCAGAATCGCCTTGGGTATCTTCATCTATACACAAGGTAGACAGAGTGTCTCCGTAGGTGTTCATCGCCTTCTTAGGGTCTACCTTCTCAGCAGACCATACCTTAGTCGTGAACCCTCGCTCTTGGCGCTTAGTG
>ERZ802830.2829-NODE-2829-length-15315-cov-9.29056_pt1 | contig 15315 bp, 17 predicted proteins | sample MGYA00345654_ERZ802830 | MGnify/ENA primary metagenome ERZ802830 (study PRJEB30503, sample SAMEA104212375) | marine metagenome | biome: Westerlies Biome; feature: [SRF] surface water layer (ENVO:00010504) within the epipelagic zone...; material: water... | reverse complement strand
CCAAAAATTATAAAACTAAATGATATGAAGAGATAACAACAAAAATTTTTCATAAACAACTATTATTAATTCAATTAAAATAAAAAGATAGATTTAAAAATACAATTTTTAGAATCTTTTAAAAAATTCCCATATTTCTAAAAACATATTTGGATAGGATGGCTCTAAATTATGTTGACCATTTTCAATTCTATAATATCTAATTTCCTTATCATCATTACAGCTATTAAAAACATATAATTTGTTGTTACCAATAGATTGTATTTCTGCAGGAAAATTACATTCAAATTTTGTTGCCCAAAGCTCTGCACTTTTTAAAGCATCTAAAAAAACATGTCCAAATCTAGATCCACCATTTATAGGAATAGTGGAATCTAAGGCACCATTTATTTGAAAAACAGATGATGGTTTTGTGTTGTCAAGAATGGGCATACTTTCCATTAATTGGCTTGCAATTGGAGATATAGCTTTAAAATGTGAAGTATTAATTGCCAATTTATTTACCATACCCGAACCATTTGAAGTTCCAACTGCATATAATTTGTTCATATCTAAATTATTATAGCCTTTAAGTTCATTAACAATCAAAGTTACAAACGCAACATCATCAGCCTTTGAAGGTTCTGTTCCCAAATTCCATGAATCTAAATACCCTTGAGGGTATATCCCAACGAAATCACCATTATCAGTAAAATTCTTTAGTTTATTAACCCAGCCAGTGTTCTTACCTCCTCTTCCATGAAAAGCAAATACCACAGGATAATTTTTAGATTGATTTATATTATTAGGAGTTTGAATTATAACAGGACGTGCCACATTACTTCCTTCAACTGATTGATTTATAGTTATTGTTTTTGTAGTAAGAACTTTTTCTTGAGAAATATCTTGACTTTGTGAATCATTAGTATTTGTATCACATGATGAAAAAATTAAGCATATACAAAACAGGAATTTCTTCATATTAATTTTAAAAAAAGAAAACTAGATTATTGAATTTTAAATTAATTAACAACCGCAAGGATCACAATTACATGGATTGCAAGTACATTTACTACAATCGTTTTCAATACAAGGTTTACAAGAACAGATACAATTAGATTTTAACATGATAAATGATTAGACACTAATTTAGAAATAATTTTTAAATTGAATTTATAAGCTGCTTGATGTAAGGAAAATATATAATTAATAGAATTATTAATGAGCTTAACACTGCGAAGGAGACTGCACCAGCAGATATATCTTTAATTAATTTGATTCTTTCATCATATTTAGGGTTTATTAAATCACAAATTTTTTCTGCAACAGTATTCAAAGCTTCCGTAGTCAAAATAAATCCAATCAATATTATATGAATAATCCATTCTTTACTAGTTATTTCAAAGTAAAACCCTAAAGCGATAATAATTAAAAAAACAAAAGATTGAACCTTAATTGCTTCCTCATTTTTTAAAAGAAAAAACATTCCATTTATTGCAATTATAATACCTTTGATCCTTCTAATAATGAATTTCATATTTTTTAAACTTAATTAAATTTATAATAATAATGGATACTCTCAGTCATGCTTTATACGGAAAAGGTCTTTTTGGATATAAAAAATATAGATGGTTTTCTTTTCTGTTTGGTGCTATTCCTGATTTATTTTCATTTGGAATTTACTTTGTATATCTATTTTTATTTAGTGAATTTGAATTTGGTAGGCCATCAAGAGACGAACTTCCCTTTTGGGTCTATGACCTATATGATATTTCTCATAGTATGGTTACAGCTTTAGTTTGTATTGGAATTGCTTATAAGATTAATAAAGATTTTGCATGGCCTATGTTAGCATGGCCAGTTCATATAATTATAGATTTTTTTACTCACAGTATTGAGTTTTTTCCAACTCCAATTTTATGGCCAGTTTCTGACTATAGATTTGATGGTATTCCATGGTCAAATCCATATATATTGGGAATTAATTTTATATTAATATTTATAATATTCTTTTACAGGTGGAAAATAAAAAAAAGCCCTAACTAAAGGGCTTTAATTTTTTAAGACTAAGCTTGATTTTACATCAATCCAAGTTGTGTATAGAAGCTTAGAAAATCCATGAAGTCTTGCTCAGCTACTATTTTACCATCTTTCATTTTGATGAGAGTTGTGCCTGAAACATCTACTTTTTTATTAGTTGCAGCAACGCCAAAGAAATCTCCATCGTGAGTTCCCTTAAATCTCCAATGTTTAACCATTTTATCCCCTTGACCAAAAAGATCAACAAAAATTAATTCCCCATCAGAAAATCCAGTGATATAATTTCCATAGTAAGCTTTAAAATTTTCAATTCCAGCTATGTCACCAGCTGATGTTGCTACAGCAACTACATCTTTATCAAAGTATTCTTCATTAATTATATCTAGGTTCCTGTTTTTAAATACTTCATTCCAAACCATTGTATACATTTCAAGATTCTTCTCTAGAGATGTTTGAGCTGCTTCTAGCTCTAAGTGTTTCTCAGAAGGATTATTACATCCAATTATTAAAAAGGTTAAGCAAAATAGAATAGTTGCTTTTAAATTTTTTATTTGATTCATAATTTTAGTATTATTTTATTTAAAAATAGTTAAATAAAATGATTAATATAATCTTCGTTTGATCTAATATTTGAATTATTTTAGTAATATGAATTGGAGATGTAAACACACATGGAAAAAAGCAAGAATTAATACACTTTGGTGCTTGTTAGGATGTTCTATTGGTGATTTTGGAACAATATTTTATTTCCAAAACATAGAACATGATTGGAGTGTAGCTGCAATTATGACTTTAGCTATAATAAATGGTTTATTAACTTCAATTATTTTGGAAACAATAATTCTAATAAAACAAATGAGTTTTATAACTGCATTTAAAACTGCCCTGGGAATGAGTTTTATTTCAATGGTATCGATGGAATTAGCCATGAACCTAACTGATATTTTATTAACAGGAGGTGCATTTTTAACTTGGTGGGCTATTCCTATTATGTTATTTGCAGGTTTTATAACTCCACTACCTTACAATTATTGGAGGTTAAAGAAATATAATATTAGTTGTCACTAATTAATGAAAAAACTTTTCTTCATAATTCCAATAATATTTTTTTTAAATGTAGAAGAGTTAAAAGTAATCTCATATAATATTAGATACAATAATCCTAATGATGGCGTTAATCTTTGGGAAAATAGAAAATCAACTATTACTAAATTTCTTATTGATGAAAATCCAGATTTTGCAGGACTTCAAGAAGTTACTTTTTCTCAACTATCATTTTTAACAGAATCCCTTATAAATTATATTTTTATTGGTGTTAGTAGCGACGATGGCAAAACAAAAGGAGAGTATAGTCCAATATTTTATAATAATAAAAAATATAAAGTTGTATCTAGTAAGACTTTTTGGCTGTCTTCAACACCAGAAAAAGTATCAGTTGGGTGGGATGCTTCAATGGAAAGAATTTGTACATATGGATTATTTGAAAATCTGTCTTCAAAAGAAAAAGTGTGGGTATTTAATACTCATTTTGATCATATTGGTATTAAAGCAAGAGAAAAATCAACAGATCTAATTTTAAAAAAGATTAATGAAATTAAATCAATGGGTAATCCTATTATTTTGACAGGTGATTTTAACTTAAATGACAATGATTCTTCAATTAAAAAAATTCAAAGCCAAATGAAAGATGTTTTATTAAAAATTAATAAATCAGATACTCATTATGAAACATATAATGGATTTAAAAACATGATTGAGTCTAAAAGAAGAATTGATTATATTTTTGTTAATAATATTGAAATTAAAAAAGCAAAAAACATACATTTAAAAACTCCTTATGGTGGTTGGGCATCTGACCACCACCCAGTTTTATCAATCTTAAAATTATAAAAAAGAAAAAACCCACAATTAAGTGGGCTTTAAGAATATGTGATGTAGCGGTTAGCTTGCTCCCCCTCTTGGACTCGAACCAAGGACCCTCTGATTAACAGTCAGATGCTCTAACCAACTGAGCTAAGGAGGAATTTTGTGAAGGCAAATATAAATTTAATTTTTGGGTATTCAAATAAGAGAAAGAATAATTAGTTTACTGCTCTGACAACATCCATTCCATTGGCATATATGAATACACCAATAAGTAAAATTACACCTGCCAATGTAGCATACTCCATAAACTTTTCATTTGGCTTTCTTCCACTAACAATTTCATATAAGACAAACATAACATGTCCTCCATCAAGAGCAGGAATAGGTAGCAAGTTCATAAAAGCTAAGATTATAGATAATAGTGCTGTAGTTTCCCAAAACCTTTGCCAATCCCAAGCTGCTGGAAAAATTTTCCCAATTGTACCAAAACCTCCAAGCTGTGAAGCACCAGCTTTAGTAAAAACAAACTGAAATTGACTAACATAATCATATAATGTCCAGTAGCCATAATCAAACCCAACAGATATACTTTCAAAGAAACCATAATCTAAATTTGTTGGACTTATCATTTGAGATCCAATATTAATTCCGATAAGTTTTTCATCAGAATCGAAAGGGACTACAGCATCAAATAAATTACCATTTCTTGATATTTCTAATTCTATATAATCAGCATTAATTGATTTTTGAGAATCAAAATCATCAGGGTTTAATATTTTAGAGCCATTTACTCTACTAATAATATCCCCTTTTTGTAATCCAGCATATGATGCAGGCATATCAGATATTACAGAGTCAATAACCAAGTCCGGAATTGGAATAAATGATAATATCTGACCAGATTCCATCATCTGTGTTCCAATATCTTCAGGAATATTAATTGTTTTTCTTTGACCGTTTAAAGACAGAGCTTGAACTTGAGAAATTCCTCTAGTAAAAAGCATTTTATTTATATCAAACTGATCAACAATTTCTTTTCCGTCGACAGTTAATATCTTATCTCCATCTTCAAAACCAACCTCTTGCATAAGTTCGGAAACTTTGAAACCAGAATTGAGATTTTCTTCTGAAACTACAGTTTTTCCCCAAACGAACATAATCATCATATAAAGTAAAAACCCAAGGATAAAATTAATAGTAACTCCTCCTAATAAAATAATTAATCGTTGCCATGCAGGTTTTGATCTAAACTCCCACTCTTTTGGTTCTGAATCAGTATGCTCTGTATCAAAACTCTCATCAACTATACCAGAAATTTTAACATATCCTCCTAATGGAAAAGCTCCAACACCAAATTCTGTTTCACCAATTTTTTTCTTAAATAATGCAAATGGCCAGTCAAAAAACAAATAAAATTTTTCAACTCTACATCCAAATAATTTGGCAGGAATATAATGCCCTAACTCATGAAGAATTACAAGAATAGATAAGCTTAAAATTAATTGGGCTCCTTTTATTAAAATTATTTCCATAAAAATTGGATTCAAAAGTAAACTTTTTTGTTGTCACAAAAAAACTCAGAAAAAATATTTTAGATTTTATAAATGACTTAATTTTGAAAGGCCTTATGATAAATAAATTTTTAAAAAGATATGGACTATTAATTCTGTTTTTTATTGTTTTTTCAATAGTTGGAGTTTCATCTTTTAACTATGTTCAAAGCCCTACAAAAAAACTACCTATTTATAGCCCCTCAATGGTTAGTGATGAATTATATGAAGAAGATTTAAGATATGTTAAAAAATATCACAGAATAAACGATTTCTCATTATATAATCAGAATGGAAATCAAGTAACTCAAAATAATTATAGTGAAAAAATTTATGTGGCTGATTTTTTCTTTACTACTTGTCCTGACATATGTCCAATTATGACAGGAAACATGTTATATCTTCAGGAAAATTTAAAAGACACTAATGTTATGTTAGCTTCATTTTCAGTAACACCAGAAATTGATACTGTTGAAGTTTTAAAAGAATATTCAACCCTTAAAGGAGTTGATGATTCTAAATGGAACTTAATGACTGGAGATAAAAAACAAATATATGATCTAGCTAGAAAGTCATATTTGGTTGCCAAAGCAGTTCCAGATGCTAAAAATCATGGTATGATTCATACTGAAAATTTTGTTCTTGTTGATAAAGAAAAAAGAATTAGAGGATATTATGACGGTACTAAAATTGAAGACATGGATAAGTTACTAAGTGATATTAAAATTTTAATTAAATCTTATGAGAATTCATAGAATATTTATCGGTTTATCTATTTATTTATTGATGACTATTAATTCATTTAGTCAAGAACTTATAATTGGTGAAGAAAGAATAGATCCAGGAATTATTTTAATTTTTGAAGGTGCAATCAAAGATATGGTTATGCCTGAGTCAAATAACTTAAGTATGGAGCAAACAAATGTTCATATTGAAGCTAGAGTAAATTGGGATATAAATAATATACCTGATGGAACACCAGCTGGTGGATTTGTTCCATTTTTAAAAATAAGTTCAATCGTTTATAATCAAAAAACTGGTTTAAAAACTTTCATTGACTTAACTCCTCATATCAATCTTATTGACAACTTTCATTATGCAAGAAATATTTCATTACCTGGTGAAATTGATGATTTATATACAGTTGAGTTTAAGATAAATCCCCCTCATAAATTTGATTTAGCATTTCACAAAGACTGGATTGATAATTATGGAAAAGATTTATTTAAATTAAAATCTTTTAAATATGAAGATGTGGACTTTGAGGAAATTGCTAGAGCAAATAGAAAATAGTTTAACTTTAGCTTAATATCCTTTTTATTAAATTTATTAATCTAAAACGAGACTATGAAAAAATTACTATTTATAATAAGCCTAATATTTATTGGGTGTGAAACTAATCAAAATAAAGATAATGCTACATGGAATTTTGACCAATCAACTGGAGATTATATAGAATGGCAAAGTGATAATGATTTTGCCAATGAAATGACTAACGCTGCATTTTCCAATATGTATAATGTAGAATATGAAAAAGCTATGGTTTTCTTTGAAAAAGCTTTAGATTATGATTCATCTTTATTTGGTCCTCATGTTGTTCTCGCTGGTTTAGCACCTGAAGGCTCTGAAAAAAGTATGATGCATATTGAAAAAGCAAAAGAGAACGTAGCTGAAAAAAATGAAACTTCTAAACTTTTTGTTTCATTACTAGATTTACCAAGACAATCTCGTTGGTGGCCATTACTTGGGCCTGGAGCTCACGATAAATGGGCTGAAATGAGAAGTGTCGAACCAAAAGGTAAGCTTATTCATTATTATTATGCTTTTACCATCCCAGGAATGGAAAATAAAATTAAAGAAATGGAAGCTTTACTTTCTGAACTTAGAGATGGCGTTGGGGAAAGTGAGTCTTTAGCTGTTAGTGGAGATCACTCTTTTATGATAGCTCCTATAACTAATGTATTAGGATATTTTTATTACAATCAAGGTGATAAAGAAAAATCTAAATCTTTATTTGAAGAATATATTGATCTATATCCAAATGGCTATAATCCATATGATTCAATGGGAGAATTTTATTATAATGAAGGAGATCTAGAAAATGCTAAATATTTTTATAATAAGGCTGCAGAAAACTTTTATGCTGCTTCAACAGCAAATGAAAGATTAAAAGAATTAAATCAAAATTAATTTAAGTATAAGTTTAATCATCCTAGGAATAAATAGTTTTTTTATTTCTAGGGTGTTTGGATTTATCCTAAAGCAACATCCAGACTCATCATAACAATAAACCCTGCAATTAGTCCCATAGTTGCTAAGTCAGTATTTCCTCCTCTTTGACTTTCAGGAATAACTTCCTCAACAACAATAAAAATCATAGCGCCAGCTGCAAATGATAATGCATATGGTAAAATTGGCCAAACTAGTATTACTAAAGCTGCTCCAATCACAGCAAATATTGGTTCAACAATGGCTGAAAGTTGACCCCACATCCATGATTTTTTTCTAGTAAATCCAGCTCTTCTTAAAGGCATTGAAACAGCGAATCCTTCAGGAAAATTTTGAATTCCTATTCCAATTCCTAAGGCAACTGCAGCTCCTAATGTGTATACATTAGCAAACTCAGGAATAACAAGTGCTCCAAATGCAACACCAACTGCTAAGCCTTCAGGAATATTGTGTATTGCAATAGCTAATACTAATAATGAAGTTTTTTTAAGATCAGTCTTTGGCCCTTCAGCTTCTTTCATTTTACCAAAAATGTGTAAGTGAGGAATGGTTTTATCTAAAAAAAACATAAATAATGCTCCTATAAAAAAACCAATAGCTGGAGGCAAAAATGATGGCAAGCTTGATTGACCTAATTCATTTTGAACCTCAACCGCATGTATAGCGGGTGCAATTAATGACCAGAAACTTGCAGCAATCATAACTCCGCCAGTAAATCCTAAAGCCATATCCAATACTTTTCTATTTGTCCCCTTAAAAAAGAAAACCAAAGCTGCTCCCAAGGCAGTTAAAATCCAAGTAAAAAGTCCAGCACATAAAGCTTGTAGAATTGGGCTGTTTAAAGATTGGAAAAAATCAAGAATAGTATTCATATAGTTATTTAATCAAATACTTTCAAAAAGTATTTTAAAGTTCACTTGGCAAATATATATAATTAAAAGTCCCTAGAAAGGAGCTTATTTGAAATATCTATTAAATATTTTTTTTTAGAAGTATCTATCATTAACGCATTTATATATTCATCTGTTTTAGAAGTATATTTTTTAACTAGCTCTCTTGTTTTTAAATCGATTTCATTTTCTTCAAAAAGCTTTTTAATATTTGAAACTTTTTGATCATTTTGGATATTTGAATCGTTATATATTTCGTCTAAAATATTTGAATCTTCAATGGAACTATTTTCTTTGTATAAATGGTACATTACGGTTTTTTTATTCTTAATAATGTCCCCTCCAATTTTTTTTCCAATTATATTTTGGTCTCCAAAAAGATCTAAATAATCATCTTGAATTTGAAAAGCACATCCCATATTTAAACCAATTTGATATAATGATTTTAAATCAGTTTCAGAAGCATTATTTATTATACCTCCCATTTTTAAAGAAGATGCTAATAATACTGCAGTTTTATAACTAATCATTTGAATATAATCATCAAATTTTAAATTATTTTGACTTTCAAATTCAATATCTAATTGCTGACCTTCACATACTTTTATTGCAGTATCATTAAAAGCTTCAATCAGTTTTTTTTGAGTTTCAGAATCATAGGATTCTAAACATTTATATGCTAAGATTTGCATTACATCTCCAGAAAGTATTGCCTGATTTAAATTCCATTTAACGTGAACAGTATCCTTTCCTCTTCTTATTGATGAAGAGTCCATTACATCATCATGAACCAGCGTGAAATTGTGGAAAATCTCATTTGAGATTGCAGCTGGTAATGAATATTCATTATCGTTATTATATAAGCTACTAGATATTATAGTTAAAAGAGGTCTTACTCTCTTTGAAGGTAATTTCAAAAAATATTTAACTGGATCATAAACAGGATTATCATTTAGTCCTTTTAGAAGTTCTCCTATATAATTTTCGATTAAGTTTATATGGTCTTTAAATCCCTTCATTTTATATAATGCTAAAATACATTATATAAATATTAAAAGGTAAATTAGATGAATAGAAACTTTATAAACTTTTTTAGTTTTTATTTTTTCTTTTAGATATTTGTAAAGTATGTACAGAAGTCATAATTGTGGAGAACTTAGAATTTCAGATGTTGGAAACAATGTAAAGCTTTCTGGATGGGTTCAAAAAATTAGAAATAAAGGATTTCTAGTTTGGATTGATTTAAGGGACAGGTATGGTATTACTCAGCTAATAATTAACTCAGAAAAAAGTTCTAAGGAAGTTATTGATTCTGTCAAGAATGTAGGCAGAGAGTTTGTGATTCAAGTTGAAGGAGAGGTAATAAAAAGAGAGGCTATCAATAAAAATATTTCAACTGGAGAAATTGAGATTTTGGTTTCAAAAATAAATGTTCTAAATCCGTCTATCATACCTCCATTTACTATTGAAGATGAAACTGATGGTGGAGAAGAACTCAGAATGAAATACAGATATTTAGATCTTAGAAGATCTGTATTAAAAGACAATATTATTTTTAGAAATGATTTAACTTTTGAAGTAAGAAAATATCTAAAAGCTCAAGGTTTCATAGATATTGAAACTCCATATTTAATTAAATCAACACCTGAAGGAGCAAGAGATTTTATAGTGCCATCGAGAATAAATTCTGGTGAGTTTTACGCTCTTCCACAATCACCACAAACTTTTAAACAACTTTTAATGGTTAGTGGTTTTGATAAATATGTTCAGATTGTTAGGTGCTTTAGGGATGAAGATCTTAGAGCTGATAGGCAACCTGAATTTACTCAAATAGATTGTGAGATGTCTTTCGTCGATCAGGAAGATGTCCTTAACACTTTTGAAGGATTGGTTCAAAGTTTATTTAAATCCTGTATTGATTTTTCGCTAGAAAAATTTGATAGAATTTCTTATAAAGATGCAATGGAGTTTTATGGTTCAGATAAGCCTGATACAAGATTTGATATGAAGTTTTTAAACCTTTCAGAAAAAGCTAAAGGAAATGATTTTAAAATTTTTGATTCAAGTGAATCTATATATGGCTTTAATATTGAAAATGGAGAATCCTTTTCAAGAAAAGAGATTGATTATTATACAGATTGGGTAAAGAGACCACAAATTGGTGCATTGGGATTAATATGGATAAAGCATAATCAAGATGGATCTGTAAAATCTTCAATTGATAAATTTTATAGCGCTGATGAGTTAAAATCAATTACCAATTCTAATCCTGGTGATCTAACATTTATAATTTCTGGTGATAAGAAAAAAACATTGACTCAACTTGGTGCCTTAAGAATCCACGTTGCTGAAAAATTAGGTCTTCGTGATAAAAATAAATTTAAAGCATTGTGGGTAACTGACTTTCCAATGTTTGAATGGGACGAAGAATCAAAAAGATATCATGCCATGCATCATCCATTCACATCCCCTGTAGATAATTTGATTGAAAAGGATCCTGGTGCTACTCTTGCTAATGCATATGATCTTGTTATTAACGGAAATGAAATTGGAGGTGGTTCAATAAGAATCCATGATCAAAAACTCCAAGAAGAAGTGTTCTCAATTCTCGGATTTTCAAAAAAAGAAGCCTTTGATCAATTTGGATTTTTACTCAATGCATTTAATTACGGTGCTCCTCCACATGGAGGTATTGCCTTTGGCTTAGACAGACTAGCTGCAGTTATGAAAGGTGAAGAATCAATAAGAGATTATATTGCATTCCCTAAAAATAATAGTGGAAGAGACGTGATGATTGATAGTCCTTCAATAATTGACAAAAGTCAATTGGACGATTTAAACATTAAGATTAAGTAATTTGTTTATTAGAATTCTCCTTTATATAATTTTAATTATTGATATTGCTTTACTATTCTTTGGACTTTATCAAAGAAATACAAACATTGAACTTGGTGATAAATTTGTAGGATCAAGTGTACTTGTTTTTTGTTTTGTTCTGCTACCGGTCTTTCTATATTACAGATATAGCAAAAGGGATCTTGAAGACTATATCTATAAGGATTAAAGTTTTTTAAGTTTTCTTTTTTTTATAAAAAAAGCATCTATTAGTAGTTTACATTCATTGGATAAAGTTCCGTATGAAACTTTTGTTTTTGGATGTAATGTAGTCTTTAGTTTTCTGTATCCCCTGTGCGGATCACTCGCTCCAAAAACTAGTCTTGATAATTGAGCCCAATACATAGCACCTGCACACATTTGACACGGTTCTAATGTTACGTATAGTGTGCAATCCTTTAAATATTTTCCGCCTAAATAATTTGCTGCAGATGTTATAGCTTGCATTTCAGCATGAGCAGTTACATCATTTAACATTTCTGTGAGATTATGAGCTCTAGCAATGACTTTATCATTTGAAACAATTACTGCTCCGACCGGAACCTCATCTTTTTCAAATGCAATTTTAGCCTCTGCTATCGCCTTGTTCATGTAAAAAACATCTTTTTCTTCTTGAGTCATTAACTTAATTTTTTATACCATTCCAGCGCTAATCCATCTGTTAAGCTAGCTATAAAACAGCTCACATCTAAAAGGCTAGAATATAAATCAGTGTCTTTATTTAAATATTCTTTTGGTATACACTCCAGTGCCAATTCATCAAAGGCGCTAACTTTATCATCTCTCCAATTTATTACTGAGTTAGTAAAGGTTTTTAATAAGAAATGTAAAACCTTATATCCTGTAAGTTCCTTTTCAATTACCTCTTTTGATTTATAAACTTTTTCAATGCTAATATCAATTATACCATCCATTTGTGCTTTGAACTTACTTGTTGACATCAATGATTTTTCAAAACTTCCATTTAAAATATTTTCTTCGTTTTCTAGATAAATATTTACTGCTTCATTGATTAATGTATTAATTGCAAGTGCTCTTAAATAGGCAATCCTTTGAGACTTTAATCCCATTTTAGAATACTTTTCTTTATCAATTGTATCCTTAACAAGCTTTACCAAATATTCAAGGGCAAATTCTTCTGGAATCCAATCCAAATTAATACCGTCCTCAAAATCAATTAATGTGTAACAAATATCATCTGCTGCCTCGACTAGATAAGCTAGTGGATGTCTATTATAATTTGAGTCGCCAACTTTTAATCCAAGTTCACTTGCAACCTCATCAAAGAAATCAAACTGATTTGAAAAAAACCCATACTTTTTATCTTTAATTTTTTTTGTTGGCTTATATGGAAGCGAGGCTTTTGGATATTTTGTAAAAGCTCCAAGAGTTGCATAGCTTAATCTTAAACCACCTGGTGATCCAATTTTACTTTCTGTTAATATTTTAAATCCATTGGCATTTCCCTCAAAGTTGCATAAATCATTGTATTGAAGTTTTGTTAATTCTAATTTATACTTTTCGCCTTCTCCAATTTTAAAGAAATCCCCAATGGCAGATTCTCCGCTATGTCCAAATGGTGGGTTACCTATATCATGTGCTAGACAGGCAGCTGCAACTATACTTCCGAAATCATTTACTTGAAATCCATGAGTTTGATTTAAGTAAGGATATTTATTTAATATATGCTGACCAACAGTTCTACCTAAACTTCTACCAACAACAGAAACTTCTAAACTGTGTGTCAATCTAGTATGAACAAAACTGGTCTTAGAAAATGGAACAACTTGTGTTTTATCTTGCAGCGTTCTAAAAAAAGATGAAAAAACAATTCTATCATAATCAACATCAAATCCAACTCTGGTTTCGTCCTGTTCAGATCTTAGTCTTTTTAAACTATCACCTTGTCTTTTTAAGGATAGTAGGTTTTCCCATTTCATTTATGCAATTTAAATATTTTTAAGAATTGGAAAGATGAAAAAATGAATGTTTTATAATTTAAATTTCATCAACCTTGCAGCTGAACTGCTTTTTTCATCTTCAGAGGTTATCCAGAATGTTTTTGAATCAACAATTTTTATGGCCTCTACTTGAGTTTTGCCAATTGGAATTTCATACATGTCAATTTTGTAATCTTTTTTACTTTCAAGATCAAAATTTTCAATTTTTAGAATATAATATTCATTGAATATAAGAGTTCCAGTTAAAGCAAGAAGTTTTGTGTTTGGATCATAATCTCCTCCAGTTATGATTGACTGAGTATTCAAGCTTCCAATTTTTTTTGCTTCGTATTTGCCAGCAATTTTTGGTAAAGCGTATATCTCTGTAATTTTTTTGAGCTTATTTTTTGTAAGAATAATCAAATAGTCATCTATTGAAATTAAAGCTTCAGCATCATATTGAGATTGACTATATGCAGTATTAAATTTGACTTGTTCAGGATAATTAAATTCAATTAATTCAGCTTTATTAGATGATGGATCAATAGGAATTTTTACAATTGATAAATTTTTTCTAGTATCAAAATTATTGCCCATGTTTGCTACATATAAAAACTCATCATCTTTAGTAATATCTTCCCAATCATTATTTTTTACCCCCTCTAAAGTTCTTTCAAAAACTATTTTACCTTTTTTATCTAGATAATATAATTTAGGGTCACCTCCCGAGTCATTATGAGTAATGAATTGGTCATCCACAATTTCTAATCCTGAGGTCTCATCAATTGTTTTTGATAGACTGATGTCTTTTGTAATTTTCTGCGAATAAGAAAATTGAAATACAATAAGTGTAAGTAGAATACTAATTCTCATTTATAATTTTTCTCCAATCTACTAATTTAAAATTTTGATTCAAACCATCATTATCATCATCTTGAGCAATAAAAAATCCCTTAGGAAATTTTTTAGTAGAAATTGAAGTTACATCAATACCATCAGTTTCAGTTGTACCATCAATAGTTTCTCCAGAAATAACTCTAAAAAAGGTTTTAGCTTCTAATGATTCTCTATCAATAAGTAAATAACCATTAGATCCTTGAACTGAGGAAATTAAATACCCTTTATTATCGCCATCGTCCCTTAATGCCAAACCTTCAAAGTCAGGTTTAAAAAATTTATTTTTCTTAAATATTAGTTTTCTTTCCTCATCAGTTGTTGGAAAAACATTAATTTCCCATATTCCTTTTCTTTCTTGACCTATATAAACTTTTCCTTTGGATTCATCTGCTACTATACCTTCAACTAAAGAGGAAAATCTTAATTTTCTTTCAAATTTAATTTCGGGGCTTGATTCATCATTATTAAAACTCCATTGCTCTACATTTCCTTTTTTATCACTTACAAATAAATATGTATTATACTTATCATCATAAAAAGTAATTCCATATACATCTTTTAAACTTGGAACTACTTCACGAACTATATTTTTTTCTAACTCTCCATTGGAATTAAATATGTAAAGATCTATACTATTGTATGTTCTATTTGTTCCGGCAACTAAGTATTTATCTTGACTGGACTTGGATGGAATTATATCCACATTATTTATCCTTCCAAGCTCATAGTCATAGAGCTTATTACCCTCTAAGTCATATACAATTATGCCGAATTTTTTATCGGATGAAACAATTAAGCTTTTTTCTGGATTGATTAGGTTTTCTAAAACACACATATCATCAGCTGCATCATCACCAGCAAAAACTGGCTCTGTTTCTACATCAGCCTCGACTTCCATATATAACAAAGAGCCTAATAAATTAGGCTCTTGTGAATTTAATATGCTAGTAAAAATAAAACTAGTAAAAAATAAATTTTTAAACATTAAAAATCATATTTCAAACCTACATTCCAGCTTAAATTATAATA
>ERZ802830.2828-NODE-2828-length-15321-cov-6.42925_pt1 | contig 15321 bp, 14 predicted proteins | sample MGYA00345654_ERZ802830 | MGnify/ENA primary metagenome ERZ802830 (study PRJEB30503, sample SAMEA104212375) | marine metagenome | biome: Westerlies Biome; feature: [SRF] surface water layer (ENVO:00010504) within the epipelagic zone...; material: water... | reverse complement strand
CCTCCAGTGTGTAAAAAAAGATAGTGTAGCGAAATAAGGAATCTCAGATTTATCATATTCGAATGAGAAAATTGCAGGAAACCAACACGACTAAAATTCGGTTAATTAATACTAGGCTCTTTTAATTAAGTGGGCTTCAGCGTGAATTCATTAATCAAGCAGCACTTGACCAAGCACAAAGTAGGCGATTGGATCAAACGATGAAAGTTACAAAAGAAAAAAGATTAGTAGTGGCTAAGATTTTTGATGTCTCTTGGAAAATTGGGGTGTTGATTTTTTTATGGGCTATTTGGTTGCAACTCGATGACCACCGTTTTCCTATTTATGATATACGAGATCGCGTTGATGCCGCACTTCTTGCCTTAGATCCTTATGGGTCTGTTCTCAATGTAGAAGCAATCAATAACAACATTTGGGACCGCGACCTACTCAATCCTGATCAGAATCCTCCATCTCGATAACCTCTGCCTTTATCTAAGATAACTCGTTTCGCACATCTTCCAGTGTGATCGATTTCTTTACTTCGATTGTTTGGGTCGCCTCTCCCTCCGATTGGCGCATCTTGTCGATCATGATTCCCGAGGCTATGGGTAGGACGGAGGGTGGAATCTTATCGTCTTGTAGCTTCTCGATGAGTCGCTCCACAGCGAGCTGGGCAGCCACCCCGATGAGTCCACGGAAGTGTTTTCTTGTGGCCTCAATCACCGAGGCCTCTCTTGTGCGAATGGCCGCTATGGTGTGCCAGGCTACCTTGAGATCTTTTTGGATCGATGTAACGGAGGCACCCTCGGCCAGGCGTTGGACGCATTGGCGGTAAACCTCCGGGTCATGCTTAAAAATTAAGAGTGACAGTATAGGAGTCACAAAAAGAAGCTCAAGTCATTGAGCTTCAATCGTTTAAAATGGCGGAGAGAACGGGATTCGAACCCGTGGAGGGGCGATTAGCCCCTCACCGGTTTAGCAAACCAGCGCATTCGACCACTCTGCCATCTCTCCTTCATTTCTCAAATTAGTCCTTTACGACTGAAAGGTAAATCAAAAAACTCTAACAATTACTTTCCAAGCATTGCTTGCAAAGTGACGAGGTTTTTTTGGGCTAAAGAGTCCCCTCCTTTTGCGGCCTGTTCAAACCATTCAACTGCGGTTTGGAGGTTTTTCTCCACCCCTTTACCTCTCAAAAACATTAAACCCAGGTAGCGGGAGGATTCTGCATTTCCTGCACTTGCCGATTTAAGAAAGAGTTTGTGAGCGGTTACATAGTCAACTTGTACTCCCCTCCCCCAATATAAATTTTTCGCAGACTCACAAATTTCTGCAGATGACTTTTGGTCGCCAAGGGCAGATGGCGGGGTTGGATCCGTATGTAACTCCATTCTATCCTGGGTGGACACTTCATTCCCCGGAGAGGAAGAAGCCAGAGGAACAGGTACACTTGAATTTGTTGGGTTTGAGAATGGAGGCGTGCTTGGAGAGGGAGTTTTAGGTGTGTAAGGAGAGGGTAATCTCGTAACTTCAAAATCCTCAGGATCAGGGTCCGTCTTTGCTGATAAAGAAGGGGGATCTGGCGGCAGCATCGTGGATTCCGGAACTGGAATTTCAGGGGGGGAGAAGGCCATGGATGCATTAGCGTCACCTGATAGGATATTTGGGTATTCGGTAATTTTTTCCAAGGCACTCTCTTCATTATAGGTCAGGGCGAGTCGAGCATACCTTAAAGCCAAATCAACCTTTGGAGGACCGGTGACTCCGTAAGCATAAAAATCAGCCACTGTTAATTGAGAAAGTCCATACCCTCGATCGGCTGCTGCTCGAAAATGAACAAGTGCCATTTCTAAATCACTTTCCACCCCGATTCCTTTGAAGTAAGACCTTCCTAAATAGTGATGACCGGAAGGGAGTTTCTGTTTGGCCGCATCCTCCAGAAGTCTAATGCCCTGCCCCAAGTCCTTTTCAATGCCCATTCCCGGCTCAACAATTGCGTGAAGTTTGAACAGGGCGAATTGGACACTTGCGGGGTGGTAGCCTCCTTGGCTCGCAATTTCATAGTGACGGGCAGCTAATTGCAAATCAGGAACCACATCGGGCCGAACTTCATCAGATGTGAATATTTCACCGAGGACATAAGAGGCAATTGGATCTTTCCTGGCCGCAAGTTTAATCATTTGACCATCCGGGTCGTGAAAAGACTGTAAATAATAGTTTCGAACAATTTCAGAATTTGGCCCCAGCGGTTCAAAGCGGTGAAGATAACCTAGGGTAAACAGACCAAGCCAATGACCGGAATCGGCCGATATCCTGGCTAACTTTTGAGCATTTTCCAAAGAGATATTCAACCCTTTGTCCCCATGCACATATGCAAGGGCGAGAACAGCCTGTGCAAAAGGATCGCTCTTTGATGAAGCCTCCTTCAAGGTATCCACATCAGATAAAACCCATTTGGTCCCTTCTGTCGTGAGTCCATAATGAACTTGATTTAGAAAGCAAATGAGGAGAAAGTATGTGACTGTCCTAACAAACTTCATACCTATCCTTTCATGCATACAAAAAAACAAGGTTGCAAGAACACACTTTTCATTTCATCCAATTTTGCTGACTTGAAGATGATGAAATTTTCACATTTATTATGAATGATGAATTCGACGGATCGATGACCATCAGAAGTCCTGGACAGGACCCTATCCGCCAATTTGTGATTTATGCTGAAAATAAAGTTGGATGGTTAAACGATTTTATTTCTATGCTTAAGGATGTGGATATCCACATTCTTGCCATATCGGTACTAGACACGACTGACTCGGCAGTGATCAGAGTAATTCCAAATTATCCCAAGGATTTGGCACGACTCTTAAAATCGCAATTGATATCTTTCACCGAGAGAAATGTTCTAGCCGTGGAAGTCGAAAATGAAAATTCCATCCAAAGAGTGACCCAATCTCTGTTGGGAGCTGAAATTAATATTCACTATGTATATCCATTTTTGCATCAACCTAATGGCAAGCCTGTTATTGCAATCGCAATGGAGGACCAAGAAACCGCTCAGGATGCACTTAAGAGCTATAACCTGACTGTGTTATCTCAAGACGATTTCCTGAGATAACGGGGCAGTCTCGCGAAAACTTTTTCGCAAAGTTTCTAGTAGAGATAATACTTTTTTACTGAATTCCTGAAAGCTGCAGTATCCATATCCCACTTAGTGAGGAACTTTTCTGGCTCACATGAGTACCCACTTTGAAACAAATGAGTCCACCATGCGGTGGATCCAACATGTTTATTAAATAAAGTAATTTCCGACTCTTTTGCCTGGCTGAAGGGACTGGGGGTTTCCCACTTGGCGGCAAGCTTCATCATATGAAAAGCAAGTTCGGTGGGTCGCCAACTCTGCCAGTCCTTGAGTACGATGTAGACCCCGGTCACAGATTTACCTGAACTGTCCTGAAGGGTCTTAATCTGGAATGACAGGCCACCCAAGCCTATGGCATCCAGGGCATTTTTTAATTCGGTGGGAGTTTTTCCTTCATAGGTCAGAAAACGGAAGGGTTGAGGAGTGCCTATACCATGTCTGAATTTCCCCATTTGTGCCCCCAAGCCCGTCATCGGATAACCAGCCACTGAGTCCAAAGTTGGAATATTGGGCGAAGTCGGTATCCACTTTAATCCAGTTCCCGGCCAAGTCATATTTCGAGACCAGTTTTTCATTGGAACAATCGCTAACTGACCTTCTTTTCGTGCCTTTTCAGAAATTTTTAATATTCCAGTCTCTTTTTTGGACCATAAGGCAATTTCACCGATTGTCATCCCATGCACAAAAGGCATGGGGAATGCACCCACATAACTCATCCACTTTTCGTCAATCATTGGCCCTGCCATTTTGAATCCACCCAAAGGATTGGGCCGATCGAGAACGACCACTTGTACGCCTTCTTCAAAACAGGCTTCCATGGCATATCGCATACAGCTGATATAGGTGTAACATCTAACCCCCACATCCTGCAAATCGATCACTAAACAATCAATTTTAGAGAGCATGTTCGCAGTTGGTTTTCTAAATTTTCCATAAAGCGAGAAAACGGGCAGGCCAGTTTTTTGGTCGATCTTGTCTTCAACCGGGACCGCAGCTTTTTCGTCTCCATAAATTCCATGCTCAGGCCCAAAAAGAGCGACTAAATCAACTTGAGATGTACTTCTAAGAACTTCAACGGTGCTCTTCCCATTTCCATTTTTGCCTGCCGGATGGGTCAGGAGTCCCACTTTTTTACCTTTAATAATTCCAAAGTTTGTCTCTTCCAAATAATCAATACCTAGTGAAAATTTTGCTTCGCTGACGGAATTGAAGCATAGAAAGGAAAGGAAAAATATTGGGAAAAATTTCATAGATGTATGTGAACGGTTAAAAAGATCTTCAATCTGTAATATCTTTTTTGTATGTATTCGAAACCACCTTGTAAAGGAATACTGAAACGACTCCTAATGAAATGCCGATAATTGAACCGCCCACTAGCATCGGAGGAAAGGTATCAAGTAAGGCTGGCAAGTCTGCCATTGAAAAATTTTCCCAATCATATTCGGAACTCAGGAGTTTATTGGTTTCGTATTCAATGCCGACCAATTTAAAGAAAATCATTCCAATCTGATAATCTGCAAAATAAATTGGTCCCATGCTCAATGGGTTGGAAATCCATTGTAATGCAATAATGATGGGAAGATTTGCCCGGACTACCAGAGCAAGAAAAAAAACCACCAGCATTTGAATACCAACAATTGGTAACATAGCAATCCAGACACCCCAAAATAGGGCGGGGATAATGGTTCTTCCACGAAAAGACCATAAATAAGAGCGATTGTAAGCAGTCTTGGAAAACCATTTTAAAACAGGGTACCGATGAATATTGGAGCGTCTGGGGAGTGGCCGCATCCATTTTTTTAGCCTTCGTATCCTTTTAAACCTAACCTCCTGGTTCATCTGTTTTATAAAGTTTTGCCCAAATCTGGAAAATTATACTCGAGTAAAGTTTTCGTAAACTGTTCTTCTGCCAAAGATAAGTTTTTTTCCAGAGTCCAATCCTTTCTTCCAAAAGCAACGACATCACAGAATCTAAATTTTTTGCTTACTTCTCCTGCTGATTCCTCATCGACCGAACCAGCCATGACCAAAGAATGCGTATTCTTACCATCCGCAAGTCGCAAAATTTCAAAGGGACCTTTTCCACTCAAAGAAGTTTTGTCAAATCGCCCCTCGCCGGTAATGACCAAAGTTGCGTCATGTATTTGTTCGTCTATCCCAAACCAATCACTGACCAGATTAAATCCCTGAACAAGGGACACATCGTAGGCCAATGATAAACCATAGCCCATACCTCCGGCTGCTCCACTCCCGTTTACCTTAGATTTTTCAAAGACATCCGGAAAAGTACTGGACAGGGAAGTAAGAAGATTTCTTATTTCCTGCTCAAATTGATCAATCTGTTCTTCCGCTAATCCCTTTTGTGGGCCATAGCATGCGGTTGCTCCATTTTGACCAAGCAATACATTATCAACATCACAGGCTATTCGTACCGGAGGTAAGTTGACTAGCTGATCAAAGTTCACATCTACGATTGATGTCCAAGATGAAGGACACGGAAAACTTACAGGCTCTCCTTGCTGAGTGAAGAATGTCGTACCCAATGCAGCGAGCGCACCCATTCCGGCGTCGTTTGTGGAACTGCCCCCAATGCCTAGAAGAATGATATCTGCACCATGTTCCACTGCAGCTTTTAACATTTGCCCGACACCATAAGTGGAGGTTTCCCATGGGTTTCTTTGATCGACTGGAACATCAGCGAGTCCCACGGCCTCTGCCATTTCAATAATAGCCAACTTTCCCTGGTCCGGTAGATTAAGATATTTAATCACTCGCTCATTCAAACTTGGTATTTCACAGATTCCGAAATGCGCTTTTTTTTCTCGGCCCAAAGAATCACCTACCTGAATTTGATGGATTTTTCCTTTGCCGGCTTCTGTTAGAATTTGGGCAAATCCTTCCCCTCCATCTGTGAGCGGAACTTTATAAATTTCACTCTCGGGAAATCGTTCCAATAAAACGTTTTCCGCTAGGTTACAAAGTTCATGGGCAGTAAGCGAACCCTTGCACTTGTCAAAAGCAACAAGGAATTTATTCATTTATTCATTCCTTAACGGATTTCCTTCCCGGAAATCTCATCCACAAATTTGAAGTTTTCAACATGATAGGATTCCGAACCTTCGAAATTTACCAGCACATCATAATTCTTTTCGATTCTTTCCAATAGTTTAGCATCCGGACCACGTAATCTACGCAAGACTCCAGGATGGAGAAAAACCTTAATCTTAAGTTCTGTGGTTTCCGTATCTAATCTGAATTTGCGGACAATACTGGATAACTTTCTCTGTATTTCTATACTGATGGAACGAGGTGACTTAACAATTCCACGGCCAAGGCAATAAGGGCATGGTTCGTAGATACCACTAGAATTACTTTCATCATGGCGTTGCCTCGTAATCTGCATGATGCCTAGCTGAGAGATTGGCAAAATATTATGTTTTGCTTTATCATCAGCCATAGATTCTTTCATTTTTTTAAAAACTTTACGCTGATCGTTTTTGTTTTTCATGTCGATGAAATCAACAATGACCAAACCGCCAAGGTTTCTGAGTCTCATCTGACGGGCCACCTCCGCAGCCGATTCAATATTAGCCTGTAAAATAAAGTTTTTTCCGTCCTTACGATTTCCCTTATGACTACCTGTATTAACATCGATTGAGACCAAAGCTTCAGTTTCTTCCATTACGATCTCGCCACCTGATGGCAATAAGACCCGGCGCATAAAAGTTTGCTCAATCTGTCTTTCCACATTGAACCTCTCGAAAATTGGGATCTCTTCGTTGAAGTAAGAAACTTTGGATTTAGATTTGGGAGAAATTCTTTGAATAGTGTCAATCAGTCGATCGTAATCCTCTTTCTTATCAACCTGTACTCGATCTACATCATCGGTCAGAAAGTCGCGTGCGGTCAGGCCAATCAAATCGGGTTCCTGATAGAGAAAAGATGGGGATTCCTGGGATTTGATTTTTGACTCTATTTCGTCCCATTGTTGAAGAAGAAGGTTCAAATCACGGTTAAAGAAACGTTCTGGTTTATTTTGACCAGCCGTTCTGATGATCACTCCCATTCCTTCGCGCAAAGACAAACTTGAGATGATAGATTTTAAGCGGTTTCTTTCCGATTTCTCCTCTATTTTACGAGAAATTCCACACTGACCCGCGTAAGGCATAAGAACTAAAAACCGACCGGGTAAGGATAGGTTTGTGGTGGTACGGGGACCTTTACTTCCTATTTGACCTTTTGTTATTTGAACAATGATTTCAGCCCCAATTGGAAAAGCACGGGGAATATCCTTTACAGATTTAACCTCATTTTTGACTGCTTTTTTCTTATTCTCCCTGACAATTTCAATGGAAGGATCGTTATTAGCACCAGGCAACATATCCCAGTAATGAAGGAAGGCATTTTTTTCCTGGCCAATATCCACAAAAGCAGCTTTCAGTCCGGGTTCAAGATTTTGAACCTTGCCCTTGAAAATTGCCCCAACCATACGTTCTTCATCAAGTCGTTCGACGTCAAAACCCTGAAGGATTCCATTTTCGATTCGAGCTACCCTTCTTTCAAGAGCTTCAGTATTAATTATAAGTTCTTTATAATCCTGATTTTTTTCACCCCTAAAGAAGGCTAAAATACGTTCCCGTATAGGCCGGGCTTTAGCACGATGCAAAGAGGCATCACGCAGTTCAGCTTTATCAATGTGTACAGGTTTGGGTTCCTTAGGAGCCAAACTTAGATCGTTTTCATTAGAAGAATGATCTTTTTCTGAAGAATGATTTTTATTGCGACGTGATGAACGATTACGAGGTCTTGGTTTTCGAGCCATGATTTCTGGAGTTGAGCAATCTGCGATTCAACTCTTGAAACAAAGAGGAATGAATTCTTCTAATCATAGAAGAAATTCCTTTCTGTGTCGATACACGCTCTGTACCACTCCCATCATTAGGAAAGAAGTTACCACAAAAGACCCACCGTAGCTCATAAACGGAAGAGGCAGACCAGTTATCGGGGTGATACCCAAGGTCATGCCTACATTGACGAATAAATGGACCATCATAAGCATGGCAATGCTTACGGCGATCAGTCGCCCAAACAGATCAGCAGATTTGGATGCCACCTTTAAGCAACCGAAGATTACGATTGCGTAGGCAAAAAGCGCAAATGCACTTCCTACCAGTCCCCATTCTTCAGCAAGAACTGCAAAAATGAAGTCATTATGAGCAACTGCGGGTGGCAAATATCCAAGTTTCGCCTGCATACCCTCACCTAACCCTTTTCCTGAGATTCCACCTGTGGAAACAGCAATTAAAGCCTGTATTCGATTCCAGTTAGGACCAATTCCCTGTGGATCGACAACTTCAGGTGCGATGAAAGTGAGTATGCGTTTACGTTGATAGTCTTTTAGTGGTAAGAGCGCGTTGTCTTCGTAAGCCACCACCGGCTCGGAAGAACGCAGATTTTCAGATTTATGTTGATAATAACGATAGACGTCTAGACCCAACAAACCAAGAAGAGCAACAAACAGTAATGCTGTTGCTACAAAGAATTTGGTAGGTATGCGTGCGACGTACAAAAGAGTGAAGGCAATTGGTGGAAGTACCATCGTCGATCCTAAGTCAGGTTGAAGAAAAATCAAGAACATAGGAACAAAGAAACATAAGGATAAATGGAAGATTCCTTTCAAGGAGTCTCGCAGGTCTCCTATTTTTGCCCTAGAAAGTACACTGGCTCCCATTATGATAGTTGCAAATTTTGCCATCTCAGATGGTTGAATTTTAAAAAAACCTAAATCTACCCATCGACTGGCTCCATAAATTTTAGGACCTCCAAAGACTAGAAGCAAAGAAAGGATTGATAGTCCATACACTACATGGGCATATTTCAAAAATATCCTGTAGTCTAAAATGGAAACGCCAAAATAAAGGATAAACCCCGCAAGGCACCAAATGATCTGTTTTTGCCATTCGTTCCCCCCATCGTAAGCTTGGGCAGACTGAATAAACATGACACTCATAATGCAAAGTCCACCCAGAAAAATAGGCGTCAACCAATCCCATCTATCCTCCTCGGGGAGTTTCGTTTCAACCCCCTGTTGAATATTAGATTTCACGCTCTTGGCTAGTCATTTTTATTCTATCGCCAAAAATTGATCAAAGATGCAAGAGAAGGGATTCTGTAATTTCTGTCCACTCGGCCGCAAGACTTTGATTGGTCAATGGTTTTTTTCCCGCCCGACGATACCAATACCCTGCATTTCCTAGGTCTCCTTCGATCCTATGCAGGTATGCATGCACCCAAGAACCATCCGAACTCTCTATTTCCTGAGCCAGGTTATGAGCTTTTTCCCAACTCCCTTTCTTTACCCACCACAAGGATTGTATGAGATCCGGCCACGGAGCTAAGGGAGTTTCATTCTTTTCAATATGTGAAATAAAATCCTCTATCTTTATCATAGTATGTCCTTTACAAAATGATCTTACTTTCTTCTCCATCGAGTTCCCCACGAAACTGAATATTGAAACTTTCTTTGGTGTTCTCGAATTAAAAAAGGTAAATCCTCCTGATATTCCAGGGTAAACCATGGACTAAGAACATCCTCCAGTTTTTTCTTTGAATCTTCAGTTCCTCCAATCCAATTCACTTTGGGGGTAAATTCCTCTAACCAAGTAAAAGGAGTTGCCAAGATCAATTGCCCGCCTTCCCTGACCAGACTTGGTAATCTATCTATAAATGACTGAGGCCTAGGTAACCGGCAAATTAGGTTTGCGGCATGAACTAAGTCAAAACCGGAAAGTTCTTTGGGTAAATCAGTAGCATCTCCTACCTGAAAAGAAATCTCACCGATAGGGGAAGTCGTTTCTGCAGTCGTATTTACATAGCGATCTCCTTCAATAAGGTAAGAATAATCTAATGATTTTCCAGTCGCTAACTGAATAGCTGCATCTATAAAACTTTTCGAATAATCTATACCTAAGACCTTCCCAAAATATTTTCCCAGAACGAAACTTGAGGAACCCACTGCACATCCCACATCCAACGCCTTGGAGTCTTTATCAAATGGAAGCGAGTCCATCAAAGATTCCACCGTGCGATGAGTAAAGCCTAACGCATCAGTCGGTCCATTCGGCCAGGGAAGAACTTCCTCATCTTTGCCGTAATGAAACAAAAGATATTCTCCAAGAAGCTTGGAAGATTCATACGGGTTAACTAACATATATCACCCTTCTGCCTCTTCCATAACCTGAGCCATTGAATGGAAATGATCTTTCAGGGAGGGATACAATTTACGATAATGAGAGTAAATTTTACTGTAGGAGGATAGATTCTCTCCCGGTTGAATTTTTTCAGTCTCACGAATCCATTCTTTACTGGCATTTTCAACTGATTCCTGAACTCCGATTCCAACAGAAGCTAAAAGTGCAGCACCATATGCGGCTCCTTCTTTGGCATTTACGAGAGCACAGTTGGATTGAAAAATATCCGCAAGCATTTGCTTCCAAAGCGTGGAATGCGTACCACCTCCGGACAAAATAATATTTGAAGGATTAATGCCTAAGTTTCTCATTAGCGTCAAAGAATCATTCAATCCGAAACTTACCCCTTCCAAAACAGAGCGGGCCATATGCCCAAGACCATGCCTCAAGCTTAATCCGATAAAGGCTCCTCTTGCATGAGGGTCAGGATATGGAGTTCGCTCACCAGATAAATAAGGTAAAAAGATACAGCCTTCACTACCCGGCTTAATCTTAGTAGCCTGACTCGTAAGATTATCATAAGCATTTAGCCCCCCTGCCTCCTCGATCCTGCTTTCTTCAACTGCAAGTTGATTCTTGAACCATTGAAAAGATCCAGCAGCCGACAGCATAACCCCCATCATGTGCCATTTCCCAGGGACTGCATGGCAAAAAGAATGCAATTTACCCTCTGGCTCCACCCTGTACTCATCACTCTGAGCAAAGACCACCCCACTAGTTCCTAATGTTACAGAAACCTTACCTTCTTCAACAATAGAGCTTCCGACTGCCTGAGCAGCACAATCTCCTCCTCCTGCGATCACGGGAGTTCCCTGGGCAAGACCAGTTAATTCAGCTGCCGAGCTCGACACCAGGGAAGTTGCTTCTGTTGATTCTGAAACCTCAGGCAACCATTGCCTTTTCCAACCCAAGGAATCGATAATATCTTGCGACCACATTCTCTCACCTACATTAAGAAGAGACATACCTGATGCATCCGAAACATCTGTGAAAAATTCTCCGGTCAATTTATAACGAATATAATCCTTAGGGAGTAGAATTTTATCTATCCTGGAAAATATTTCAGGTTCATTCTTTTGCACCCAAAGTATTTTAGGTGCAGTAAACCCAGCCAGTACCGGATTACCTGTAATTCTTAAAATTTCATCTTTCCCGATAATAGATGTCATTTCTTCACACTCGGCAAAGGATCGTTGGTCATTCCACATAATGCAGGGACGAAGGACATCACCTTTTACATCCAGTGCAACCAGGCCATGCATTTGCCCGGTTAAGCCAATGCCTCCAACACTTTCGGGATCTGTATTTTCCAGTAACGAACGAATGGCTTGTTGCGTGGCCTCCCACCAAACATCCGGGTTTGTTTCAGCCCAAAGTGGTTTGGGGGTTTGAAATGGATATTCTGGGGAACTAACCTTTACAACCTCGCCTGTTGGGGAAACTAGCAAAGCTTTTACTGAGGATGTCCCTATATCTAAACCAATTGTATTCATAAGATCAGCTATGTATGTAATCCCTTTTTTGGCAATAGGAATACCTTAGACTTTTATATTCCAATTTACTTATTGATCACAGAATATTTTAGAAAGCTGTTCACCAGCGATTTCTTGGTTCACTTGAGGAAATGAAGAGGTTTTTACAAGTCGAGAAAAGTCGTCTGTCAACCAAAGTTCTACACCTCCAAGCAGCAGCCATTGTGTTCATGAACGCAATGCATCCCGGAATCCGATACATTTCATCGAATATTCATCACGACCCATTGGAGTAGGAATGCCCTACCCTTGTCCTAATCACAGGCCCTTGTTTCTCTAAACAAAATTAATTATGATTAAAAATACTTTTTTGACTTCAAGAACCTGAATTTCAGACATTTAACCAAGTTGAAAACCAAGCTATTCAATTCATTGCATCTTTCTTTTTTTCGTCAATTCCTGCTTCCATCAATCTTATTTCTTCCATTTCAACAAATTTACTTTTCCCTCCGCTTATCGCTGCAATCTCCTCCAGCGGTTGCTTAGCTCCAGCAGGTGCCCCATATCCAATTGTATAAATTTTGGTTTTCCCTTTTTTGCTCTTGATGGTTTCCATACCCTGAAAATTCTTGTTGGCGTTTCCATCCGTCATAAAATAAATAACATCGGGTTTAGGGTTCATGTAAAATGCCCATTCGAATGAATTATCCCAGACCGTGCCGAAAGTTAATGGAGTAGATATCACAGCTTCTTTTAGCTTTTTCTTAGTAGAAGGAGTAACAGGAAGCCACTTTGGTTTCTCGGGGATGTGTCCATCCTTGGGTTTCCATCCTCCACCATTTGTTCCTGCCCAATTTTTGTGTAAAGCATTTGCATCCTGTCCGGCAATCCAAGTTGGCCCTGAAAAGAAAAGCACTGCAACTGAACCCACTGCTGGAAGCTTATCAATTGCCTTGCATAATTCATATCGCATAACTTTATCCCGGCCTTTCATTGAAGCCGAGTAATCAATAATGAATAGAATTTTATTGGCCTGAGATTTAACTCCCATGAAATTTGATGCAAAAGCCTTGCTTAAAACAGACATATCGACGTCCACCCGAACATCCCCGACATCCCCCATGGTATTTAGGGACATGGCTGGATTTAGATCCTTCGTTTCAATATCAACCATAGGTATTGAAATATCTGAGACAGCAATTGCTCTAAAAGTGTGAGTCTTCGCAGGCTTGGCTTTTTTCTGTCTTTGCATGAGCCGCACCTTTTGTTCCTGCTTCTGGGGTGCGGCACTCGATTTTCCCGCATCTGAAAAATCTGCTCCTTGATCATCCCCCGGTGCAACCCATACTACAATATTCCACAGAATTCCAAATAGGAAGACTACAATGAATAAAGAAAATAAAAGGCTGTTAAGCAAACGATACTTCCTCAAGTATCTTGAAAATGAACTCTCCAAAGGAGGTGAACTCGAGGCTTTAGCTTCTTGGTCTAAACTTACAGACATAAAGGGATGAGAGGAGAAATTTACTACTAATAGGACTAAACAAAGCTAATGAGATGCCAATCTAAAGATTCAAGCAAGTCTATTATTATAAATTAAGAGAATCTGATGACATGAAATTAGACTTAAAGGATTTCCTTGATCAGATGACCAAAAACTTCAGTAAGCCTCATATCTCTTCCACCAAAACGGAAGGTACTTTCCGTGTGCTCAATCCCAAGTAAATGGAGCATCGTCGCATGCAGATCGTGAATTTCATAACGGTTCTCGACTGCTTTGTATCCAAAATCATCAGTCGCTCCGACAGTTACACCTGGCTTGATACCCCCGCCGGCAAACCAAGTGGTGAATCCAAACGGATTATGATCTCGCCCATTTGAACCTTGGGCAAACGGGGTACGGCCAAACTCTCCCGTCCATACAACCAGGGTGTCATCCAACATGCCTAACATCCTAAGGTCACGAATGAGCGCTGCAATTGGTTGATCCACGGATTTACAGTTTTTCCCGTGTCCATCCACCAGTCCACCGTGTTGATCCCAACGATCTCCGTTTCCTCCCGGACAAGTTAATTCGATAAATCGAACCCCTCTCTCCACCAACCTGCGTGCAAGTAAACACTGCATACCAAAGGTTCGAGTATTTTTAAAACTGGAATCCATTCCGTAGGATTTTTTAACAGCTTCAGATTCACCTGTAAGATCCATCAACTCAGGTACAGAGGTTTGCATCTGATAGGCAGTTTCATAATTTTGGATCGCCGCTTCGACTTGAGGGTCAAAGTCCATTTCCTCTAAAGATGAGCTATCCAAATCTGAAAGCAGAGATAACTTATTCTTCTGAAGTTCAACGGTATTCTCCTTCGGTTTAATATTAGCGACGGGTTCATTCTGAGGAAGAAAAACTGAGCCTTGGTAACTGGCAGGTAAAAAACCTGAACCAAAGCAATCCAATCCACCCGGTGGAATCAGTCCTCCATTCAATACCACAAACCCTGGTAAGTTCTGATTCTCCGTTCCTAATCCATACCCAAACCACGCTCCCATACTGGGCCGCCCCTGAAAACCACTACCCGTATGTAGAAAATAATTAGCCGAAGTATGTTCCGAAAAATTGGATGTCATGGATTTAACCATTGAGATCTCATCAATCACATCATCCTGTGCGATGTGAGGAAAAAGATCTGAAACCCAGTGTCCACTCTGCCCTCTTTGCTTAAATTCCCACGGGCTCTTTAAAATTTTACCAATGTTATCAAATTGAGTGGGTGCTAATTTTCCAATCACCTCTCTCGGGTCTTTCCCATTATATTTTTCCAAGGCTGGCTTGTAATCAAAGATATCAACATGAGATGGTCCACCGTCCATGTAGAGAAAAATCACATTTTTAGCCCGTGGTGTAAAATGTGGTTTCCTGGCAGCCATTGGGGAAGCAAGCGAATCATTGGACAGAGCGGAAAAAGCGAGTCCCCCAAATCCCATGGCACAGGATTGGAGCATCGACCTACGGGAAAGTGGAGTATTAAATTTATTACAATGCATAGCTTCGGAGATTACTTGAGAAAAAGGAATCCTTTTGAATTAATCAAGACATGAGCTAAATCAGCCCATACTTGTTCGGTAAGATTCCCATGTGCTTTTGATTGAATTTCTAAAAATGCGAGAAGTTTTTCTTGTGCTTTCTGGCTTGGAGGTTTTCCGGTAATCATTTCAAAAAGATTACCAACAGACTCTGTCTTTGGTTTCTTAGCTTGGAAAATATTTTTGCCCATCATCTTGCATTGACCGATCACGAACGGATCATTCATCAGAGCCAAAGATTGGGCAGGAACATTGGAAACGGACCTTTTCCCCTTGGTCCCGAAGGGCGCGGGCTGATCAAAGGCCAACATGAAGGGCGAAAGAAAATTTCGGTAAACTGAACCGTAAATACTTCTTCTACCCGCTCCGTCAAGAGGTCCATTTTTCTTTCCTCCTC
>ERZ802830.2827-NODE-2827-length-15322-cov-7.33255_pt1 | contig 15322 bp, 21 predicted proteins | sample MGYA00345654_ERZ802830 | MGnify/ENA primary metagenome ERZ802830 (study PRJEB30503, sample SAMEA104212375) | marine metagenome | biome: Westerlies Biome; feature: [SRF] surface water layer (ENVO:00010504) within the epipelagic zone...; material: water... | reverse complement strand
ACTGGCAGACAATTCTCCCACCCGCCCCTCTCCAAGCTGACAGAGCACACATCTTCACGGGCGGTTTTTTGAATTGCGTCGGCCAGCAATTCAGTCATATCCGATTAAACATATATCCCGACGGCGGCGTTAGTCGACTGAGAGTTTATGGTGCACCTGAATATGGAGATTGAGAATGAGCCTGCCCCTTCTAAACTCTGCGCCCAAACACACTGCAGCGGGTTATTTAAGAAAATGTTGTTCAAGTGAGGAATGGATAACTCGCATGTTGCGGCAAAGACCTTTTTGTAATTCTGATGCCGTGCACGCGGCAGCCGACAGCGCTTGGATTGATCTCGGAGAGCAAGATTATTTAGAAGCATTTAGCGGTCACCCAAAGATTGGAGATATCCAATCGCTCCAAAAAAAATATTCTGATTTCGCCAATCTCGCCAGATCGGAGCAATCTGGAGTCGAATCTGCGTCTCCCGAAATACTGCAAAAGCTCTCAGAAGCTAATCATGCTTACGAGGAGAAATTTGGATTTATTTTTATCGTCTGTGCCACAGGAAAAAACGCGTCTGAAATGCTGGCGATACTTCAAGATCGCCTTGAGAGCGAGCGGGCAGCAGAGCTGAAAACCGCATGTGAGCAACAGCGGGAAATTTTTCACCTTCGACTGGACAAATTTCTATGGCAGAAATCAGCACCCACATCTTAGATACCTCTCGGGGGCACCCTGCGATCGGGGTGGAGGTCACCCTCAGCCAGTGGAATAGAGACCGCTGGCAGAATCTAGGCAAGGCTGTGACGGACAAAAACGGACGGATCTCAGACTTGCACCAAGGCACAATTCATGGTGGACAGGGTTTGTACAGACTGCAATTCGCTACGGAAAAATATTTTGCCGCGTTCAACACTGAGGCGCTGTACCCATGGGTGGATGTTGTATTTCGAATCGAGGATACAAACGAAAAATATCATATCCCTCTACTTCTCTCCGGTCATGGCTACACCACCTATCGAGGCAGTTGAAGATATTGAACTCGCTGTACGCCAAACCACTTAATGCTTTGGACTTCTCGCTCTATGGCGACGTCATTGAATTAAGAGAAGACAACTTAAAGTTCTCGATAAATCGAGGAACGGCAGTGAGGCACCATGCATTGTCGAAAGTGGAGCTGTCAGACGCGAATGACGAGGCGATAGTTAGCATCTTTCTCACGGAGCGAGCGGCTTTGCCTTTTACCGCAGAAGTGATGGAGTGCCACCCCTTGGGCAGTCAAGCTTTCATTCCTTTGAGTGATAGCCCCTACCTAGTAGCGGTCGCGCCAGCAGGCAAGTTTAAGCCGCAATCGGTTGAATTATTCATTGCGCAGCCCAATCAGGGCATCAATTATCACCGGGGTGTCTGGCACCACTATATTCTCGCACTTCGTGAAGAAAGTCGGTTTCTTGTTATAGATAGGCAAGGTCCGGGCGCTAACTGCGAAGAGGTCAAGCTTGATCCGCACCTCATCTTTTCCGTGGAGGAATAGTTTTGATCAGCGAAGCATTCCGTGGCGGGATTTTTCATTTCTTGTCTGATCCTAAAGACGGCCTTGCAGGGTGCTATGAATTTTTTGAGGACGGCCTTCTTGTAGTTGAAAATGGACGCATTACTCAGCTCGGCGATGCCGAGCCGTTAGTTGGTGAACTCGATAATAGTGTCAGGATTCACGAATATGCGGGGAAGATAATCTGCCCGGGCTTCGTCGACACACATGTCCACTACCCGCAACTGGCAATAATTGCCTCCTACGGTGAGAGCTTGCTTGATTGGCTTGAGTGTTACGCATTCGATGAGGAGATGAAATTTGACGATGCTGACCACTCGCTCAAGACCGCTAATCATTTCCTTGACGAGCTGCTGCGCTGCGGGACCACTACCGCACAGGTGTTTGGAACGGTTCACCCTGAGTCAGTAGAAGGCTTCTTCACTGCAGCGGAGCATAGAGATCTCCGCATGATCTGCGGGAAGGTTCTGATGGACCGCAACGGCCCGATAGAGCTTCTGGATACCCCTGAAACAGGCTACAACGATAGCAAAAATCTAATAGAGCGCTGGCATGGTCGAGGCCGTCTCCGCTACGCGGTATCGCCGCGCTTCGCACCGACATCTACCCCTGATCAACTAGCCACTGCGTGTCAGTTATTGCGCGAGTATCCCGGCACACACCTACAAACACATTTGTCTGAGGACCAGGACGAAATTAATTGGGTCAAGTCTTTGTTTCCCGGTTATAAAAACTATCTTGATGTTTACAAACGAGCTGGCCTGCTAGGGAAGCGTAGTACTTTCGCCCACTGTCTTCACTTAACAGAGGCTGACTGGGAAATTTTGGAGGATGAGGGGTGCAGCGTAGCTTTTTGTCCCTCATCAAACTTATTTTTAGGTAGCGGGTTATTTGATTTACCGCGCCTACAATTTGCCAACGTGAAGGTGGGCATCGGCACAGACGTCGGAGCTGGCACTTCACTCTCGATGCTGCAGACGATTGGCGATGCATACAAGACCCAGCGGCTAGCGGGCAACGATCTAAGTCCATTACGTGGTCTTTATATGGCAACACTTGGCGGCGCTAAAAGTCTGGACTGTGATGCAGACATTGGAAACTTTAAAATCGGTAAGGAAGCTGACTTCACCGTCTTGGACCCTGAATCGACGCCCTTGATGAGCTATCGCATGCAAAACTGTAAATCTCTGGAAGAAATGTTAGCCGTAATAGTCCTGCTCGGAGATGATCGAGCTATCTCAGCGACATACGCGAGAGGTCATTGCGTTCACGACCGAGACATTGACGAAGAAAGTTGATGGAAACCTATTTTCTTGACTGGCTAGAGTTGGTCCTTAGATGGCTCCACGTCATAACAGGCATCGCCTGGATAGGGGCATCTTTCTATTTTGTCTGGCTAGACAATAGCCTGGAAGAGCCCCCTAGGTGGAAAATAGATAGTGGCGTGAAGGGCGAGCTGTGGGCAGTTCACGGCGGGGGAATCTACGAAGTCGGTAAATATCGTCTTGGTCCAGCCAAGCTACCTGAAACTCTTCACTGGTTTAAATGGGAAGCTTACAGCACGTGGTTGAGTGGCATGGTTCTAATGGTGCTCATCTTCTACGTGGGTGCCGACACCTATCTAATTGACCCAAGAATTTCTGAATTATCGCGTATAGAGGCGATCGTCTTTGGAGTTAGCTTCATTGTAGGGGGTTGGTTGCTATACGAACTACTGTGCTCCACCGCAGTCGTTACAAACGGTCCCGCCGTCGCTTTGTGTTTAACATTCGGCGCCGCTGTCGCGTCATGGGCTCTGACCAGCCTGTTTAGTGGACGAGGTGCCTTTATCCATTTAGGCGCGATGATCGGAACAATAATGGCTGGGAACGTTTTCAGAGTGATAATTCCTTCGCAGCAAGCATTAGTCGCAGCAATCGAGGCAGGCGAGGAACTCGATCCGGCTTGGGGCGCAAAGGCAAAACTTCGTTCTACGCACAACAACTATTTCACGTTGCCGATTCTCTTTATTATGATCAGCAACCATTACCCAATGACGTATGCACACACGCATAATTGGTTAATTCTACTGGCTCTTATTGTGATATCTGCGTATGCGCGTCACTTTTTTAACCTGCGTCACCGTGGGATATTTAGGCCGTCTATTCTAGTTACCTCAGTAATCGCCACATCGGCTCTTGCTTGGGTACTTATGCCTGTGAGGGCAATTACAGAGACAGAGCCGGCGAATTCCATTAGCGATATGGAGGTAACTGCCTTGGTATCTAAGCATTGTGTCGCCTGTCACGCAGCTCAGCCTGCCCATCCTGCGTTTACCTCTGCCCCTGGTGGTATAGCGTTAGAAACCATCGCACAGATCAAAAGATGGTCAACTCAAATTAGGGCAGTGGCAGTGGACACCCAAGATATGCCCATGGTTAACAGCACTAACATGACAGCGGAAGAACGACAGGCGCTCGGGCAATGGATAGAGAAAACCGCTAAGCGCTAGCCTCTCTTGACTCTGCAATAATTCGTTCGTGGCTGCGCATTAGTCCCGCTCACTCAGCTTTGAGGCTAGTTGGAAACCCTGATTGACCGTTTTACGACAGCTGCTAGCCCCACGGAAAAGAGGGGCTGTTGTCACAGGATACGTTGATCTCATCGGCAGCGTAACAATAATCAGTGGCGTACACCGCAACAACTTGGTCAAATCGCAGAAGCTACCATTGAAAAATTTGGCACCCATTCGCTAGACTCAGTGCAGTGCAAACCTGCACTTAACGGTTCAAACCCGAAGGCGGAGGATCGCATTGGAATCGCCATCGAAGCAGTATTTAAATGAAGAGGACCTGCTGGTTGACTCATTTCGCTTAGCGGTGTCAGTATTCGATAGCGGTTTCAAACCCGACTTTATAGTTGGCATCTGGCGCGGAGGCTCTTCGATTGGAATCTACGTGCAAGAGTGCCTGCAATTCTTGGGGTTCAAAACCGACCACATCTCTATACGCACATCATATCAAGGGGTGCAAAGCTACGCGGACACGATCAGCAAGCCAGAGACTATTCGGGTGCATGGATTGCAGTATTTGTTCGAAAACCTCAATCACCAAGACAATTTGTTGATTGTGGATGATGTGTTCAGCTCGGGCCATAATATCGAGGCGGTCGTAAGGCGGCTAACTCAAAAGTGCAAGCGCAACATGCCGGCCGATGTTCGAATCGCCGTTCCTTACTATAAGCCAGCCAAAAACCAAACAGGCCGGGTTCCAGACTACTATCTACACACCACTGAAAGCTGGTTAGTGCTTCCTTATGAACTACAGGGCCTGCGTCTAGAGGACATCAAACTACATAAACCCGAGGCGGCAGCTATCCTAGAGACGGCGCTAGGTGCGTCTGAATAGGCTCCTGATCGCACACATCTAGTGATTAGGACTCAATTGACATCGCTGGGGCTGAACCCGGGCAATTAAACCCTAGATCGCCCCGCAAAATTCCTATAAAAACTCAACCCCTGCTTGCATCGCGGGAGGTGAACCTAGCCAACACCGGCGCTCCGAAGAGGGCCACGCCAAGTAAACTAAGCACGATAACAGCAGGGTTATGCGTGAGTGAAGCAATCCAATCTGCATGCTGGTGACCCGGGTGTGCGAAAGCGGTTAGTGGGAGCACCAGACTTAACAGCAACAGTTTCATTTGACCTTATCCTCCTGCAACGAACTTGACTGTGGTTTTAACATCCCGCGATCTATGATGAAAGCTAAGATCTCTTGTATCCCCTGGCCTGTCTTCATGTTACTGAAAACAAATGGACGAACTCCTCGCATTTTTTTTGCATCGCGTTCCATGACGTCCAAGGAAGCACCCACCAGCGGCGCGATATCAACCTTATTAATGACGAGCAAATCGCTTTTCGTAATGCCGGGACCACCTTTGCGAGGAATCTTGTCACCCGCACTGACGTCGATCACATAAATTGTGAGATCAGACAACTCCGGAGAAAAAGTTGCGCTGAGGTTGTCTCCGCCCGATTCGACGATCACCAGCTCGAGGTTCTTGTACTGACTGCTTAAATGATCTATCGCGGCAAGATTCATTGACGCATCCTCGCGAATTGCGGTGTGAGGGCATCCACCTGTCTCTACACCCAATATTCGATCTTTCTCGAGAGCACCATGGTTTGTCAGAAATTGAGCATCCTCTTGGGTATAAATATCATTAGTCACTACAGCCATGTCGTAGTTGTCGCGCATCGCTTTACATAAGAGCAAAGTAAGCGCAGTTTTTCCCGAGCCAACTGGACCACCAATCCCCACACGTAATGTTTGCACGGAATCTCCTATGAGCGAAAAAGTCGTGAGTACTGAGTCTCGTGCTGCGCACTCAATATGGCAAGGTTGGGCACTGTCGAAAAAGCGGTATCGAGCTTCGTGAGTTTAGATTGGGTTAAACACTCAAGTATTCTCGGCTTTAGTGACATTAACACCCTCTGTAAGACGTTCTGCCCTAGCGGCACAGCCTTTGCGGCGACAGTTATTTGATTTTCCAACCAGGACCACAGGAATGCAGTTACTGCCCACTCCTCGGGCACCTCCAATTTTCTCGCAAGCCATCCGTAAAGAGCAACGACCGAATTTTCAACGACGTTAGGAGTATCTATCTCTAGATTTTCTGCCCACTTCTTCAAAGACGACCCAAGCAATAGATCCTCATTCAGGAGCTCCGCCGTCTCTCTAGATGCAAGGATTTGCTCGTTTACGACTGACCATCCGTCATAACTCTCAGCTTGATAGGCCTTCCGTAAGTAGTGGCAATCTAAAGTTTGGAGTGAATCCCTGAGCACGTTATCGCACCAAGTCTCCAGTGCCACGGCTCCTGCAACATGACCTGACTCGATCGCCGCTTCCAAGCCCTGACTGAACGCGAATGCGCCAATGGGTAAACTGGGAGAGAACAAATGCAGCATGCCCAAAATTGCTCTGTCAGTGTTCATGAAGATGCTTGGCGTGTTTCCCGTAAGCCCCACTCTCGGGATAAAACGGGCGGTCTACATTTTTGACCGTTAAACCCCAATCCCTGCACATGTTCGCTAATACGTGATCTGGCTGAAAGCGCACAACTGATTCAGTAATCTCGATCGGAGTGTGGCGGTTACCCAAGTGATAACAGGTCTTCGCAAATATGAGTGGGTTATCTGTTGTAGCCTCTACGAGGGGCTCAGGGGCTGCTCGAATAATTACGGTTCTACCGTCTTCGCTTCTTAAACAATCTCCGTCAAGCAATACCGTGCCACGCTTTAAAAATATACCCGCCGATTCACCAGCGTCAGTGACAACTTTGAGTCGACCACGTTTTCGAGAATCGTAGTCAAGAGAGATAACGCTGTCATACGCCGTCCCCTCCTCTATCCTCTGGGTCAATTCAAGCACGCGATTTCCCGCTCAAAATAAAAAATATCTCTGTGCCAAAGGCAATGAAGACGCCGGTTCACAAATCAATAGCTCACCGTCAGCTCTGACTTCATAGGTCTCTGGATGCACTTCTATTACTGGCTGAGCAGAATTTAGCTTCATATCAGCCTTGGTTACCGAGCGAATATCTCTAACGGCTGATAAATTCCGCTTTGTGTCCTTCATCCATAGATTATCTGTGTCCAGCGAAAGTTGAGACACGAAAGTGGTCGAGAGCGCAGACGCAGACGATCCCATTGAACCAAACATCGGCCTAAAGTGTGTCGGTTGCGGCGTTGGTATGGACGCGTTCGGGTCCCCCATAGGCGCGGCTGCGATGAACCCGCTTTTGATAATCAAACTCGGCTTTGTTCCGAAGAAGGCAGGCTTCCAGAGGACGAGGTCTGCCATCTTCCCAATTTCGATTGACCCAACTTCGTGAGAGATCCCGTGCGCGATGGCTGGATTAATGGTGTACTTAGCGATGTATCGCTTCGCCCTGAAATTATCGTGCCAACTCGGATCTTCCGCTAGTGAACCAAATTGGTCCTTCATCTTGTGGGCGGTTTGCCATGTTCGCGTAATCACCTCTCCAACCCGACCCATAGCCTGCGAATCTGAGGCAATCATGCTAAACGCGCCTTTATCATGAAGAATATCTTCTGCGGCAATAGTCTCTTTTCGAATCCGGCTATCTGCAAACGCCACATCCTCAGGGATATTCGGTGAGAGATGATGACAGACCATCAACATATCCAAATGTTCATCTACAGTATTAACAGTGTATGGGCGCGTAGGATTTGTTGAGGATGGCAACACGTTTGTCAGACCAGCAGCTTTAATAATGTCAGGAGCATGCCCGCCACCGGCTCCCTCCGTATGGTAGGTGTGGATTGTCCGACCATTAATGGCCTTAATCGTCTCTTCCACGAAACCACTCTCGTTGAGAGTGTCCGTATGAATGGCAACTTGCGTATCTGTCTCTTCCGCAACAGCAAGGCACGTATCTATAGCTTGGGGCGTGGTGCCCCAGTCTTCATGAAGTTTGAGGCCGCAAGCTCCCGCGCGAATTTGCTCGACCAACGGATCGCGCCTACTTGAGTTCCCCTTGCCCAGAAAGCCAAAGTTCATGGGTTGATCTTCAATGGCTCGCATCATCATTTCCAAATTGAAATGCCCGGGAGTGCAGGTGGTTGCGTTGGTGCCTGTTGCAGGCCCTGTCCCACCTCCAATCAACGTCGTTATGCCACTGGCGAGCGCTTCATCAATCTGTTGGGGGCAGATGAAATGAATGTGAGAGTCAATACCTCCCGCAGTTAAGATTTTACCCTCACCTGCCACCACCTCTGTTGCAGGCCCAATCACCACATTCACATCAGCTTGAATATCAGGGTTGCCCGCCTTCCCAATGCCAGCTATCCGACCATGCTTCACGCCCACATCCGCCTTCACTATTGCCGAATAGTCAACGATCAATGCATTGGTTATGACCAAATCCATACATTCCGAATCAGCGGCTTGTGACTGGCCCATTCCGTCACGAATTACCTTGCCGCCACCAAACGTTACCTCCTCACCTGGAACCGCGTGGTCAGATTCGGGGGAAACCCAGAGGTTGGTATCTCCAAGTCGGACTGAGTCACCAACTGTTGGGCCGTAGAGCTCAGAGTACGCCTGCCGTGAAATCTTCATACCGAGCTCTCGATAGCACCGTTTATCAAACCGCGGAACCCATAAATCTCACGTTTCCCCGCCATCGCTACTAGTTCAACTGTTCGCTGCTGCCCAGGCTCAAACCGGACTGCAGTGCCAGCGGGAATGTTGAGCCGGAAGCCTCTTGTGTCGTCACGCTCAAATGTCAAGCAGGGGTTCACCTCGAAGAAGTGGTAATGAGAGCCGACTTGGATAGGTCGATCTCCAGCGTTCGCAACCAATATTGTCAAGATTTGCCTACCCTCATTAAGCGTGATTTCGCCCTGTTCAATTTTCATCTCTCCTGGAATCATGAGTTCAAACCCTCCTGTATGGGTTCGTGAACAGTTACCAATTTTGTACCGTCTGGAAACGTGGCTTCCACTTGCACCTCATCTACCATCTCTGCAACCCCCTCCATCACCTGATCTCGGGTGATAATCGTCCTGCCGAGTTGCATTAGCTGAGCGACGGTCTGTCCATCGCGAGCCCCTTCCAAAATCTCCATGCTTATCAACGCTACCGCTTCTGGGTAGTTGAGTCGAAGTCCTCTTGCCAAACGGCGCTCGGCTACTAAGCCTGCGGTGAATAACAACAACTTGTCTTTCTCGCGCGGCGTTAAATCCATCTAAGTTCTCCATATACGTGGACTAGCTACAGGCCTACCCACTAGTTTTGGACCAATAGCTGTCCACAATTGCTCAAGTGCGGATTTCGTCTCCTCTTCCACGCCAGACAGAATTCGAAGAGTTATCAGGCAGTCTCGAATGGCCGAAACACCAGAATGGACGTCGAAAGACTCCAACGACTCGCGAGCGACTGACACCACATCGGATGCAGTGCCAGAGTTCGCGGGAAGAACTACAGTCAAAGAGGCAAAACTGATCATACCGTTTAATCCACTGACGGCGTTTACAGTCTGGGGGGTTAGTCTCAAATTCTCATGAAACAATAGCCGCCCCTCCCTGGAAACTCTGAGAGACTGGACTAGCTGTCCACTTTCAAAAGGATAGCCGCCCGCGCGCCGTCCAAAAATAAGATGCTCCCATCCAAGAAATAATGCCTTCGAATCCACATTAACTAAAGTTTCCAGCTCTCCAAATGCACCGTCAAAAACGATCGTATCCTGAGGCAAGTGTGCACAAAAAGCGTCGGATGTTACGTCTATATGAGTGCTTGCTCTTTGCGGTATTTGATTCTGGCGAGCCTGATACAACTTTCCTGAAGCGGGAGTTGTAATCAACACCTTGGCCCCCGGACTCACTTTGAATCGCGACTGCAAACTATCTCCTGACACCATACCGCCAGGTGGGTGTAAAACATAGCAATGTGCAAGCTCACCATCATGAAACAACTTTTGAATTCGCAAGGGACCCTGATGTGAGAGTCTGGCGAGCGCAGTCTTTCCAGCAGCAGTTCTTTGGAAATCACAATCTATACTCGCAGGCCAAACACTAGCATGGCGGCTACACTCGTCTCCTTTTACGACCTGGCTACGGTTCATTCTGGGGGGAGCGATCATGAGGCATGGAAGGGATGGTGCTTGTGCCAGTGCTTCGCGATATCCACGCGGCGGCAGATCCAGACTTGACCGTGTTTTTCTATGTGGTCGAGGAAACGCTGGAGCGCGGCGAACCGACCCGGCCGTCCGATCAACCGGCAATGCAGGCCAATGGACATCATTTTTGGGGTCTCCTCACCTTCCTGATACAGCACGTCAAACGCGTCTTTCAAGTAATTGAAAAACTGCTCGCCGGAGTTAAAGCCCTGAGGTGTAGCAAAGCGCATATCGTTGGTATCGAGAGAATAAGGCACCACCAGTAGTGGCTTCTTGTCGCCACCATCGGGCAACTCCACTTGGATCCAGAACGGCAAATCATCGCCATAATTGTCTGAGTCGTAGAGAAAGCCGCCGTGCTCGACCACCAACGATCGTGTGTTTGGACTGTCACGCCCCGTGTACCAGCCGAGCGGGTGCTCGCCAGTGAGCTCTCGAAAAATCTGAACGGCCTCGCGCATGTGTTCGCGCTCGGTATCTATTTCCATGTTTTGGTAGTGAATCCACTTTAAACCATGACAGGCGATTTCATGCCCAAAGCGTTGAAATTCAGCAGTTAAGTCCCGGTGACGTTGCAATGCTGTAGCGACCGCAAACACGGTCAATGGCAGATCGCGCCGCTCAAATTCTCTAAGGATACGCCAAACCCCAACCCGTGAGCCGTATTCGTAAATCGACTCCATACTCATGTGGCGATCTTTATAGGGCAGCGCGCCGATAATCTCCGATAAAAATTGCTCTGAATACTCGTCGCCATGCAGTACGTTATTCTCACCACCTTCCTCGTAATTCAATACAAATTGGACGGCAATACGGGCGTTATCGGGCCATTTGGCGTGAGGCGGTGTAGGCCCGTAGCCAATCAAATCACGGGGGTAATCAGAGTTCATCTGTTGCTTCCTAAATACTATTGAGATCGCTCGCCGCCGAGCATCAACTAGGCGCGGAATGAGCCGCAATTTCCGGCCGCTAAGCCGTCATAACATCATCGCTCAACTGGTTGTGCAATGCCGCAATATTTTCCTTAACCCGCCGTGGCATCTATTTTGTAGGAACTGCGTACAGATACATAGCGGCCTGCGGTGGTGAGCCAAGGGCAAATCGACAGCGAAGAGAGAAGGAACTGAAACATGGCTGATTGCGGATGCGGACGCAGCCCTACCGGGCAGTGTATTGGCTGGCACAACCTATCTGAGGAGGAGTACCAGCAGAAGCTGAAAGAGCATCAAGAGAAAGAGGCTGAGAACAACAACGACGCTAACGAATGAATGCACAGCAGTCTCGGCGTGCCGCTAAATAAGGCGTTGGTAAAAAAGTGAGTATCCTGCCTGATGCCTGAAGGTCCCGAAATACGTCGAGCCGCCGACAAAGTAGAGGCGGTATTGAAAGACAAGACTGTTGAACGGATCCAGTTCGGGCTGCAACCGCTTCAAAAGTTTTCAAAGGCGCTGACTGGCACCAAGGTGTTGCAGTTGGAGACCCGTGGCAAGGCGCTCCTGACCCATTTCGACTCTGGTCATACCATCTACTCCCATAATCAGCTTTACGGTGTTTGGCGCGTCGTGAAGCGCGACAAACTGCCTAAGACTAACCGGCAGCTCAGACTAGCTCTACATACTGACCAGCATAGCGCCCTCCTCTATAGCGCATCAGACATCAGCGTGTGGAAAACAGAAAAGATCGAGGAACATCCGTTTCTGCAGCGTATTGGTCCCGATATTCTCAATCCCAACCTCACCTGGAGGGAAGTCGCAGAGCGACTGCAGAGCAGGACGTTTGCAGGCAGAGCGCTGAACTCTGTCTATCTGGATCAGGCATTCCTCGCTGGATTAGGTAACTACCTGAGAAGCGAGATTTTATTTATCGCGGGTATTCATCCAGCAAGAAAAGCCCGAGAGCTGAGCAAAGGCGAGATCGGCAAGTTGGCCCGCATCACGCTGGATATCAGCCAACGCAGCTATGCCTCACAGGGCGTCACAATCCCGGATCGACAATACAAAGCATTAAAAAAGAAGGGTGTCAGCTACGGTAAAGCTCGCTTCTTTGTCTTCAGCCGTGCCAACCAACCATGCAGGGTGTGCAAAACGAAGATTCAGCGCTCAACCGCCAACTCCCGGCGAATTTATACCTGCGCCACCTGCCAACTCAATGAATGAGCGCGCCTGTCGCAAGATCGCTTTGCTGACTGTTCGCATGGCCGGTGAGGCATGTCATGCTTTCCTGGCCTTTACTCCTGTGAGGATCCCCCGATGGTGCAATTTCTTTTTTTGATCATTGATGTGGTGATCGTCGTGGCGTTCATCGCCGGACCCTGGATCATCCTGACAAAACTCAATGTTCAGTGGCCCAACTGGCTAAAGGACGGAATCGTTGGGGTAATTGTTTTCGTCATTTGGGCGGGCATTGCACTATATCTCGCCACCCAAACTATTATTTGGCTGGGCTTCGTGCCGTGAGGTAGTACTGCGGTAAGCTCGGGGCATAAGATCTCTTGCACACCCACTCAGGACTGACCGAACTTGTATAGCTCGCTCAACTCGGTGAACAGGATTTTCGATTCAATGGCATGTAATTTTGGCAGGGTAGCGTATCGTGTCGACACAATTAGAAGTGGTGTCTCCTTTCCACAGGCCGCTAATACTTCCTTCCCCTGCATTCGCTACATTTGCAAGCCCCTGGCCAGAGATCGATTAACGCAGGGTATGCAGTGAAAACTGACTTTTTTGAAATCGGGTCCAGAGGCAGCACGCCGCTCAAAGAGCTGCTGGCCTCGCTCACTACCTTTGCCACTATGGCTTATGTTCTTGCGGTGCACCCCATGGTCATGGCGGACGCCGGTATGGACCGGGCCCAAGTCATCACCGTGACGGCCCTGGTGGCCGGATTGGCTTCCATCCTGATCGGCCTTATGGCCAATGTGCCGATCGCGCAGGCGCCTGGCATGGGCTCCAACGGCCTCGTCGCCTACACGCTGGTGCTGGGCATGGGCGTACCCTGGCAGGGAGCCCTAGGACTCGTGTTCTGGAGCGGCGTCTTCTTTCTGCTGCTTACCGTTACCGGCATTCGCAAGATCCTGTTGGACGCCTATCCTCGCGACCTCACGCGGGCCCTGACTGCCGGTATTGGCCTGTTCATCATGTTCATCGGTCTGAAGTCAGCTGGTATCGTGGTTGCCGCGCCAGAGCCAATTCTTTTAAAGCTCGGCAGCTTGTCAGAACCCGCTGTCCTGCTGGCCCTGGCTGGCATTCCACTAACCGCGGCCCTGCTTGCCTTGGGCGTGCCGGGAGCGATACTAATCGTGATTCTGGCTCTAACGTTTGTCGCCTTCTCGATACCCAGCGGCTCCGAGACGCTAGCTACGCCCCCTGCCCAATGGCTGGCTGCGCCGGCTGCAATCGACCAACTGTGGTTGGCACTGGACCCTGGTTATCTATGGCGACACCTTGGTGCAGCTTTTCCAGCCTTGCTATCACTCGTGTTCATTGATCTGTTCAGTTCACTGGCTGCCGCCAATGCGGTATGCCAGCGCGCGGGACTGACTGACGAGGAGGGCAACATGCTGCGGCCGATGCGGATACTGTCCGCTGACGCCCTGGCCACCATGGGCGCCTCTCTGGCGGGCACCACCACAACCAATGTTTACGGAGAGTCGGCGGCGGGGGTGGAAAGCGGTGGCCGGACAGGCCTTGTGGCAATTCTGGTGGGCTTACTGTTCTTGCTGGCCATGTTTACCCATCCGCTGCTCGCCATAATCCCGCCACAGGCCGTGGCACCAGCGCTGGTCGTGGTTGGCCTGATAATGTTCAGCGAAGCCGCGGATATAGACTTTTCCGATCGGGTTACCGGCGCCGCGGCTGCCTTGACCGTCCTGCTTATGGCACTTACCTCCATCAGCAACGGCATGGCCATTGGGCTCATCGTTTATGTGCTGGCTATGTTTTTGGTCGGACGGTGGCGCTCTGTGCACTGGATGGCTTACCTGCTAGCCTCCAGTTTCGCACTGTATTTCCTGCTGCGGTAGCTTTCCCGTGTAGAAGATTGGCTAGAGACCATGCAGATACCAACCATCAGTTTCGCGTCAAGAGACGCGACGCGGCTCGCCAATCTGGAGGCCGCTCTTGCTGGTACGGGCTTTATGTCACTCAGCGATACCGGTATCGAATTAGCACAGATCAGCGCTGTATTTGAGGCGAGTCGAAGTTTTTTCCAGTGTTCCGATGAGTTCAAACAGCGCTTCCGTTATCACGGTGCCATAGATAACTTCGGTTACCAGTCTGTAGGTATGGAATCACTGGACCCCGACCGTCCACCGGATCTGAAGGAGGCGCTTACGGTACGCAACCCCTCGGCGCGGCGCGACGCACACTGGCCCTCGGCAGGGCTCCGCGACCTGATACTCGACTTTTACCAGCGCTGCTTGGTCGTGGCCCACAAGCTGCAGGGCGACACCGCGACGTTACTGGGCGTACCCCGTGATTACTTTCATTCACGCATCACTGGCGAGAACGTAACATTGAGACTGCTGCACTACCCGCCACTGGCCTCCCAGGAGTCCGGGCAACTTGGTGCCGGCGCGCATACGGACTACGGGCTGCTAACCCTCCTGTTTCAAGACCAGGTAGGTGGTTTGGAGGTCTTGGGGCAGCAAAGCGGCACCTGGATACCCGTGGCGCCCCGTGTCGGTGAAATCGTGGTAAACACGGGTGATCTGATGGAGCGCTGGACCAACGGCCGCTTCCGCTCCACCTGCCACCGGGTGCAAGCGCAGACAGGTACTCGCGACCGCTATTCACTGGCCCTGTTCCTGGACCCGGATGATACTGTCGAGGTGTCGTGTCTGCCGAGCTGCGTGTCAGCGCGGAATCCTGCCCGCTTCCCCCCAACGACAGCGGGAGAACACATTCTCGCCAAGTTGCGGGCCAGTCACAGTTGATATTATGTGCCTCACCTAATTAGAGCCGATCCCGACCATCGTAGTGGCCCGCTTTTACAGAGACCATCTGTCGACCGTATTCGCAGGCGAGGAGATCATCGCTTACGCTCTGTCTCTAGCCATTTGGCTCTTGAGTTACGTGGCCACTGGCGCACCCAGAATCCTTCCTTGG